>JGI24140J50213_10001002_pt1 | contig 12733 bp, 15 predicted proteins | sample BarGraIncu00222A_FD_50213 | JGI IMG/M metagenome (IMG submission 50213)
TCGATCGCAGTGAAGCCCTCGATCACCCAATGGTGGTACCAGGCGTCGATCTCCGGCTGCTCGTGCTTGAGCTGGCGCTTGATGTACTGCAGCGCGACCAGATTGTTGAGCGGGTGAATGTCACAGGCCACCATTTGCGCGATGGCGCGCACCTTGGCGCGTTCGAGCGCGTCGGCCGGCAACAGCGGCGGCTCGGGATGGATGTCGTCGAGATATTCGATGATCGCCAGCGATTGGGTCAGCACCTCGCCACTGGAGAGTTCGAGCGCCGGCACCCGCATCTGCGGATTGACCACGCGGAATTCGGGCGTGCGTTGGCGGCCGCCCTCCTTGGTCAAATGGATGGGCACCATCTCATAGGGCAGGCCCTTGAGATTGAGCGCGATGCGCACCCGGTAGGCGGCGGAGGAGCGGAAATACGTGTAGAGTTTCATGTTCACTACCCGCCCGGCAAAGCCAACGTCACAGGCAATTTACCTGCAGTTGGGGCGGTTGGCGATATCGTCGTGATGGCCGCGGCTGCCGCGTCGCCGTGGTACGCTATTTGCGCTCATGAGCGAAGCGAGTGGGGACGACCATGCAACAACAGTCGCGTCTGCTCATTCCGGCTCTCGGCGCCATCTATCGCACCTTCGCGCCGATCACCGAGCCGTTGATCCGCGTGGCGGCGGGCGGTTCGCTCGCCCTGCACGGCTATCCGATCTTGTTCGGCGATATCGGCGCCGCCGCCAAATTCCTCGAGAGCACCGGTTTCCAAAATGGCCTGTTCTGGGCCTATGTGGTCGGCGCGGTGGAGTTCGTGTGCGGTTCGTTTTTGGCGTTCGGTTTGCTTACCCGTGTGGTCGCCGTGCCGATCATCGGCTTCCTCGTCATCGCCATCGTCACCTATCATTGGCAATTCGGATTCGCATGGGAAAACCGCGGTATCGAATATCCGTTGTTCTGGTCGATCGTAGTATTTCATTTCCTTGCGCGGGGCGGCGGTCCATGGTCGATTGACGCGCTGATTGGCCGGGAGTTGTGATGACCGCCAAAAGTTTTGCCTCCACCGAAGATACGGCCGAAAAGAAGGTCTCGTTCGATCAGATCGGCTCCGGGCTTTACGCCTACACCGCCGAGGGCGATCCCAATTCCGGCATCATCGTCGGCGACGACGGCGTCATGGTCATCGATGCGCAGGCGACGCCGGCGATGGCCAATGAGTTGATCGCGCGCGTCGCCAAGGTCACCGACAAGCCGATCAGATATGTTCTGCTCACCCACTATCACGCGGTGCGGACGCTCGGCGCCTCGGCTTACAAGGGCGCCGAGATCTTAGCGTCCGACACGACGCGCGGGCTGATCGCCGAGCGCGGCAAGCAGGACATGGATTCAGAGATCGGCCGCTTCCCGCGTCTGTTCAGTGCCGTGGAAAGCATTCCCGGCTTGATTTGGCCCACCGTCACGTTCCCCGATCAGATTTCGGTCTGGCTCGGCCGGCGCGAGGTGCGCATCATGCATATTGGCCGCGGCCACACCGCCGGCGACGTGATCGCGGTGGTGCCTGACGCGGGCGTGGTGTTTGCCGGCGATTTGGTCGAATACAAATCCGCCTGTTATTGCGGCGACGCGTATTTCACCGATTGGCTAGCGACGCTCGATAATCTCGCCGAAATGCAGGCCGTTGCCCTGGTGCCTGGGCGGGGTGCCGCGCTCACCACGCCGGAGATGGTGGCGGAAGGCATCGCGTTCACCAGCGACTTCATCGCGATGCTGTATGGGTCGGTGAGCGAGAGCGTCGCCAAGGGCCGTTCGCTGAAAGACGCCTTCGATTTCGTACGCCTGGCCATGGCTCCGAAGTTCAAGACTTTCGGGCTCTACGAGCACTGCCTGCCGTTCAACGTCGCGCGCGCCTATGACGAGGCGCGCGGCATCGAATGGCCGGTGATCTGGACCGCCGAGCGCGACCGTGAAATGTGGGCGGCGCTGCAGGGGTGACGTTGAACGCTAGCGCGTGCAGACGATGGCGACGACGTCGCAGGTGTTGCCGCGGCAGCCGCCGGAGCCGCCGGTCGGGATCGCGCCGGTGATGTCGTCGCGGTCGACCTTGCGGTAGGACGCGGCCGAGGCGAATTGGTGGTTCTTGCAATAGGCGTTGGCCGCCGCCGCGCCGCACTTGTCGCCGGAAGCCAGGCAGCGGTCGACGCCATAGCCGTCGCCGTCATTGGCGATGATGAACATGCGCCGTTCCGCCTGCGCGGAGCCGGCGACACCGATGCACAAAATGGCGGCGAGTCCGACCAGGAGTGTACGCATGACAAAGCCCGCTTGCTTGATGGCGCCCCGTTCGGCACCGATGACAAGAATGCGAGCAAAATCGTTAAGAGCTGCTTAACCCTGGCGGCGCTCGTGCGGCGGGCCTTGACGGTATCGGCGCGAGGCATCATTGTGCGCCGGTCATGAACGGCCTTAACCATATCTGTGGCATTTGCCGCGAGATTATTAGCTAGCGCACCACGCTGGCTGCGGCCGTCTTTTCTCCATCGAGATAAAGCAACGCCCGGGGCCAGCAGGCGCCAGAGGAACGCTGCGGCATGGAGCTCAGGCTCTACGATACACTGACGCGCGCGAAGCGAGAGTTCGTCCCGCTCGATCCCGCGCGCGTGCGCATGTATGTGTGCGGGCCGACGGTCTACGACTTCGCTCATATCGGCAACGCGCGCCCGGTCATCGTGTTCGACGTGCTGTTCCGCCTGCTGCGGCATCTTTACGGGCCGGATCACGTCACTTACGTGCGCAACGTCACCGACGTGGACGACAAGATCAATGCGCGCGCGGCCGAGCGCGGCGTTTCCATCCGCGATCTGACGGAAGAGACCTACAAGAATTTCAAAGCCGACGTGGCGGCGCTCGGCTGCCTCGCCCCGACGGTCGAGCCGCGCGCGACCGAGCACATCGAGCCGATGAAGGTGCTGATCGACCGGCTGGTGAAAAGCGGCCACGCCTATGTGGCGGAAGACAACGTGCTGTTCCACGTGCAATCGATGTCGGACTACGGTCAGCTCTCGAAACGGCCGCTTGACGAGATGATCGCAGGCAGCCGCGTCGAGGTCGCGCCCTACAAGAAGGACCCGCAGGACTTCGTGCTGTGGAAGCCGTCGAAGCCGGGCGAGCCAAGCTGGCCGTCGCCGGCCGGCATCAAGGCGCCGGGCCGGCCGGGCTGGCACATCGAGTGCTCGGCCATGGCCTGGAAGCATCTCGGCGAGACCTTCGACATCCACGGCGGCGGCATCGATCTTGTTTTTCCGCATCACGAGAACGAAATCGCGCAATCGCGTTGCGCGTTTCATACTGGCGTGATGGCGAATTACTGGATGCACAACGGCTTCCTGCAGGTGGAAGGCGAGAAGATGTCGAAGAGCCTCGGCAACTTCGTGACCATCCATGAGTTGCTGAAGGATTGGCCCGGCGAAGTTGTGCGTTTCACCATGCTGCAAACGCATTATCGGCAACCGATCAATTGGACGGTCGCGGGCCTGCGCGAAGCTCAGAAGAACCTCGATCATTGGGTCGCGCTGACCGCCGATGCGCAGCCGGGTTATCTGTGCGCCGATGCGCTGGACGCGCTGCTCGATGATCTCAATACGCCGAAGGCCTTCGCCGCGTTGCACGAGTTGCGCGGCGAAGCGGTCAAGGGCGCCAAGCCGGCGGCCGCCTGCTTGAAGGCGAGCGCGCAATTGATCGGCCTGTTGCACACGCCGGCTGTTGCTTGGGCGGCGTTCCGGCCGGCTTCGCTGGCGATCGACGAGAGCAAGATCGTGAACCTGATCGACGCACGCAACGCAGCGCGCAAGGTGAAAAATTTCGCTGAAGCCGACCGTATCCGCGACGAACTCGCCGCCATGGGGGTCGTGCTGAAAGATTCCAAGGACGGCACCACTTGGGAGATCGCGCGATGATGGCGCAGGCGCATCCCAAGTTGGCGCTGCGGCCCTTCCTGCCGGCCGATGCCGCGTTGCTGCGCGAAATCTTCCGTGCCAGCATCGAGGAATTGACCGGCGACGACTACAGCGAGGCGCAGCAGCAGGCCTGGGCCTCCGCCGCCGATGACGAAGCCGCCTTCGGCAAGGATCTCGGCAGCCAATTGACATTGGTCGCCACTATGGCCGGGTCTCCGGTCGGCTTCGCCGCGCTCGCTAGCGGCAACAGGATCGAGATGCTCTATGTGCATCCGGGGGCCGCCGGGCAGGGCGTCGGCGCCATACTGATCGACGCGCTGGAAAAGCTTGCTGGCTCGCGCGGCGCGGCGCTGCTCGCGGTCGATGCCAGCGACAGCGCGCGCGGATTCTTTGAGAAGCGCGGCTATACCGTCCAGCAGCGCAACTCGGTTCTGGTGGGCGGCGAATGGCTCGCCAATACCACGCTGCACAAGCAACTCGCTGCCAAACGGGAGGCCTCATGACCAAGCCCGACACGCCGTTTCCGCGCCACTGGCTCTATTACATCGTGCTCAAATACGCGGTGATCGCCGCCGCGGTGCTGCTCGCCTTCTATGTCGTGTACCGGTTGACGTGAGTTCGGCCATGGCCCGCGAACGCCTCTATCTTTTCGACACCACGCTGCGCGACGGCGCGCAGACCAATGGCGTCGATTTCACGCTGGCCGATAAGCTGGCGATCGCCGGCATGCTCGACGGGCTCGGCATCGACTATGTCGAGGGCGGCTACCCGGGCGCCAATCCGACCGATACCGAACTGTTCGGCCAAGACCGCAAATTCGACACCATCTTCACGGCTTTCGGCATGACGCGCCGGCCGGGCCGCTCGGCCTCGAACGACCCGGGCTTGGCGTTGCTGCTCGATGCCAAGGCCGATGCCATCTGCTTTGTTGCCAAGGCCTGGGACTATCACGTGCGCGTGGCGCTGCAGACGACGGAGGAGGAAAATCTCGCCTCGATCCGCGACAGCGTGCGCGCGGCCAAGGGCAAGGGCCGCGAGGTGCTGGTCGACTGCGAGCATTTCTTCGACGGCTACAAGGCCAATCCCAAATATGCGCTGGCCTGCGCCAAGGCGGCCTATGACGAGGGCGCGCGCTGGGTGGTGCTGTGCGACACCAATGGCGGCACGCTACCGCATGAAATCGAAACGATCGTAGCTGATGTCTGCAAGGTCATCCCCGGCGATCATGTCGGCATCCATGCCCATAACGACACCGAGCAGGCGGTGGCCAATTCATTAGCCGCCGTGCGCGCCGGCGCGCGGCAAATCCAGGGCACGCTCAATGGGCTGGGCGAGCGCTGCGGCAACGCCAATCTGGTGTCGATCATCCCGACGCTCAAGCTCAAGCCGGAATTTTCGGAAACGTTCGACATCGGCGTCTCCGACGTCGCGCTGAAGAAACTGGCGCAGGTCTCGCACGCGCTCGACGAGCGGCTCAATCGCGGTTCCAACCGGCACGCGCCCTATGTGGGCGAGAGTGCCTTCGCCACCAAGGCCGGCATCCATGCCTCCGCGATTGCCAAGGACCCGGCAACCTACGAGCATGTGTTGCCGGAGACCGTTGGCAACAAGCGCAAGGTGCTGGTGTCGGAGCAGGCCGGTAAATCCAACATTCTGGCCGAGCTCGAACGCATCGGTATCAAGGCCGACAAGGACGATCCGCGCATCGGTCGACTGCTGGAGATCGTCAAGGAGCGCGAGACCATCGGCTACGCCTACGAGGCGGCGGATGCGTCGTTCGAAATGCTGGCGCGCCGCACACTCGGCACGGTGCCGAATTATTTCGACGTCACCCAGTTCGACGTCAATGTCGAGCAGCGCAACAACGCCAAGGGTGAGCGCGTCACCGTCTCCATGGCGGTGGTGAAGGTGAGGGTCGGCGACGATAACATGATTTCGGCCGCGGAAGGCAACGGCCCGGTCAATGCGCTCGATCGTGCACTGCGCAAGGATCTTGGCAAGTACCAGAAATACATCGACGGCCTGAAGCTCACCGACTACCGCGTGCGCATCCTCAATGGCGGCACCGAGGCGGTGACGCGCGTGCTGATCGAGAGCGAGGACGAGAACGGCGATCACTGGACCACCATCGGCGTGTCGCCCAATATCATCGACGCCTCATTCCAGGCGTTGATGGATTCTATCATTTATAAGCTCGTGAAATCCGGCGCCCCGGCGTAGTACGGTCGCAAGACAATGATCGACCACGTCTCTATCGCGGTGCGCGATCTCAAAGCGGCGGCGCGGTTCTATGAGCCGCTGCTGGCCACGCTCGGCATGACCAAGTTGCGCGACTGGCCGGACGCCACGATCGGCTATGGCAAGAAATATCCCGAGTTCTGGATCAACCGGCGCAAGGATATGGCGACGGTGGCCGCCGACAGCGGCGTGCATATCTGCTTGCGTGCGCCGTCAATCCAAGCGGTCGATGCTTTTCATGCCGCCGCGCTTGCCGCCGGCGGCATATCCGACGGCGCGCCAGGCCTGCGCGCGCACTATCATAAGAATTATTACGCCGCCTTCATCCGCGACCCCGACGGCAACCGCATCGAGGCGGTGACGTTCGTCGCTGCGAAGTAGCCGCTACAGTTTGTCGGCGGTTTCGGGGCTCATAACCTTGGCCGCCTCCGGCACCGCGTCCGCCGCCTTTTGCAGCATCGGCAGAATGTCGGCCACCTTGGCCGCGACCAGTAGATCGAAATCGAGATCGCTGCGGATGAATTCGAGCGCCTTCATGTGATCGAGCAGCGCGCAGAGCGGGTCCCAAAATCCGTTGATGTTGGCTAGCAGGATTGGCTTTTTATGGCGGCCGAGCTGCACCCAGGTGATCTGCTCGACCAATTCTTCCAAAGTGCCGATGCCGCCTGGCAGCGCCACGAAGGCGTCCGCCCTCTCAAACATCTTCAGCTTGCGCTCATGCATATCGCCGGTGACGATCAATTCATGGGTGCCGTGCAGCGCCCGTTCCCGAGACATCAGAAATTTGGGGATGATGCCGGTGACCTCGCCGCCATGCTCGTGTACCGAGCGCGCAATCGCGCCCATGATGCCGACGGCGCCGCCGCCATAAACCAGGCCGATGCCGTTCTTGGCCAGAATGGCGCCGAAGGTGTGGGCGGCTTCCACAAAGGCCGGGTCGGTGCCCGGGCCGGAGCCGCAGTAGACGCAGATTCTTCGAATTTTGCTGGGGTTTTCTCGTTCGTTCATGGCCATGCATGTGCATCGTGTCTGCGGCAGCGTCAAGGCGGCGGCCCGGCATAGGCGCAATACCGCCCGAAGGGTGATTACCGTCGAGAATCCGCCTATATGAAGGCCCTGAATGAGCGACCACCACCACCACCGAGCAGCCGAAAGCGAATCGCGCGTCTCCGCCGACCGCGGCGCGCTGCTCAAGACCGTGATTCACCTGTGGCCTTATATCTGGCCGTCCGACCGCCGCGACCTGAAGCGGCGGGTGATCGGCGCCATGGTGCTACTGCTGGCCGCCAAGCTGGCGACGATTGCGGTGCCCTTCACCTTCAAATGGGCAATCGATGCGCTCGCCGGCCAGGGCAGCGCGCCGGTGGCGGCGTCCGAATGGCTGGTCTGGGCGCTGGCCGTACCGGTCGCCATGACAATTGCGTATGGCGGCATGCGCATCCTGATGGCGGTGCTCACGCAATTGCGAGACGGGCTGTTCGCCAAGGTGGCGATGCACGCCGTGCGCCGGCTCGCCTATCGAACCTTCGTGCACATGCACGAGCTGTCGCTGCGTTTCCATCTCGAGCGCAAGACCGGCGGGCTCACCCGCGTGCTGGAGCGCGGCCGCAACGGGATCGAGACCATCGTGCGGATGGTGATCCTGCAGCTCTCGCCCACGATCATTGAGCTGGCGCTGATCGTCGGCGTGCTGATGTGGAAATTCGACTGGCGCTATGTGTTGGCGATCATGATCACCGTCGCCATCTACATGACCTACACCTATCACGCCACCGAATGGCGCATCGGCATCCGCCGCCGCATGAACGAAAGCGACACCGACGCCAACGTGAAGGCGATCGACTCGCTGCTCAATTACGAGACGGTGAAATATTTCAGCGCCGAGCAGCGCGAGGCCGAGCGCTATGACAAGTCGATGGCGCGCTACGAGGAAGCCAGTGTCCGGGCCTATACCTCGCTTGCGGTGCTCAATGCCGGGCAGGCGGTCATCTTCACCTTCGGGCTCGCCGCCGCCATGGTGATGTGCGCCTACGAGATCCAGGCCGGCACCAAGACAGTCGGCGATTTCGTGCTGATCAACGCCATGATGATCCAGCTCTACCAGCCGCTCAATTTCATGGGCATGGTCTACCGCGAGATCAAGCAGGCGGTGACCGACATCGANCTNATGTTCTCGATTNTGAGCACGCGAGCCGGAAATCAAGGATGNGGCCGGCGCNGCACCGCTCAATGTGACGAGCGGCACCATCCGCTTCGAGAATGTGCGCTTCGCCTATGAGCCTGAGCGGGGCATCCTCAAAGGCATCAGCTTCGACGTGCCGGCCGGCAAGACGGTGGCGGTGGTGGGCCCGTCCGGCGCCGGCAAGTCGACGATATCGCGGCTGCTGTTCCGCTTCTACGATCTAGCCGGCGGCCGCATCCTGATCGACGGCCAGGACATCGCCAGGGTCACGCAAGCCTCGCTGCGCCAGGCCATCGGCATGGTGCCGCAGGACACCGTGCTGTTCAACGATACCATCCGCTACAACATCCGCTACGGTCGCTGGGAAGCGAGCAACAATGAGGTGGAGGAGGCTGCGCGCCTCGCGCAGATTGACGGTTTGATCCGGCTCGCGCCGAAAGGCTACGAAACCGAGGTCGGCGAGCGCGGCCTGAAGCTATCGGGCGGCGAGAAGCAGCGCGTGGCGATCGCCCGCACCATCATGAAGGCGCCGCCGATCCTGGTGCTGGACGAGGCGACCTCGGCGCTCGACAGCCACACCGAAAAGGAAATCCAGGACGCGCTGGAGCGGGTGTCCAAGGGCCGCACCACGCTGGTGATCGCGCACCGGCTCTCCACCATCGTCGGCGCCGACGAGATCATCGTGCTCGATCAGGGCGAGATCGTCGAGCGCGGCACGCATTTTGCGCTGCTCGATGCCAACGGGCTCTATGCCAGCATGTGGAGCCGCCAGCGCGAGGCAGAAGAGGCTCGCGAGAAGCTCGCTCGCGTGGCCGAGCCCGAGGTCGCGCCCAACCGCAATCCGCCGCCGGTGGAGGATGTCATTTCGGCCGCAGCTAGCGCGCCGATCGAAGCGTCGGCCGACGCCGCGGAGTAGGATAGGACATGTCGATCTACGATTCGATTCGCGTGCAAATCGTTCCGGTCACGCCGGAAGGCTACCCCTTTATCGGCGCCTTCGCGCTCGCCAGCCTGGTGCTGTTCTGGCTGTGGAGCCCGCTCGGCTGGCTCGGCACGCTGGCGACGATCTGGTGCGCCTATTTCTTTCGCGATCCGCCGCGCGTGACCCCGGTGCGCGAGGGCCTGGTGGTGGCGCCTGCCGATGGCCGCGTCAGCCAGATCACAACGGCGCCGCCGCCGCACGAGCTCGGGCTGGGCGACAAGCCGCTGCCGCGCATCTCGATCTTCATGAGCGTGTTCGACTGCCATGTGAACCGCAGCCCGGTGGCCGGCCGCATCGAAAAAATCGTCTACCAGCCTGGCAAGTTCTTCAACGCCGACCTCGACAAGGCGAGCGCCGACAACGAGCGCAATTCGTTGGTGATCGCCACCGCCGGCACGCGCGTGGCGGTGGTGCAGATCGCCGGCCTGGTGGCGCGCCGCATCGTCTGCTTCGTGCGCGAGGGCCAGCCGCTCGGCGCGGGCGAGCGCTTCGGCATGATCCGCTTCGGCTCGCGCCTCGACGTCTATCTCCCCGACGGCACGCCGCCGATGGTTGCGGTCGGGCAGATATCGATTGCCGGCGAAACCGTGCTCGCCGACCTGCGCACCGGCGACGGCGGACGCGCCTTTCGAAGCGGCTAGCGCATGATCCCGAAAAGTGGGAACCGGTTTTCGGACAAGATCATGCGCAAGAAAATTAGTTAACAAGGACGCAAAACCGTATCCGCGCGACGTGGCGCGCACGCCCGCAAGCGTCTATATTGGCGCCATGGTGTTTCCGCCGTTCGATCCCGCTCCGCCGCCCCGCCGCCGCTTCAAGGCGATCCCGGTGCGCACGCTGCTCCCTAATCTAATCACGCTCTTGGCGCTCTGCGCAGGGCTGACCGCGATCCGCATGGCGGTCGAAAACAGGCTCGACATGGCGCTGGCGGCGATCGTGCTGGCGGTGCTGCTCGACGGCATCGACGGGCGGCTCGCGCGCATGCTCAAGGGCACTTCGCGCTTCGGCGCCGAACTCGACAGCCTCGCAGACTTCGTGAATTTCGGCGTGGCGCCGGCGTTGATCCTGTATTTCTGGGGCCTGCACGAGCTCAAATCGGCGGGCTGGATCGCGGCGCTGGTGTTCGCGATCTGCGCTGCGCTGCGGCTCGCGCGCTTCAACGTGATGATCGACGACCCCAACCAGCCGGCCTGGGCGGGAAATTTCTTCACCGGGATCCCGGCGCCGGCCGGCGCCATCACCGTGCTGCTGCCGATCTACCTCAATTTCCTCGGCGTCTCCAACGGGCTCGTGACGGTGTGGCTGACGTTTTTTTACACGCTTGCGATCGCGCTATTGATGGTCTCGCGCCTGCCGGTGTTCTCCGGCAAACGGGTGGGCAAGCGCGTGCCACCAGAACTGGTGCTGCCGGTGTTCGTGGTGGTGGTGTTGTTCTTCGCGTTGCTGATCAGCTATCCGTGGGAAGTGCTCACCATCGGCACGCTCGCCTATCTCGGCTGCCTCCCACTCGGCTGGCTGTCCTATCGCGAACATCAGCGCAAGGATGAGGCGACTACCGCCGCTGCGTCCGCCGCCGATGCGCCAATGGCGCCAGGCCCTGTTCCGGCAAGCGATTCCGATCACGAGCGCCCAGCGCGCTTGAACTAATCGACGGCTCCCCCAAGCACATGCCGCGCGCCACCAGCGTCCTTGCCGCCGCCGACCGACACGGTCGGCCGGTCATCGATACCGTAATCCTCGATTACGCCCAGCGCAGCGCGCAGAAAATCACGGTCACCGGCGTCAAGGGCGGCGCCTTTGAGATCGATCTGCAGCAGCCGGCGCGCTTGCGGACCGACGATCTGCTGCTGCTCGACGACGGCGGACTGGTGGAAGTCGTCGCCGCCCCCGAGCCGCTGATCGAAGCGCGCGCGGCGGACGTGGCCGCGCTGTCGCGGCTCGCCTGGCATCTCGGCGACCGCCACGTGCCGGTACAAGTGCTGCCCAATCGCATCCGCGCGCGGCTCGATGCGGCGATCGAAGCCTTGCTCAAATCGCTCGGCGCGAAAGTGGCGATGATCGAAGCGCCTTTCGAACCAGAAGGCGGCGCTTACGCGTCATCGCATGGGCACGATCATGATCATGCGCACGATCATCACCGCCATCATCACGATCATTGATTTCGATACCCTTGCGTGCCGAGCGGATAGCCGGGCATCAAGTCATAAGGATGCTTCCAGCCAGGCAAGGCTTTCATGCGCTCGAGCCAGGCGCCGATCGCCGGATGATCCTTGGCGATGTCGAAGCCGAACTCCTCCGCCGGATAGTAGAGATAGGCGGTCATCGAAACGTCCGCGATGGTCGGCTTGTCGCTCACCAGGTATTGCCGCCCGGTCAACCGCTTGTTGACGATGCCAAGCGCGCTGTCGAAGCGCCCTTTCATGAACGCCAGCACCGCCGGATCGCCGGCCGGCTTGGCGAAATTCTTCTGGAAGCGGAACGGTCCGAGGAAGCCGTTGACCTTCTGATTGTCGAAGATGATCCAACGCAGCGCTTCCAGCTTCTCGTCCTCGCCCTGCGGCTTGAACTTGCCGGTGAGGTCGGAGAGGTAGGTCAGGATCACGCCCGACTGGGTGAGCTTTTTCTTGCCATGCACCAGCACCGGCACCTCGCCCATCTCATTGACGTCCTCGCGATAACCGGGCGTGCGCTGGACACCTGAACCGAAAAAATCGATCCAGATCGGCTCCCACTTGGCGCCGATCAGATTGAGCATCAGCGCGGCGCGGTACGCATTGCCGGACTGGGCGAAGCAGTAGAGCTGAAAGTCGGACATGGGGCTCCTAATTTGCAGGAATGGCTTGGCGCGCCAGCGTTACCGGTGTGCCGGCGGTGGATTGTCCGTCAAATCGGCCGTTGGCGAAATTGAGCTTCACCAGCGGCTGGCCGCTGTCATCTTTGATCACCAGCGAGTTCTGGTCGAGCGTCCAGCTGCGGCTCAGGAAGAATTTTTCCGGGCAGCCGCCCTCCGGCACCACGGTGCCTTCCTGCACGCCGAGGGCGCCGCCGAAATTCATGCCGCAGGACGGCGCGTTCGGCGCCGTCAACATCCAGCGGCCGGCCATGATCTCCGTCGTTTGCGGCGCAGCGGTCTGATCGCCAAGAGAACCGCAAGCCGCCAGCGCCAGCACGCATACCGCGACGCCTGCGATCCGTGGCATGCTCACGAAGCGGGCCTCACTTCATGGTCGGGATCACGAATTCGGCGCCTTCCTTGGTGCCGGTCGGCCAGCGCGAAGTGACGGTCTTGGTTTTGGTGTAGAAGCGGATCGAATCCGGCCCGTGCTGGTTGAGATCGCCGAAGCCGGAGCGCTTCCAGCCGCCGAAGGTGTGATAGGCGAGCGGCACCGGAAT
>JGI24140J50213_10001003_pt1 | contig 12728 bp, 11 predicted proteins | sample BarGraIncu00222A_FD_50213 | JGI IMG/M metagenome (IMG submission 50213)
TATAAACTTTGACGGCAGTTTGGGAAACTTCCGTTCATATTTCGACCCATCAACCGGTAAACAAATCGATGGAGAGACAGGTGGCCCCACCTCTGAAGAATTCTGGAACAATCCAAACTATGAACCTGCACAAAAACGTGCCATCGAAATGGGTGGGCGTAGTAAATGGGCATCACTGCTCAAACTGGGCCTTTTTGATATCCGGCACCTGATGCATTCGCATGCTTTCAACAATATCGTGGCAGCCGGGCGACCCATCCAGGCGCTGGACAAAACTGAAGAGTTCGGGCTTCGTGGAATAGCAGCGAATAACGATCCCGGCGCACTTCTGGAGATAGACTTCAACAAGGACTTCCCGTTTGCAAGTGTCATCCGCGAAATCTACCAAATCGCCTTTTCTGCCGATAATAAAACCGTGACGCTGACTATTCCCAATTTCGTCCCTACCCGTGATATCAGAAGGGTTACAAAGTACGTTGCTCTAAAGTTTTTTCTGAACATATCGCAGGTTTCAGAAGTGGTATGGAACCCGGAGATTTTAAAATATGAGCCTGTGGTCAGCGACCTGGAACTCCTCTCGAAATGTATTACTAGTGAATGGATCGCCAAAACTAACGCTGCCGGAGAGGTCATTCTGGAGGCTTCTTTTGATGAGCCTGCATTTTCTGTTCCCGGAACAACGGTTCTCGTGTCGCTGGGCATTGAATTCGCTGTCTCAATGAAACAGGGGCAATATACTACCTTGCCTCAAAGTGGCACGATGGCGATCGTGGGATATTTTACAGCATAAATAATTTTCAGGCCAAAGAAAGGGTGCTTTCATTGCGCTTTCTTTGGCTTAATAAATCATAACTTCATTAAATCTATGAATCATGGCTTATCAAACAGGTAATATCAAATACAGGGGAAGTTTTAAGAACATCCGTCAATGGAGAGTCAAAAAGGGCAAAAGAACCCTGGCCGGCGAGAAGGGCGGCGCCAACATTGACCTGATCATGAAAAGCCCGGTCTTTGCCAGGACCAGGGAAAACATGTCGGAATTTAAAGGGTGCGCAGTGGTCGTGAAGGGCATTCATACTGAAATGGGCATGGTGTGGGATGAGCATACCGACGCATATTTCACCGGGAGGCTGACGGCCATCGTGAAAATGATCAACCTGAAAGATGAGGTTGGGAAGAGAGGAAAAAGAGGCGTATACTTTTCGGCCAACAAGTCCATGTTGAAATCGATAAACCTTCATGAAAAAAGGAAGATCGATTTTCTGCTCAAAAGGAGTATCAAAAATAGTCATCCGGATTCACGCACAGAGGCAACGATCACGATTACAGGCCTGAATCCTGATCCTGAATTCGTCCCTAAAACCGCTCAGTATTATCGCGTTGTAAATCACCTTTGCGTAATTTCGGATTATCATTACTATAAATCAAATCTGAGATATGAAAAGATCAGTAAGACAGACTTAACAGAAGTTTTTACATACTCCGATTATACAATGCTCAATACTCCACTAAATACCGCGTTGAGGACTGCTTTTCCGGAGGGGACTGTTTTGAATGAAAACGATACTGTTTTGCAGTGTATTGGCATTGAGTATTATATTAAATCTGGGCCGGACAAATATCTGCATTTTTCTTCAGGAACCATGATTGTGTATGATGTATTTTGAGTATTATCTTAAAGCATGACAGGGCTATATAAATTTTTAATGTTAATTGCTTTTATATCAAAGAAGGTTGTAATTTTATAAACCTAAAAATAAAAGACATGGAAAAATTGATTGCATGTTGTGGATTAGACTGTGCTACTTGCGATGCAAGAAAAGCTACAGTTACTGATGATGATAAACTGCGTAAAGAAACAGCTGAGAAATGGAAAGAACAATTCAGCGCAGAAATTACTCCTGAAATGATTAACTGTACAGGGTGCAGGGAAGATGGAGCCAAATTCGCTCATTGTGCAGAATGTGAAATCAGAAATTGTGTGAAGGCTCAAGGTTTTGATACTTGTGCGGATTGCGATAAACTTGAAAGTTGCTCAATCGTTGGAGGTATTCATAAATATCTTCCAGAAGCGTTGACAAATCTGAAATCGCTGAATTAGTGTATTAATTCTAGCATCCTGAAACTGGGATTTGGTGAAAAAGATCCGTAGTCATTGGAATATATTGTGGATTAATTTCCTATACTTTTATGTGATTTTTCGATATTTATGGCCATCAATTGACTCAACTAAGCACCTTTTCTATGTATAGAAAAAACCTGCTCTTACTACCGATTATAATTTCACTCAGTTTATCATTTTGGTTTTGTTCAGTCCAATCACTTAAAGCACAACAAAATGCAAAAGGGGTTAAGGTTTCTGAACAAGACACTACCAATTTTATTAAAGGAATCTTTGACATTCCAGAACTGAATATTTTACCTTCTCCTCATTCAGTACAGAGTTTTGCTTTTCCTCAATCTGATAAGATCATAGATTACGATATTTCACCTGACGGTGTGAAAGTTGCAGCACTTGTTGTTGATAAAAATGGAAACAACTTCATTAAATTCTGGCAGCCGGGATCAGCCAGAATATCAGATAGTTTGTTGTTGGAAAAAGGAATTTCAACAAAAGCCGTAGTCTGGCATCCCAAAGGCGATGCACTTTTTGTGATGGCTGTAAAAGAGGGTAAATATTTAATTTTAAGTCTTAAAAAGCACGATAAGGAGTGGACCAGTAAAAATATTTTTTCAACTAAAACGCCACTTCGAAGACTTGTCGTTTGTCCACGGCCATTTATTGTCAGAAATGATAGCGCCAATGAAAGGGATTATTACAATTATCGTTTGTTTTTTGGGATGGAAAATGGGGATAAGACTTATAAAATAGTTTCGATCACTGAGAATGGTAAAAAGTTTTATCAGGTAATTGGACCGGGAAAGACCCCATCAAAGTTTGAATATTTTGATGGTGAACCAAGTCATATGCATGCACAATACGCTTTGCCGGTTGTATTTCATCCGGCAGGACATCAATTAATCTGGCAGGATCAAAATAATAACTTCTATTATGCGAATTATGATTCAAAATATTGGGGGGATTCTAAACGTATGGATATAACAATACCCAAAACCGGGACGATCACTCCAACTCCCAATGGTTTGGGCTTGATTCATTGGCAAAAGAACACACCTGGGATAGGGGTTTATTTGTTGTCATCTAAAAAGGAAGAAACACAATTACAAAATTATCTCTTTGCTACTACACCATCTTCTATGCCTGATGGAAAAGGGATTGTGGGATTGACCTTTTCGAATAATCAATATACGTTTAACTATTTGCCCATAACAGTTCCATTGGCGGATGTTGCAAACGCATGGATGTATGTTGGTTCAAAAGAGGAGATTGATCTGTTTCAAAAGAATTTTGGCTTATTTCGGCCTAATCGGTTTGACCAGCTCTATTCGCTATATGACACTGAAAATTATGAATGTGGAGGTTATGCAAGGTATCAGCCGACCAGGCCTTATTTGGTAACAACAGATATATTCTGGGAATTGTTTGGCGCTGCTTACCAGGGGATCTTCATCGTCAAAGAGCGAGATGAAGCAACGCCTGATTTCAGGAAATTTATAGCAGCTGCAAACAATTACACCAAACAAGCGGGCACAAAATCAGTCTGGACAAATGTCTTTTCAGTGCTTCAGGATTTTTTATCAGGGAATAATCAAAAACCGGAAGTTAAAAGATTAGTCAATCAAACAGACGATATTTCCGAAATCACACATGAAACGTATTCCTATTCTGACTTAATGCCCAGAGGTCATTATACTTCTTCGCCAGAGATGTCCAACTATTTTAAAACTTTTAAATATTTCACAACAATATTGAATTCAAATCAGGAAGCTATCCGTGAACTGAACCTTCTGCCAAATGAAGTCAAAACATATGCTGAGAAATGGATCAAGAGTTATGACGGTTTTATTTCACCGTCGAGGTCTCCTTTGGTTTGGGAGAATTTAAAACAGTCTGTTCCAAAATATTGCAGGTTTCCTCAGTCCAATTTATCTATTTTCCCTTTGTCCTGGGGTTTTGATAATGAGGTTTTGTATTCAACAGTTTATCATGAAAATTCTCCAAAAGACGTGAGACTTCCGGAGAGCAAAGTGCTTCCTTCAGGGCTGGAACTTGCAACTGTTTTGGGTGACGGCTTTGCAGAAAAATTACTTGAACCGGATTATACGAAATATCCTAATTTGAAAAATGTAATCACGTTCCTGAAAGAGAATTACCTTGTAAATAATCATCATTCTGAAAATAAAAACAACTTGTACAGTAGTTGGATGGATGCAATTGCTGTTCAATGGGCAGATACCATAAAGTCTCCCAATGGATTAAAGGACAGAAATATCTGGCAAACGAAAAGATTGCAGACAGGATTGGCAACCTGGGCCACTTTAAGGCATGCAACAGTGCTTGTAAATGAAAGGACTTCAGCGGAATGTGGCGAAGGTGGGTTTGAAGATATAATCATGCGTGCACCAAGAGGTTATGTGGAACCTGATCCAAAAACGTTTGCCGCAATTGCTGACCTGTTTGAGTCTGCAACACAATATGTTTCAAAGAGTATCGCAAGCAAACGTGATATGAGAGAAGTTTATGATGATTCAACATCAAATGCAGCAAAGACTTCGTTGTACGATGGGATTATTGGTCGGTTGAAGGAAGTTGCTGGTGAAGCAAGACGTTTTCAGGCAATGGCAGAAAAAGAGATAAAAGGAGAAGCGTTGTCAAATGAAGAAAATACGGAAATATTTTATATTGCGGGTGTGGCTGAACATAATTTCTTGATTTTTAACAGCCTTTCCAACAAAGATTATGCACTTTCAAATCCGGATCCTATTGCTAAAATTGCTGATATTGCCGGTGGAGGCTCTTTTCATATTCCTTATTTGATGGCTGCAGTTGGAAACTCAATGGAATGGAATCAGATAGTGCCTTTTTATGGACGACATGAGATTGTAAAAGGGTCAATATATTCATATTACGAGTTTGTATCCAAACAGATTTTAAATGATAAAGAATGGCAGAAGAAAGTAAAGAGTCAGGAGTTTTTACCATGGATAAAACCCTTTATCACAAATCAAAAAGCAGAAGGTGTGGCGGAAACTTCTTATTAACTCTTTTTTGTTTTTTGTTAAACGCGAATAGTGGTTATTCACAAATTCGGATTTTGTTTGTTGGCGATATTTTACTTTCCCGTAATGTAAAGTCTGAAATTCAAACCAGACATACCTTTCCATGGGAGAAATTAAAAAAGGATTTTCATTCGACAGATCTTGTTGTAGGTAATCTGGAAGGTGCAGTTGTTGATAATCAATTGTCTATAGTTTCATCAAATACTTCGCCTNTCTTTGCAATCGACAATTCATATATTAAACTATTGAGTGATGCAGGATTTAATGCGATTACGAATCAAAATAATCATAGTCTGGATCAGGGATTAATTGGCAGGCAAAATACGATCAAAGCTTTACTGAAAAACAAGATCCGGCCTGTTTCTCTGGATAATTCTCCTCAGTTTTTTACAATCAGAGATACAGTGATTGCATTGGTCGCGATCAACATTGTTCCGGGGAGAGACAGTTTGTCAGATCAATTGCCTTCAATTTCCATCAAGCAAAAGTTGCGATTGGCCAAAAGTCTGGCAAATATTGTCATTGTGTCTATACATTGGGGAAGCGAGTTGCTTGCCTGGCCCAACAAGAGACAAAGAGAATCTGCACAATGGTTGATAAAAAACGGTGCCGATATTATCATTGGTAGTCATCCACATGTGGTTCAAAAACCTGAACTGATAGACGGCAAACCTGTTTTCTTTTCTCTTGGAAATCACCTGTTTGATCAGAAATATCCGGAAACCAAAGAGGGATTAATGGTTAGTATATGTATTCATAAAGGTGAATTTAGCTGTGCGGGTATTGTTACGCATACGCAACAAAACTCTTTTTATCCGGAAGTAACTAAACAAATCGATTTTGGATTTGGGTCTTTAAAACTATATCATACTGATTTTCACATAAACAATTATATCATTAAGCCTATGTCATTGAATGATAGCATTGGGAATAAACTTGTTTTACAGGCTTTTGAAAATCATCATTTGATTTGGAAATCACATGCAATTCCTGTTGTTTCAATTGCAGCAGTAAGATTGGATGGTCAACATGATTTTTTATTAATGCTTGAGAAACATTATTCAAGTATGGATAAAGAGATTAACCTTCGCCCTTACGTTTATAGTATTGACGACAAAGGGATCTATGCACGTTGGCGGGGTACAGCATTGGCGTGGCCGGTATTGGATGCCATAATTTCACCCGAAGACAACAAAACATTGTTTGTTCTTCACAGGGGAGATTCATTTATTAAAATTGATAAAACAACAAAAATTAAACGCTTCGCAGCATATCGATGGAATGGTTTTGGATTTACAGGGGTTGACGATTCAAAAGTTTATGATAGATTTGTGAAGCTATTCGATGAATAATAGTTCATTGCGACATCATGAATATTTTAGTATATTTGCTTTATGAACCTGATTGAAAGTGATATTGACAAAATTCGTGTTTTGTGTGTTAAACACAAAGTAGGAAAGTTATTTGCATTTGGATCTGTTTTAACTAATAGATTTCAAAGCAATAGCGATATAGATTTAGTTGTTGATTTTGCCGGAGTTGAATTATATGATTATGCAGACAATTATTTTGATTTAAAATATTCACTCGAGGATCTTTTTAATCGGAACGTTGATTTATTGGAAGATAAAGCGATAAACAATCCTTATTTGCGACAATCTATTGACTCAACAAAACAACTTATATATGGATAGAGAAATTCAAACCTGGTTTTAAGATGTTTTGTTAAAGCTGAGATAACTTCAATGCTGAAATAATAAAATTAAAAGTTTTAAAATGTGGAGACCAGAACCCACTTTAAAAACGGGGCGTATTTCGAAAAGCCATATGAGTAGAAGCGTATTAATCTAAGAATCATGGAAATTCATGTAAATTACCTGGCCGTTTTAGTTGCTGCAATTGCTAATTATGCCATTGCGACTATCTGGTATGCAGCGATATTTGGTAAATTGTGGCAGAAACTTACCGGTATTACCGATATGAAACCTGCTCCAATGAACATTGTTCTGGTTTTTATTGGTTCTTTGGTTCTGAGTTTTGTGTTGTATCATTCGATAGTCTTTGGCAATGCCTACTTCAAAATGAGTGGAATTAGCGGAGGTTTGATGGGTGGTTTCTTTGGATGGCTGGGTTACATTGCTCCTGTGACATTAAGTACTAAACTGTATGAGAAAAAGCCATGGAAATTGTGGCTTTTGGATAATGCCTTCTGGTTTATATCGCTTTTGGTAATGGGGATGATTCTTTCTGTATGGATGTAAGTCCTATTTGGATATTGAAGCAGAAATAAATTTTTATATAGAGGAAATTTGTTTATTAAAGTTGACAAAGCAAATTCGAATAAACGATTTGTGGCATATAGATGGAATAACTTTGGCTTTACCGGAATAGATGATCCAAAAGTGTGTGATAGTTGTGAGAAAAGGTGTGAATCATGTAATTTATTTTCAAAATTGTGTAACTTATATTAATCAGGAAATTTTCATTTTTGTAATGTATTAATTCTTTTGTTTTATTCATTTCAGAAGGGAAATAACCCGGTAAATACAGACAGTAGATAAAAACAATTCGAAAAGATAATTTAAACTGAATTCACTTTTAATACAATAAATATGTGTTTTTCTACTACTGCTAGCTTTGGAGCTGGTGCTGTACTTTCAATTATTGGTGTCGCATCAATAAAAAAAATACAACACCCATCACAAATTCTTTTTGCAAGTATCCCTCTTCTTTTTGCAGTTCAGCAAATTGCAGAAGGTGTTTTATGGGTAACGCTGCCAAATCCGGTTTATGCCTCATTGTCGCAAGTTATGACCTATGTCTTCTTGGCTTTTGCACAGTTTTTTTGGCCATTATGGGTGCCTATTGCAATATTAATGCTCGAGAAGGAAAGCAAACGAAAACGGATACAAAAAGTATTGGTCGGAATGGGTATGATCGTAGCTTTGTATTTTGCATATTGTCTGTTATTTTATCCTGTTCATGCTAAAATTGTTGGTTATCATGTGACATATAAGGTTGAGTATCCTAATCTATTGGGAAGGTATGGTGGAATATTTTATCTTATCGCAACAGTAGTACCTCCTTTTTTCTCGCACATTAAAAGAATGTGGATGTTTGGTGTAAGCATGTTCATTTCATACCTTATTACTGCCATTTTTTACGACCACTATGTTGTTTCGGTTTGGTGCTTCTTTGCTTCAATTATAAGCATATCAATATATGCCATTATGATTGAAATTAGAAATATGACAAAAAAAATACCCGTTACAGTGGACTTAAAATGAAAACAATAATTTTCAGCAACTGATGCTTTTAATCAGAAACCATAAGAATAGTATTCAATTCATCTACCAAATTTTTTTAAAATATGAATAAAGTTATATTGTTAAATAAAAGGCCAGATGGTAAACCAACATTAGAGGATTTTAAGTTTACCAACGCAGCAATTCCTGTTCCTGCAATTGGAGAGATTTTATTGAAAACGTTATATGTTTCAGTTGATCCTTATTTGCGTGGCAGAATGAATGACTCCAAATCGTATGTCCCCTCATTTGAGATAGGAAAACCAATAAATTCAGGTATTATAGCCCAAGTTATTGACTCTACTCATTCAAAATTCAAAAAAGGGGATTTCATTTCCGGGAACTTAGACTGGGCAGAATATCAGTTATCAAATGGTTTGGGTTTGAATAAATTAGATGAAAATATTTCTGAATTAACGCCCTGTTTAGGGATTTTAGGAATGACAGGCCTTACTGCTTATTTAGGATTAACTGAAATTGGAAAACCAAAGTCGGGTGAAACAATTGTGGTCTCAGGAGCTGCCGGAGCGGTGGGAAGCGTAGTTGGTCAAATCGGTAAAATTATGGGTTGTAATGTTGTGGGTATAACGGGTTCAGATAAAAAAGCAGAACTGATTAAATCAAAATTCAAATTTGACAATGCTATCAATTATAAAACAACGCTTGATTTGGATACGGCAATTCGAGATGTTTGCCCTAATGGGGTTGATATTTATTTTGATAATGTTGGTGGTGAAATTTCAGATGCTGTTTTGGCTAATATTAACAAACATGCAAGGTTACCGGTTTGTGGTGCCATTTCTCTTTACAATGATAAAAATATATCTTTAGGGCCTCGGCTTCAGTCTATTCTGTTAACCAAGAGTGCAACTATGACAGGATTTATTGTTAGCGATTTTTCTGCAAAGTTTCATGCAGCAATGAAACAATTAACTATTTGGTTAAAGGAAGGGAAACTTACATATGCCGAAACTATTGTTGAAGGGTTTGATAATATTCCACAAGCATTTATTGATCTCTTTGACGGAAAAAATGAAGGAAAAATGATCGTTAAAATCTAACCAAATATAATTATGAAAGTATTAATCGTTTTAACTTCCCATAGTGATTTGGGAAGCACAGGTAAAAAAACAGGTTTCTGGGTAGAAGAATTTGCCGCACCCTATTATGTTTTGGCCGATGCAGGCGTAGAATTGACCATCGCTTCTCCAAAAGGAGGTCAACCACCGGTTGATCCTAAAAGCGAAACTGCAGATGCTCAAACACCCGCTACTGAAAGATTTTATAGTGATAACGTATTAATTGATAAAGTTGCTCATACGTTAAAACTCACTGAAATAAATCAGTTGGATTATGATGCTGTTTTTTATCCGGGAGGTCATGGTCCATTGTGGGATCTTGCAACTGATGAAACATCTATTTCTTTAATTGAGGACTTTTATAAATCCAATAAGCCGATTGCTTTTGTATGTCATGCACCGTCAGCCTTGATTAAGGTGAAAGCACCCAATGGTGACCCTTTAGTAAAGGGCAAAGAAGTTACAGGTTTTTCAAATACAGAGGAAGAGGCTGTTAAATTAACTGAAGTTGTTCCTTTTCTATTAGAAGACGAACTTAAAAAGTTAGGTGCAAATTATAGCAAAGGAGCTGATTGGAGTTCGTATGTTAAAGAGGATGGGCTATTAATTACTGGTCAGAATCCGACATCTTCAGAAGATACAGCACGACAATTATTGATTGCCCTCAATAAGAAAAAATAATTTTAACAATAAAAGTTATTATGGATAAAATGGCTAACAGGATCGATTTACAAAATATTGCACGAAAGGCAATGATCGCAAGGGGCTTGGAACCTGATTTTCCAGAGACAGTGCTTGAAGAGTTAAAAGGTATAACCAATCCGGCTACTTATAAACCCGAAACTGCAAAAGATCTGCGTGATAGACTTTGGTGTTCCATAGATAATGCTGATTCACTTGATCTCGATCAGTTATCTTATGCCGAAGCGTTACCTGAAAATAAGGTACGACTGTTTATTGCTATAGCGGATGTGGATGCCTTAGTGGTTGCACAATCAAATATTGATGCTCACGCCAACAAAAACACGACATCTATTTATACGGTTGCCCAGCTATATCCCATGCTTCCTGAGAAACTCTCAACCGATCTAACTTCTTTGCGTTTTGGTGTAGACCGTTGCGCTGTTGTTGTTGATATGATAATTGGTGATGATGGTGCAGTCGATCAATATGATGTGTATCATGCAACTGTTTACAACCATGCAAAACTGGAATATGGAAGCCTGGCTGCCTGGCTTGAAGGAACCGGTCCAATCCCTTTAGAAGTAGCGAATGTTGAAGGATTGGCTGAAAATATTAAATTACAGGATCGTGTTGCACAAAAGATGAAGGAGTTGCGTCATGAACATGGTGCTTTAGAATTGGAAACTTATCAAGCCAAGGCGATATTTGATGGGGATGCTTTAAGTGAAATGACTATCGACCTGAAAAACAGAGTTAAAGATTTGATTGAGGATTTTATGATTGCTTCAAATAGTTCTACTGCCCGATACCTGACCGGGAAAAATTTTCCATCATTGCGAAGGGTTGTCCGAATTCCCAAGCAATGGGACAGAATCGTTGAACTGGCTTCCGATCATGGATTTGTACTACCAACTAATGCTGATTCCAAATCTCTTTCTGAATTCCTGAAATCTGTCAAGCTAAAAGACCCAACCCATTTTGAAGATATGTCACTTAGTGTACTTAAACTTTTAGGGTCGGGCGAATATGTAGTTGAGACACCAGGTTCTACCCCGGAAGGCCATTTTGGTCTTGCGGTGAAAGATTACACACATTCAACGGCTCCCAATCGACGTTATCCTGACTTAGTCACTCAACGATTGCTTAAATCGGCAATCCTTGGAAATCCTGTGCCTTACTCGATTGAACAACTGGAACTTATTGCACACCACTGTACCATAACGGAAGATGATGTCAGAAAAATAGAACGGTTGGTTGAAAAATCAGCTAATGCAATGCTAATGGAATCTAAAATTGGAGAAGAATTTGATGCTATAGTGAGTGGTGCTTCTGACAGAGGGACATGGATAAGGCTTTATCATCCCCATATTGAAGGAAAACTTGTAGATGGATTTAATGGATTAAGAGTGGGGGATAAACTAAAAGCACGTCTGAAATATGTTAATGCAGAATTGGGGTTTATCGATTTTGAACGGGTTGAATAATGTATTTTTTTGTAATCTTTATTCGTCGATCTTATACTCCATTTTAATCAACGTTACCCTTTGATATTTTGATTCTCAAAACGCACAAGCAGTTCTATTTTTGACTTGATTTATATGTCAAAATGATATTAAGTAATAGGCATTAAACAATGTCGTATTAATTATTTGTTTACGCTGTGTTCGGGTTTGAAGAATAAGGGTTTCGGGATTGAAGAAAATGCCGAAGGCATGAAATGATTATAGAAAAGCACATCAATCAACCTCCTGAACTCTGAAGGGGTGAAATATTTGATATATAAAGCATTATAATCATTTCATCCCTTCGGGATTCAAAATAAAAATCATTTCAGTTCTATAATCATTTCATCCCTTCGGGATTCAAAATCAGTGAATGCATTAAGAAAAGATTAGACACAAAGAATATGACATTAAATTATTTCTCCTACTAATTCGAAATATGGGTTGCAGATTTAAACCCGTTGATGATCACACTCGATTTATAAAAAAATTCCCCTCGCTGAAAACGAATGGATTATAGCAAGAGATTATTTAAAATTTACTGTAGACTGATAGGTATTGGATATTCAGCATTTTATTTTTTTGGGTTCAATACTAATTTGTGTGTGTTTATCTTCAGGAGTGGTTAAAAAAAATATAACTTTACAGAGGAATTATTTTTATTAGAAATACGAACTTTTAAAATCAGTTATTATGGCAAAATCTATGGACACTAAGAAAACCGAAAAGAAGGAACCTCTCAAGACTCCTAAAGAAAAGAAGGCTGAAAAGAGAGAAAAGAAGGCCAATAAAAAATAATTTGTTTGCTTGAACTAAGTAATAGGCATTAAACAATGTCGTATTTCATTGTTTGTTTATACTGTATTCGGGTCTGAAGAATAAGGGTTTCGGGATTGAAGAAAATGCCGAAGGCATGAAATGATTATAGAAAAGAACATCAATCAACCTCCTGAACCCCGAAGGGGTGAAATAATTGA
>JGI24140J50213_10001005_pt1 | contig 12706 bp, 10 predicted proteins | sample BarGraIncu00222A_FD_50213 | JGI IMG/M metagenome (IMG submission 50213)
GGCTGTGCCCCGGGGTGGCGACGACGATGCGGCCGTCACCCCACAGCCGGGTCCACACGACCGGGGAGGTGATCGGGCGGTGCCATGGGTGGTACGGCTGAACCGGATGCGTCGTGGTCGCCAGGACGTCGATGAGGTCGTCGTGCAGCACCCAGTACTGCTCGGTGGTGAGGGTGAAGTCCTCGACGCCAGCCGTGATCTCGTGCGCCCGGCCGAGGTCCGTGACGTGCACGGTGTGGGGCAGGAAGTTGTCCGTCTCGTCGCCAACACACTGCGCCGGGTCCTTCGACGGATGTGTCGCGAACTGCCCACCGACAAGCTGCAGGTAGTCGGAGCTGGCACGGTAGGAGTCGGCGATCCCGCCATGCCACCCCGCCAGGCCCGNNCCCNGGCGGACGGCTGCGGCCAGCCCCCTGAAGGCNTCAGGCGAGATCTCCGACATGGTCANGCTCTGCACGACCAGGTCGGTGCACCGCATCAGCGGCTCGTCGGCGTAGACCTCGTTGGACTCCTCGATCCGGACCTCGAAGCCGTGCTCCTCCAGGAACGGCACGAAGAGGTTCGTCGCGTCGACGGGGCAGTGCCCGTCCCAACCACCGCGAACGACGAGAGCGGTGCGAGCCGTCATGAGGGGAATCCTTCTACGACGGCGTGGGTACTGTGCGCGTGGGCGTGGAGCGGGTGTGCGCGGGGGTGAACCTGCCAGAAGCCGTCGGTGAGCTTCACGCGCGCGGTCGCCGGAGCACCCGCACAGCACCGCCCGGCACGTCGAGGACGTCGAGGATATCGGTGCCGGTCAGCATTTCGACGCCGGTTCCGGCGACGGTGACGTCGGTCGAACTGTGGTTGATGAAGAAGACGAACGCTTCGGTGTCAGATTCGCGCATGAGCATCTCCACGTCCCCCGGCAGGTCGGGCTCATCGATGGATGGCACGACGGATCTGGCCAACGCTGCAACGCTGCCGGCGTCGAGGCCGGCGGAGACATAGATCGCGCGGCCACCCGAGGGAAAAGTCCGAGACGTGACGGCGGGAACGCCGTCGAGGGGACCCCCGACGTATCGGGCGAGGACGTCCGCGTTGTCGGCGTGGACATCCTCGGACCAGTCGGTGCCCGTCCACCCGGTGTCGAGTGTGAAGCGTTCTTCGACCTGCAGGGGGTGAATCTCCTCGCTCCAGGCGCCGAGGACTTCACGGAAGGCGCCGGGATATCCGCCGAGCCGCACTTGGTTGTCGGTGTCCACGATCCCGGAATTGGGGGTGACGATGAGAGTGCCGCCGCTTTGGGCGAAGTGGGCGATACGCGCGGCGTTCTCGTCGCTGACGACGAACAGGTTCGCCACGATCAACGTGTCGTACCCGCTGAAGTCATTCCAGGGCGATATGACCTCCACCCTGATGTTGCGCTCCCAGAGCGCGCGGTGCCAGTCGCGCAGCGACCGACCATAGGTGAGTTCGTTGTTGGGCTTGACGCCCTTCTGGAGGGCCCACCCGGCTTCGTCGTCGAACAGGATCGCGGCGCGGGCCTGACGGACCCGAGAGCCCTGGACCGGCGCCAGGGCGCGAAGGTGCGCTCCGAGCTCCTTGACGCCGCGGAACACGGCGGTGTCGCGGCCCGCGTGCGGCACCATCGCGGAGTGGAACTGCTCGGCTCCGCCGCGCGAGGCACGCCACTGGAAGAAGAGGATGCCGTCTGCGCCGTGTGCGACGTGGCTCAGGCTGTTCCGCACGGCTTCACCGGCCCGCTTGGCCCGGTTCCGGGGTTGCCAGTTCACGGCACTCGTCGAGTGCTCCATCAGCATCCACGGACGCCGATCCGTCGTGAGCGCGCGCATCCGGTCGCCCGAGAAGGCGACGTCCTGCTGGGGGAGCGGGTCGGACGAGCGGGTGTAGTGGTCGTTCGCGAGGATGTCCATGTGCGGGGACCACCGTGGATAGTCGACGGCGTCCTGCTCCGCCCCGACCATGAAGTTGGTCGTGACGGGTAGGCCGGGAGTGACCTCCTTGAGGACGGCCCGTTCGGCGAGGTACTGCTGGAGGAGCTCATCGGAGGAGAACCGGTCGAAGTCAAGCACCAGGGAGGGGTTCTTGGAGTCGTTCCCCCGGGGCGGCAGGACATGCTCGAAGTCGTGGTAGGTGTGACCCCAGAAGGCGCTGTTCCACGCCGCGTTCAGAGCATCCAGGCTTTTGTACTTGTCGCGCAGCCAGCGGCGGAACGCCGCAGCCGAGACGTCACAGTAGCAGTGGCCGTTGCCGCCGCCGAGTTCGTTGCTGACGTGCCACATCACGACGTGGTCACGAGCCCCGTAGCGGTCCGCGAGCCCGCGAACGATCCGCAGGGAGTATTCCCGGAAGATGGGGCTGCTGGGGCACCAGCCGAGGCGGGCGCCCGGCCAGTGCTTCAGGCCATCGTGCTCGACTGGCAGGATCTCGGGATGCGCGTGGAGCAGCCACCCGGGCGGTGCTGCGGTCGGCGTCGCCAAGTCGATGGCGATGCCGTTCTCCTCGAGGAGGTCGACGATCTGGTCGAACCAGTCCCAGTCGTATTCGCCGTCGGCGACCTCGAGAAGACCCCAGGAGAAGATCCCGAGGGAGACGAGGTTGACGCCGGCTTCGCGCATGAGTGTCATGTCGTCGCGCCAAACCGAACGGTCCCACTGCTCGGGGTTGTAGTCAGCGCCGAAGCTCAATCCGTCTGTCGGCCACTTGTTGTCCACGTGGGACCAGGTCATCCTTTGACTCCTCCGGAGATCAGGTCGAGTCGCCAGAAGCGCTGCAGGAACAGCACCAGGGCGATGAGGGGCAGGATCGCGACGGCGGCGCCGATGAGCGCGACTGAATACAGGGCCGGGGATGCGGACCCTTGGTTGAGCAGCTGGCTGAGCCCGACGGTGAGCGGGAAGGTTCTCTGGTCGGACAGCATGATGTAGGGCAACAGGAAGTTGTTCCAGATTCCGACGAACTGCAGCAGGAAGACGGTGACCATTCCGGGCACCATCAGCGGCAGGGCGATGCTCCGGAAGATGCGCCATTCGCTGGCCCCGTCAATCCGGGCCGCTTCCAGCGCCTCCTGCGCGATGGCGCCGTTGGCTTGCACGCGGCACAGATAGATGCCGAAGGGGCTGATGATGCACGGGAGCAGCACGGAAAGCCGAGTCCCGGCCAGATGAAGGTCGGAGAGCAGCATGTACTGCGGTATGGCGAGCGTGATCCCCGGGATAAGCAGCCCGGCCAGGAGAGCGCCGAAAAAGATCCGGCTGCCCGCGAACTGGAATTTCGCCAGCGCGTAACCGGCCGCTGTGGACACCAGGGTGGAAGCGATGCCTCCAACACCGGCGTACAGCAGCGAGTTGGCCGCCCAGAGCCCGTAGGTGCCGCCGCCGTAGGTGAAGAGACTTCTGAGGTTGGCGACCAGCCCGGATCCCGGCGAGAGCGTGAATGAGCTGAACAGTTCTGCGGGCGCCTTGGTGGCCGCGATGAACACCCACGCAACCGGGATCAGACAGTAGAAGGCGCCGATGAGCAGAATAAGGGTGGGGAGGACCTTGGCGCGATCCGTCTGCAGGTGGGAGCGTCCTGTGGTGCTGGATCGTCGCGTGGTGATGGCGCTCATGCGTTGTTCCTTCGGGTCAGTGCCCGGACGATGGCCAGGACGGCGAGGGATACCACGGCCGTGCCGACCGCGAGGACCATCGACGCGGCAGCGGCAGCAGGCAAGTTATCCAAAGTAAAGGCGTCCCGGTAGATCGTCATGAGCGGTGCCCAGGTGTCCGAGATGCTGTTCGTCAGAGGCTTCAGCATGGTCGGCTCGCCGTACAGCTGCAGTGCTCCGAGGAGTCCGAAGATCGAAGTCAGGACGAGCGCGGGACCCACCAGGGGGACCTTGACCCGCAGGGCGATCTGAACTTCGTTGGCGCCGTCGAGCCGTGCGGCCTCGATGAGTTCGTCGGGGATGCTCTGCAGCGACGTGTAGATGATCAGCATGTTGAATCCGACCCCGCCCCAGATGGAGATGTTCGCCAAGGCTCCGAACAGACCGTGGGGTTCGAGGAACGGAATGGATCCGAGTCCGAGCTGCCGGGTGACGTAGGAGAAGGGGCTCGTGCTCGGAAGGTACATGAATCCCCACATCAACGCAGCCACGACGCCCGGCACTGCGTAGGGGATGAAGATCATCGTCCTGCTAAACCCGCGAATTCGCGCACCTGGCGCGTCCAGGAGGAGTGCGAAGAGCAGCGCCAATCCGAGCGTTAGCGGGACGGCGATGATGCCATAGATCGCCAACCGGCCGAACCCGGATAGAAATGAGGCGTCCTGGAACACGCCGAGGTAGTTGCCCCACCCGACGAAGACGGTCCTCTTGATGCCGAGCACTCCTCCGCCGGTGAGACGTTGCGCGAAGAAGCTGGACTGGAGCGCGTAGATCACCGGAATGACCGTGAACCCCAGGTAGAGCAGGATGGCGGGCGCGCTGAACAGGTAGGGGGCGATGGTCCGCCGCCGCCGACGACGACGGACCATCCCCGTTCCACCCCGGGCGCCCTCACGGGTCGCTTCTGACGCGACAGTTGCCTGAGTCACCGGTGGATTCCTTTCTCGAGGGGGTTTGATCACGGCGAGCGCGCTCAGCCCTGGCCCTCGGTGACCTTGAAGCCCTGCTTCTTCATGTCCGCCACGACCGCTTTCTGGGTCGCGGTAAGGGCGCCCGCCCAGGAGGTGTGGTTCTGCACGGCGGCGTTCATCGCATCTGTGAAGGCGCTGGCGGCGATGTCTGTGTCCGGGCCCCAGGTGACCGCACTGGTGTGCTTGTCGATCTGCTGCACGATCGAGTAGTAGTCGGTCTGCTGCGGCATCAGCGCCGGAGGCTTCTGCTGGGCCGCTGCCTGCTGGCCCGAGAGAGCCGCGGGGTAGCCGTTCTGGACGTTCAGTATGAGATTGGCTCCGGTCGCGCTTGCGTTCAGCCACTTCGCGAACTCGGCCGCTTGCTCGGGGTGCTTGGTCGTCTTCACGACGATGACGGAAGACCCTCCCTGGAACGAGACCGTCGGATCGTCAGCGTTCCACCGCGGCAGAGGGGCCAGCGCCCACTTGCCGTTCGTCGAGGGCGCGACGCCTTCGATGACCCCGGGTGCCCAGACAGCCGAGGGCCAGGACAGCATGGTGCCGTCGTTGAGCTGCTGGTTGTAGGTCGGACTGAGTATCGGGTCGGCGGCGATGAGGTGCTCGTTGTACATGCCCTCGAAGAAGCTCATGACGTCGCGGGAACCTTTCCCGTCGATGTTGACGTTCCAGGAGCCGTCCTTCTTCACCGTCCACCAGTTGTCGCCGGCCTGAGCCGCGACGGCGGCGTACCAGCCCCAGCCGTCGGTGCTGAGCGACGCCATGATGAGCTTCGGGTCCTTGGCCTTGATGGTGGCGGCGTCGTTGCGCCAGTCCTGCCACGTCTTCGGCGCGGAGAGACCGTACTTCGCGAACACGTCCTTGCGGTACAGCAGCGCCATCGGCCCGACGTCCTGCGGGATGCCGAACGTTTGTCCGCTGAACGTGGTCTGCGACCACGATCCCTGCGAGAAGTTGTTCTTCACGTCCTTGACGTACTTCGTGATGTCCAGCGGGGCTCCAGCCACCACCATGCGAGGCAGGGACGTGTTCTCGACCAGCGACAGATCTGGGGCGTTGCCTGCACGGGTCGCGGTCAGCAGCTTGGCGGACGACTGGGGGCCACCGCCCGCATTGGTGTAGTTCACCTGGATGTCGGTGTGGGTTTTGTTGAAGTCGGCGACCTCCTGGGCGGAGCCCGGGGCCCAGGCCCAGTAGTTCAGTGTCACTTTTCCGGTAGCGGAGCTGCCGGACGACGAACAGCCCGTGATCCCGATGGCGCCCAGGACCACCGCGATCGCAGCCGTCAGCACTTTGGTGTGGCGCATGAAGTCTCCTCTGACCATGTGGACTTCGACAGGGAACCCGCCGAGGTGCTCAGCATCGCCGCTGTCCCTACGTTTGTCAAGTGACAGAACAAAGGCGTCAGGGTCGGGCAACAGAGGCGCTCAGGGTTCGGTACAAGGCGTAGGCTCCGGCCGCCCGTGCCCACTCCACGAAGTCGATCGACGCAACACTGACCTCGATCGGGGCATCGGTGATCTGCACGGCGCGCAGCCCTTCGTGGAAGAGGTGGAGCCGCTCGAGCAGGACCGTGTGGCTCTCCCCGGTCAGCACCAATTTGTCGGGATCCAGCAGATTGACGACGTGTCCGGCGCCGGCGCCGAGGCCGCGGGCCGCGGTGTCCAGTGCCGCGGCGGCGCGGGCGTCGCCGCCCTTGGCGGCCGAGGCAACTTCCTGGACGGTTACCGCACCGGGAACGGCCGCCGCGATCGCCCCCGTTGAGCTGGTGCTCCAGAGGCAGCCTCGATGCCCAAGAGGGCACACAGGGCCGTCGGCGGCCACGGGAACGTGGCCGAATCGTCCCGCCGACTGATGGGCGCCGACGATGATCTTCAGATCGGTGACGAGCCCGAAACTGATCTCCGAGCCGAGCGAGATCAGGGCCATGCTCTCCTGACCACTGGCCAGCTGCGGCCACTGCTCGAACGCCGTCAGCGCGACGATATCCTCCTCGATCCACACGGGAATCCCGCAGGCGGCCTCGACCCGGCGCCGCCCGTCTCCGGAACCGAAGGCGGCGACGTCAAGGGACCGGACGGCGCTTCCGGTGTCCGGGACCGGCGCGCAGATGGTGATTGCCGCCACCGTCAACCCCTCGGCGTTCGCCTCCGCGAACCACTGGCGAGCCTGATCGAAGACCGCGTCGACATCGAGATCGGGAAGGTCAATCCGGCGCTCCCAGACGGCCCGGTTGGCAAGGTCGACGGCGACACCGATGATGCTTTCGTGTCGAACGTGCACGCCCAGGAAATGGTAGCGATCGCGTCGGGCGTAAAGCATCTCGGCAGGACGACCAGTACTCGATCGCTGCTCCCGACCGCCTTCGACAATGAGGCCCGCGTCGTCGAGATCACGGGTGATTGCGGTCAGCCTGGTGCGGGAGACCCCGAGGGTGCGAGCAATCTCGATCCGAGGCAGCCCACCCTTCCAGAGGATCTCGTTGAAGGCAGCCTGCGTCGTTGGATGAAGGCTCGGCCACACGGAATTCAGTGGCAGCCGCCCAGCTGCCCGCGTAGGAGTCGTCGACACCTGTTCATCCAATCGGTTTCACCTCACGTGTTGAGCCGGTCCGGTCATCGGGGCGTCTGGACCGCCTCATCACCTCGATGCCACGGCAGTGACCGCCAAGATACAGGGCACATCACGGCTGCTGCGGATCTCCACCCGAGCGGTATCCACAATGCGAGGCTCAAACCGAAGAATACGACGATGCCCCACGGCGTGAACCGAGCCCAACGAGAACTCCTTTTCACCGTTCACCCCTACCACCACGAGGTCCTCGATCCGCTGCCCGGTCCGGATGTCCTCCCGCACCTCGATCGCCTCGATGGCCACAGGCCGGTCAAAGTGCAGCTCCATCGTCGGGTGGGGGTCGTCGGAAGTGGGCTCCCAGGGTTCTCCGGGAGCGTCGGCGGCCGAGCCGAAGCCCTCAGGGACAACGCCTGACGATACCGTCACCGTGGTAGACACGCCGCGGGCAGAGTAGTCGGCGATGAGCCGTCCCAGCTGGTCCAGGACGTCGACGTCTGGTTCGCTGATCCTCCCCGCGGCAGTCGGCGGCACGTTCAGCAGGAAGCAGGCATTGCCACCCACGGACGAATACCAGACTCCGATCAGCTCCTCAGCAGCGCGGACCTTGTCATCCTCNTCGGGGTGGTGAAACCAGCCGGGCCGGATCGACGTGTTGACCTCGGCCGGATACCAGGCCAGATCATCGAGATGACCCCGCAACGCGGACCGGCTACCTAGGTCGTCCTCGTCGCTGTGGACGAGCCGGGCGAACTCCCCGTCGTCCTGGTGCTGTGACTTGTCGGCGATCCGCTCCTGATCGAGCAAGCTCGCAGGGACGACGCTCCATTCGTCACTCCGCGTCGAACCCGCCTCGTTTCCGCACCACCGCACGTCAGGCCCGCACACGCTGATGACCGCGTCGGGCTGGAGCTCCCGGATGACCCGGTAGTAGCGATCCCAGTCATAGACCTGGACCTTTCCGTTGGCTCCCTCGCCGCAGGCACCGTCGAACCAGACGGAGAAGACCAGCCCGTATTCCGACAGCAGCTCCGTGAGTTGTGCCACGAAGAAGTCGTCGTAGGCGGTGCCCGTGCCGTAGGTCGCCTCGGTGCGATCCCAGGGCGACAGGTAGATGCCAAGACGGAGGTTGTGCCGGGCAGCCGCCTCGGCGACCTCCCGGACGATATCCCCCCGACCGGACTGCCATGGCGATGCTGCGACCGTGTGTTTCGTCGCCCGGCTTGGCCAGAGGCAGAAGCCGTCGTGGTGCTTGGCGGTTAGAATCACGCCGGTCATGCCCGCCGAGGCGATGGCGGTCATCCACCCGTCCACGTCGAGCTCCGACGGGTCGAAGAGTAAAGGATCCTCGTGACCCAGCCCCCATTCACGCCCGGTCATGGTGTTCATGCCGAAGTGCACGAACGCATAGAACTCCATCTGTTGCCACGCGAGCTGGCGCCCACTAGGCCTGATAATCGCCAAGCGACGTCCCTCTTCGTCGATGACCCGTTCTCGCTGACCTGCTGCGAATGTCATGGCCGCTCCTGTCTTCCACGTTACGGTGGAGATTGTTCTGTCGGTTCACAAACACTTCGAGCGTAACCGGCGAGGACGGCTAGCGCTAGGGGGACCCCGGGGATCCGCGAACATCCGTGTCGGATCGCGCGGTAAACCCCACGTTGGTCCGGTGGTCGGGCCCCGGTTCCTTGCCAGCCGGTCAACGTCGTTTGAGGTAGCCAGCGGCGATGTCCTCGGGTGGGGTTGGCGTAGCCGTCGATGCACCATAAATACTGATGGGTCAGTCGGCGCAGCCCCTCAGCCTCGTGGCCCGTGTGGACTGGGGGGCGAGCCCGAAGCAGCGCCTGAGGTGGTGGGGGCACAGGGGGCTGACATGGCGGGCTGGGTCGGGCTGTTCACCGTCGTGCCAGCGTCAGACCGGTTCGCAGATGACGTTGACCGAGCACGAGGGCAGGCGCACGGGCTCCCACATCGCGCTGTACAGCTTCAGCGCAGACGGCGCCGACGGCCCGCACTCCTTCGTGACTTCCGGGTATGTCGTCCCGCCCCCGGACCTGCGATGGGCGCCCGAGGAACACGGTCCCTGGGGGTACCCGGCTCCGGTGCATCTCTGAAACGGCGATGGGTCCGGCAAACGCTGACTCTCGATCAGTGTGCACATCGGATCGCGGGCCGCTCTGATGAGCCAGGCCCTGCGAGATGGCCGCTGAGGCCCTGCCCGGGGACACGGTGATCGAGGGCGGCGTGGCCGCCCACCGGCTGCGACCCCGGGTGGTGGACCTGCCGGCCGACACCGGTGCCTCCCTCAGCGGCGGGGGTGCGCCAACATGGTGTGGGTCAGCCGAGCCGGTACACCGAGGTCGCGGTGGCGCCGAGGACGGCGTCACGCTCGCTGGCATCAAGGCCGCCCAAGGTGTCGGCCAGGCCCGTCCATACGTGGGAGTATGACCGCCCCTGGAGGAGGGCGAACGGCCAGTCGCCACCGACCATCAGGCGGGCGGGGCCGAATACCGCCAGCGCGTGGTCGACATAGGGTTGCAGGTCGCTGGTGGTCCACTTTGGCGCCGCGGCGGTGTTGAGGCCAGAGATCTTCGCGGTGACGTTGGGGGCCTGCGCCGCCTCGCTGAGCAGGTCCGCCCATGGCTGCCAGCCGCCTGAGGCGATCGGCGGCTTGGCCAGGTGGTCGATGACAAGCCGAAGCCCGGGGTGCCTCCTGGCGAGGATCGGGATGTGTGCGAGAAGCTCGGGGCGCTCCGCGCACACGTCGAAGGTAAGCCCGCGCTCGGCCAGCAGGTCGAGCCCGGCGCCCACGTCCGCCCGCAGTATCCAGGCCGGGTCGGCCTCTCGATGGATGAGGTGCCGCACGCCCACGATCGGCTGGTCGGCCCAGGAGTCCAGCAGCCGCGCGGCCTGGACGGGTGAGGACAACGGCACCCAGCCGACGACTCCGGCAACCTCGACGGTTGTGAGCCCCTGCGGGCCGCGGGCTCGGGAGCGGGCGACCTGGTCGAGCATGTTGGCGGTGTCGGCGAGGTTGTCGGCCGCCTGGATCAGCACCACTCGGGCAACCCGATGTGCCGCCAGCTCGTCCTGGACGTCGGCGACGGCGTACCGGCGGTCAAGGACCGCGAGGTCTGGGGTGAGCCACGGGTAGCAGGCCCGGGCGGGGTCCCACACGTGCAGGTGCGCGTCCACCACAGTGGACGGTTCAGGTTCGGTCATCGAAGATCTCCATATTCATCAGATGCATAGTAACGATCCGTGCATGTAAGTCACGCTGGAATGGCGATTTCTGCCGTGAATCCATGGCAGATCTCGATGATTCATTCGATGAATGATACTCTGGCTTGGTATTCGACACACGACTGATGGAGTTTGCCATGGCCCGCATTACGAGCTTCGAGATCGAGGATGTCCGCTTCCCGACCTCGCTTACCGCCGACGGCTCGGACGCCATGAACAAGGACGGGGACTACTCCGCGGCCTACGTCGTGCTGCGCACGGATGCCACGGCGCGCGACGGCTCGGCCCTGGCGGGCTTCGGACTGACCTTCACTATTGGCCGGGGAAACGACATCGTCGCGCTCGCCGCGCGCCAGCAGGCGGCGATGCTGGTGGGGTTGGACGTCGAGGAGATGGCTGCCGACATGGGCGCCGTCTACCGGCGCCTCACAGCAGACACACAGATCCGTTGGCTCGGTCCAGAGAAGGGCGTTGTACAGCTCTCCCTGTCCGCGGTGATGAACGCGGCGTGGGATCTCGCGGGCCGTCTGGCAGGCAAGCCCGTTTGGCGGCTGCTCGCGGACATGACCCCCGAACAGCTCGTCGATGTGGCCGACATGCGCTATCTTTCCGACGTTCTGACGCGCGAACAGGCGATCGACCTGTTACGGGCCAAGGAGTCCGGCAAGGCGGAACGCATCGCCGAGCTGGAGCGCACGGGCTACCCGTGCTACACGACCTCGGCCGGTTGGCTCGGGTACAGCGACGACAAGCTCCGCCGTCTGTGCCAGGAAGCAGTCGACCAGGGCTACAGCCACCTCAAGCTCAAGGTCGGGGCGAGCCTGCGCGATGATATCCGGCGCTGCGAGATCGTCCGTGAGGTCATCGGCCCAGACCGTGCCCTGATGATCGACGCCAATCAGGTGTGGGACGTTGGTCAGGCGATCGAGTGGACCAACGCTCTAGCGCGGTTCAACCTGCTGTGGGTCGAGGAGCCGACCAGTCCCGACGACATCCTCGGCCACCGCGCCATCAAGGCAGGTGTGGCCCCCATCGGCGTGGCCACCGGTGAGCACTGCCACAATCGCGTGATGTTCAAGCAGTACCTGCAGGCTGGCGCACTCGACTTCTGCCAGCTGGACTCCGGGCGCCTGGGAAGTCTCAACGAGGTCGTTGCCGTGCTCCTTCTCGCCGCCAAGTTCGGTGTGCCGGTGTGCCCCCACGCGGGCGGGGTCGGACTGTGCGAGATGGTTCAGCACATCTCGGCGCTCGACTTCGTCGCGGTCTCTGGTTCGCGCGAGGGGCGGGTCACGGAGTATGTAGACCACCTCCATGAACACTTCACCGACCCCTGCACCGTCAGCAACGCCGCCTATGCGCTGCCTAGCCGACCGGGGTACTCCACGCAGATGTACCCGGCTTCCATCGCCAGGTTCCGCTTTCCCGACGGCAGCTACTGGGCCGGGCGTGCCGAAACGGCGACGCCGTCCCTGGTTCCGGTGAGCTCCTAAGGCTCGGCACCGCCCTGACGATANTCCCCCCCCCGCGGGCATACTTCACCTATGTCACGTACTGATCGTGTCGTCGACAAGATCACGCAGATGATCCTCGACGGCGAGCTGTCCGCCGGGGACCGTCTGCCGGTTGAGAAGGACCTCGCGACCGACCTGGCGGTGTCGCGCGGATCCCTGCGTGAAGGGGTGCGCGCGCTCACCTTCCTCGGCGTGCTCACCACCAGACAAGGTGACGGCACATATGTGACGAGCCTGGATGCCAGCCTGCTCCTTGGCCCGATGGGACTGCTGGTCGAGCTGCAGGGGGCAAGCAACGCGCTGCACATCCACAGCATTCGACGGCTTATGGAGACGGAGGCCGCCGGCCTGGCAGCACTCAACATCGGCGGCAAGGGGTCGACGGATGCGCCGTCCGGGGCACTCTCGCGGGCGCGCGACACCCTGCGGGACGGCGCAGCGATCCTGGCGGCAGAGCCAGTCGACCACGAGCTCCTGCTCCAGGCAGACGTCGCCTTTCACCGCGCCATCTCGGAGATGACGGGCAACCCCGTGCTCGTCGCGCTCATCGCGGCCTTCGCCAGCCGAACCGCGCGCGCCCGGCTATGGCGTGCACTTGCCCAGGACGGCGCCGAGCAGCGCATGCAGCGAGACCACGAGCTGATCCTGAAGGCGGTCGTGGAACGGGACCCTGATGGAGCCCGAATAAGGATGGCCGCGCACCTCTTCGACGTCGAGGACTCCGTCGCGTCAGCCGCAGGCGAACTGCCCGCGCCCAACCA
>JGI24140J50213_10001006_pt1 | contig 12681 bp, 11 predicted proteins | sample BarGraIncu00222A_FD_50213 | JGI IMG/M metagenome (IMG submission 50213)
GGCCGAAAGCGGAAGTAAATTCAGAGCATTAGCGGCCCCGCTGCGGGCCGTCGCGGGTTGATCGCTCCGCCGCGGATGTGATTCAAGCTCCGAAACCGGAGCCTCGAATCATGCGTCACGAACTTAGCGCCAATGAATGGACCGCCATCAAACCGATGTTGCCGAACAAACCGCGCGGCGTTCGGCGCGTAAATAACCGTCGCGTGCTGCTTCAGCCCGTATCTGTGTCGCGCGCGGAACCTGATCGAACGGTTCTTCAACAAGATCAAGCAATGTCGGCGTGTCGCGACCCGATATGACAGACTTACGGCTAACGATCTGGCGTTCATCAAGCTCGCGTCAATCCGCATTCGACCACGCGCTAATGAGTCCGCGCCCCAATTTAGATATGGGTCCCGGCTCTGCGAAGCGGCGTGACCGGACGATGCTGCGCATCGCCGGACGAACGCTGCATCGCGTCCGGGACACGAGACCTCAGGCCGCGGGATTCTTCGCCTGCTCCAGCGCTTTGGCGATCGAACGCAAATCCTGCCAGGCCATCTTCTTGTAGGACGGCGAGCGCAGCAGATAGGCCGGGTGGAAAGTGGCCATTGCGCGGATCACGCGGGTGCCGGTGTCGTAATCGAACCAGCGCCCTCGGGTTTTCATGATGCCCTCGCGGGTTGACAGCAAGGTCTGGGTCGAGGGATTGCCGAGCGTAACCAGCACGTCCGGATTCACCAGCTCGATTTGCCGCTGGATGAACGGCAGGCAGATTTGCGTCTCCTGCGGCGTCGGCGTCCGGTTGCCGGGCGGCCGCCACGGAATGACGTTGGCGATGTAGGCGTTGCTGCGGTCAAGCCCGATCGCCGCGATCATGCGGTCGAGCAATTTGCCCGAGCGCCCGACAAACGGCCGGCCCTCGATGTCTTCCTCGCGGCCGGGAGCCTCGCCGACGAACATGATGCGCGCCTGCGGGTTGCCGTCGGCGAATACCAGGCGGGTCGCGGTGAATTTCAGCGCGCAGCCGTCGAACTTTTCCAGTAGCGCGCGCAGCGCTTCGAGCGAAGGTGCGGTCCGCGCTGCTTCACGCGCCGACTGGATTGCAGCTTCCGGGCCAGATGCCGGCTCCCTTCGCGCAGCCGGGATCGCGGCAACCGATGTCCTGACCGTTGCGGGTGGTGGCGTTTCATGAGGTGCGGGGATTTCGCGAGGTCCGGGGACGATATCGGGATCGGACAGCCGGTTGACCGGTTCCTCCACCAGCGCACAGTCGACCCCGGCCTCCAGATAGAAGGTCAGCAATTGCTGAACATTGGGAGCGCGGTCAGGCGTCATGGCTGAACATTCAGGGGCATTCGGCCAATCTAGGATAGATCGCACCGCAGCGAAACGCCCCGCGAGCTGATTCCATGGTTGTTCTTCGGGCGAAAATCGGAAACAAACAGGCTTTAGAGACGTTCTCAACCGGGCTGAGATCAGATTCATGAGTACTGAAGAGCTTCCTCCGCGCGAATCCATGGAATTCGATGTCGTGATCGTGGGCGCCGGGCCGTCGGGCCTCGCTGCCGCGATCCGGCTGAAGCAGCTCAATGCCGATCTCGGGATTGTCGTGGTGGAAAAGGGCTCCGAAGTCGGCGCGCATATTCTATCCGGCGCGGTGATCGATCCGGTATCGCTCGACAGGCTGGTTCCGGATTGGCGCGAGGACGCCGACTGCCCGCTCAAGACGGAGGTCAAGGTCGACAAGTTCTATTGGATGACGGCGGGCTCGGCGATCCGGCTGCCGGCCTTTGCGATGCCGCCTTTGATGAGCAATCATCACTGCTACATCGGCTCGCTCGGCAATGTATGCCGCTGGCTGGCGCGCAAGGCCGAGGCGCTCGGCGTCGAGATCTATCCGGGATTCGCTGCGACCGAAGTGCTGTACGATGAAAAGGGCGCGGTGCGCGGCATCGCCACCGGCGACATGGGCGTCGCCAAGGACGGCTCGCACAAATCGTCCTACACACGCGGCATGGAGCTGCTCGGCAAATACACGCTGTTCGCCGAAGGCGCGCGCGGCAGCCTGAGCAAGCAGTTGATCGCGAAATTTTCGCTCGACGCCAACAGCGAGCCTGCGAAATTCGGCATCGGTCTCAAGGAAGTCTGGCAGGTCGATCCGGCCAAGCACCAGAAGGGCCTGATCCAGCATTCGTTCGGCTGGCCGCTGAACAACTCAACCGGCGGCGGCTCGTTCCTCTACCATTACGACGACAATCTGGTGGCGATCGGTTTTGTCGTGCATCTCAATTACGACGATCCGTATTTGTCGCCGTTCGATGAGTTCCAGCGCTTCAAGACCCATCCGGCGATCCGCACCCTGTTTGAAGGCGGCAAGCGGCTGGCCTACGGCGCGCGCGCCATCACCGAGGGCGGTTATCAATCAGTGCCGCGCCTGAGCTTTGCCGGCGGCGCGCTGATCGGCTGTGCCGCGGGCTTTGTCAATGTGCCGCGCATCAAGGGCGTGCACAACGCGATGGGAAGCGGCATGTTGGCTGCCGAACAGGTCATTGCCGCGCTCGGCGCCGGCCGCACCAACGACGAGCTGGTCGATTACGAGAACGCGTGGCGCGGTTCGCCGGTCGGCAAGGATCTGTACAAGATACGCAACATCAAACCGCTGTGGTCGAGGTTCGGCACCCTGATCGGTGTGCCGCTCGGCGCCATCGACATGTGGTGCAACACCTTTGGTTTCTCGCTGTTCGGGACGCTGTCGCATGCCAAGCCCGACCGCAAGACGCTCGATCCGGCGAAGACCCATACGCCGATCGCGCCGCCGAAACCTGACGGCAAGCTGACCTTCGACAAACTGTCGTCGGTGTTCCTCTCCAACACCAATCACGAAGAAGACCAGCCGGTTCATCTGAAGGTGGCCGATATGAACCTGCAGAAGACGTCAGAGCACGATGTCTATGCCGGCCCCTCCAACCGTTACTGCCCGGCCGGCGTCTACGAGTGGGTCGAGGAGGCGGCCGGGCCGCGCTTCCAGATCAACGCCCAGAACTGCGTCCATTGCAAAACCTGCGACGTAAAGGATCCGAACGGCAACATCACCTGGGTTCCGCCGGAGGGTGGCGGCGGACCCAATTATGAGGCGATGTGACCACGATTGCGTGAGCCGGCCGGGGCGCCGCCGGCCACGATACCGCCACACTGAAAGCGTTTTCAGGCAAAGCTGGCAAAATCGGCGGCCACCGGGCCCTCCCGTCAATCGATTCGCCATCCCCGTATCCCTGCCGTATCCTTGCGGTCGAACGCCAAACGCGGCATTGTCAGATGGCTTGATGCCGACGATTGGGTTCGCATTCGAGATCGATCGCAAGATCCGTTGTAAATTTTCCTGCCGTAAATTCCTGGAGCTAGGGCGAACCGTGATGTTTTCCATTCGTTTAAGTCGCTGCACGATTGCCGCACTCGCCTTCACCGCGCTCGCGGTGCCCGGCNCGCTTTCGGCGCAGACCCCCGATCATCCGGCCGACAACTCGGCGCAATTTCCGACCAGCCACGATTTGAAGTCGCTGACGATGTCGGGCAGCTATCTTGCCGCCCGCCATGCCAGCGTGGAGCGGGACGCAAGTTCGGCGGCGACGTTCTATCGCTCGGCGCTTCGCACCGATCCGAAGAACAACGAATTGCTCGACCGTGCCTTCATCTCCTCGCTCGCGGACGGGGATATTGACGAGGCCGTCAAGCTCGCCGACCGCATTCTGCTGATCGACAAATCCAATCGCGTGGCCCGCCTTGTGGTCGGTGTACGCGATCTGAAGCTGAAGAAATACGCGAGCGCGCAAGCCAACATCAATCAGTCGATCCGCGGACCGATCACCGATCTGGTGGCGACGCTGCTGTCGGGCTGGGCCAGCTACGGCGCCGGCGACACCAAGACGGCGGTCGCCAACATCGACAAGCTTACGGGGCCGGAATGGTATCCGATCTTCAAGGATCTGCACTCCGGCATGATCCTCGAACTCGCCGGCAAGGAAAAGGACGCCGGCGCGCGCCTGGAGCGGGCCTACAAGCTCGACGATTCGATGTTGCGGGTGGCCGACGCCAATGCGCGCTGGCTGTCGCGCAACAAGGATGCGCCGGCGGCGATGGCGGTATATGAGGCCTTCGACAAGAAGCTCCCGCGGCATCCTCTGGTGCTGGAAGGCCTGCGCGAAACCAGGGCCGGCAAGAAGCTGGCGCCGCTGGTGGACTCCGCACAGGCCGGCGCCGCCGAGGCGCTTTACGGCATCGGCGCCACGCTGACGCGCCGCGGCGGCGAAGACCTCGCGCTGGTCTATTTGCAGCTCTCGCTGTACCTCGTGCCCAATCATCCGCTGGCGCTGTTGTCGCTGGCCGATCTCTATGAGTCGGTGAAGAAGCCGGCGATGGCGATCAAGGTCTATGAGCGCATGCCGGCGAGTTCGCCGTTGAAGCGCAACGCGCAGATTCAGCTTGCGACCGACCTCGACGCCGCCGACCGCAGCGACGAGGCGATCAAGATCCTGAAGAATGTCACGGCCGAGGATCCCAAGGACCTCGAAGCCATCATGGCGCTCGGCAATATCGAGCGCGGCCGCAAGAAGTTCGCCGATTGCGTCGTGACCTATTCGCAAGGCATCGATGCCTTGCCGAAGATCGAAGACAAGGCCAGCGAAGACAAGGCCAANGCGGTTTATTACTACTANCGCGGTATCTGCGAGGAGCGCTCCAAGCAGTGGAGCAAGGCCGAAGCCGATATGCGCAAGGCGCTCGAACTGCAGCCCGAGCAGCCCCACGTGCTGAACTATCTCGGCTATTCGTGGATCGATCAGGGCATCAATCTCGACGAAGGCATGAAGATGATCAAGCGCGCCGTCGATCAGCGCCCGGATGACGGCTACATCGTGGACTCGCTGGGCTGGGCCTATTACCGCATCGGCAATTACGAGGATGCGGTGAAGAACCTCGAGCGCGCGATCGATCTCAAGCCGGAAGACCCGACCATCAACGACCATCTCGGCGACGCCTATTGGCGCGTCGGCCGCACCCTGGAAGCAAAATTCCAGTGGGCCCATGCCCGCGACCTGAAACCCGAGCCGGAAGAGTTGCCGAAGATCGAGGCCAAGATCGAAAACGGTCTGGCGGACGACACCTCTTCGGCGGCCTCCGCGGACAAGAAAAAAGAAGACGGCAAGGGCGGCTGATTCTAGCGGATGCCGATTCTTGGGGATCAAGGGGCCGGGACTGGTCGCCGATGCTGATCGAGGAGGGGCGTGCCAAGGTCAACCTGACCCTTCGGGTGGTTGGCCGCCGGGTGGATGGCTACCACGAGCTTGAAAGCGTGGTGGCGTTCGCCGATTGCGCCGACCGCCTGAGTCTCGCGCCCGGTGCAGCACTTGATCTGACGATGTCAGGACCGCTGGCGCAGGCCTGTGGCGAGACATCGGACAATCTGGTGCTCAAGGCGGCGCATTTGCTGGGCGAGCGCGTGCCCGGCCTGAAGATCGGCAGTTTCACCCTGGACAAAGTGCTGCCGGTCGCGGCCGGAATCGGCGGCGGTTCCGCCGACGCCGCGGCGGCCTTGCGGTTGCTGGCGCAATTGAACGGCCTTGCGCTCGACGACAAGCGCTTGCTCGATGTCGCGCTGGAGACTGGCGCGGATGTGCCGGCCTGCCTCACTTCGCGCGCCTGCGACATGACCGGCGTGGGCGAGAGCTTGTTGCCGCTCAGCCTGCCGATCATGCCGTGCGTGCTGGTCAATCCGCGGGTGCCGGTCGCGACCAGGGACGTGTTCGCGGCGCTTGGCTTGCGTCATGGCGAGCTTCTGGTCGGCGCCGCCGACGTGATCCAGGCAACCGCCTGGCCGGAGCAGGGCGCCTCGGTCGAAGACTGGGTGGAAGTCCTCGCTGCCAGTTCCAACGATCTGGAAGCGCCGGCCACGCGCATCCAGCCCGTGATTGGTGAAGTGATCGCGGCGCTCAGCGCCGCCAATGGGGCCTGGCTGGCGCGGATGTCGGGCTCGGGCGCAACCTGCTTTGCGATCTTCGAGAACACCGCCGAGGCGCAGCGCGCGGCCCGGAAAATTCAGATCGATCATCCCCAGTGGTGGGTGCATGCCGGGGTGTTGAGCTGAGGGGCTACACATTTCGCCGTCATCCCCGGATGAGCGCAATTGCGCTCACTCGGGAGGTGCGAGCCCTCTTCGGCGAGCCTCGAAGGATGGATGCGGCGAAGGTCGCCTGCTGCGGCCCATCCTTCGAGGCGCGCAAGAGCGCGCACCTCAGGATGACGGCGGTTGTGCTTCTAATGCGACCTCGCCAGACAAAACGCCACCACCTGCTCGAGCGCGGTTTTCATCGCGGATGCCGGAAACAGCGCCAGCGCGTCCACCGCCATCGCGCCGTAATGCTGGGCGCGGTTGATGGTGTCCTCGAGCGCGCGGTGCTTGGTCATCAGGCCGATGGCGTGATCGAGATCGCCGCCGCCGATCTCGCCCCGCTCCAGCGCCTTGACCCAGAAGGCGCGCTCGCCGTCATTGCCGCGGCGGAACGCCAGCACCACCGGCAGCGTGATCTTGCCCTCGCGGAAATCGTCGCCGATGTTCTTGCCGAGCTTGGCGGCCTTGCCGCCATAGTCCAGCACATCGTCCACCAGTTGAAACGCGATGCCCAGATTCATGCCGACCGAGCGGCACGCGGTCTGCTCGGCCTTCGGTCGATTGGCGATCACCGGGCCGACCTCGCAGGCCGCCGCAAACAGCTCGGCGGTCTTGCCGCGGATCACGGCGAGATATTCGTCCTCGGTGGTCGCGGTATTCTTCGCCGCCGCAAGCTGCATGACTTCGCCTTCGGCGATGGTCGCCGCGGCCGAGGAGAGAATGTCGAGCGCGCGCAGCGAGCCGACCTCGACCATCATGCGAAAGGCCTGGCCGAGCAGGAAGTCGCCGACCAGCACGCTGGCCTCGTTGCCCCACAACATGCGCGCGGACAGTTTGCCGCGCCGCAATTCGCTTTCGTCGACCACGTCGTCATGCAGCAAGGTCGCGGTGTGCATGAATTCGACGGAAGCCGCGAGCTTGATGTGGCCGTCGCCGGAATAGCCGGCGAGACCGGCCATCGCCAGCGTCAGCATCGGCCGCAGCCGCTTGCCGCCTGAGGAAATCAGGTGATTGGCGACCTCGGGGATCATGGTGACTTCCGAACCGGTCCGCGACAGAATTGTGACGTTGACGCGCTCCATGTCGGCGGCGACAAGCTCGACCAACTGATCGATCGAAGCGCCCGGGGGGCTCTCGAAGGGTACAATTACCGCCACGCGGGTCTCCACATTTGCCACATTCGCTCTATGCTCAGATATAACAATAGAAAGTGCCGGGGTATGCGGCAAGGGCACGATGCGGTTGACATGCCCTTGCGCAGCCCGAACGTCCGGCCGACAAAGGAGAATCTCAATTGCGGGAATTGGTTCGAACCAACGATATGGTGCTGGTTTCGGCCATCGGCGCGCTGCTCGATGGTGCCAATATTCACCACCTCGTGCTGGACCAGAACATGAGCATTATCGAAGGTTCCCTCGGGGTCCTGCCACGACGGATTCTGGTTCATGACGACGACAATCGCGAGGCCCGTCAGATTCTCAGCGATGCCGGGCTGTCTCACGAACTTCGGGCCGATGAGTGAGCCGTCGGGTGAGTTCACCGAGGATGCGTTTCTCGGCGGCCAATTGCGTCTTCGCCAGCCGAGGTCGGGTCATCGCGCCGGCCATGACGCCATGCTGCTGGCCGCGGCGACCCTGGCCCGTTCGGGCGATCGCGTGGTTGATTTCGGCGCCGGCGTCGGGGCGGCCGGCCTCGCGGTCGCCAGACGCGTGGCCGGCATCGAACTCGTTCTGGTCGAGATCGATTCTGAGCTGGCGAGGCTTGCGCGCGGCAACGCCGCTGCAAATGCGATTGCCGCCGATGTCGTCGTGCTGGACGTGACGTCGGCTGCCGACGCCTTTGCCGCCGCCGGCCTGTCTCCCGATAGTGTCGACGTCGTGCTGATGAATCCGCCATTCAACGATCCGGCGCGGCACCGCGCCTCGCCGGACCAGGCGCGAAAGGTCGCGCACGTCGCGACCTCTGCGACGCTGGAAGACTGGATTCACGCAAGCCGCCGAATCCTGAAATCCGGCGGTGTCCTCAGCTTGATCTGGCGTGCCGATGGTCTCACGGAGGTGCTGGCAGCACTCGATCGCGGCTTTGGCAGCCTCGACATCCTGCCGGTTCACGGGGACGCAGCGACGCCAGCGATCCGGTTGCTGGTTCGCGCACGCAAGGGCGGCAAGGCGCCAACACGCATGCATGCCGCGCTGATGCTCAACGATCAGCCGTCGGTGCCTAATAAACAGGTAGAGGAGGTGCTTGCCGGGAACGGGGTATTGCCGTTGGCGATACCCTGAATACGGCTCAATCGCTCAATGCTTTGAGCAGGAGCGGCTATTATGGAAGCGTTTTGGAGCGCTGTTCTGGCGTCGAAGTGAAGTGAACCGCGGTTAAAAGTGTACCGATCAACATCATCAGCAGATAGATTTTCATTTCTTTCTCCGCTGCGCCGTTGCGGCCCAGTCGCCGATTGCAATGCAAAAGGCGTTCCATTGGTTCAATGACAGGCGGGCGATAAGAAATGATTAAATTTGAGGTAACGGCATGACGNAACAAACGGACAATCGCGGCGGATGGCCAAGTCTAATCGACAGTCTGATCGACAGGTTGAAGGAATTCCTTCCAGCGCGCTTTCGGCGTGGAACCGCTGTCGTCCCTGTGGTCCGTCTATCCGGCACCATCGGGGCGGTGACGCCGCTGCGGCCCGGCATGTCGCTGGCCAGCGTCGCCCGCATGCTCGAGCGCGCTTTCGCCACCAGGAATGCCAAGGCGGTAGCGCTGGTGATCAATTCGCCCGGCGGCTCGCCGGTGCAGTCGCGCCAGATCTATTTGCGGATCCGGCAACTCGCCGCGGAAAAGAAACTGCCGGTGCTGGTGTTCGTCGAGGATGTCGCGGCATCCGGCGGCTACATGCTCGCCTGCGCCGGCGANGAGATCTTCTGCGATCCCAGTTCGATCCTGGGCTCGATCGGCGTCGTCGGCGGGTCGTTCGGATTTCAGGAGTTGATCAAGAAGATCGGCGTCGAGCGGCGGCTCTATACGGCCGGCGCGCACAAGGCGATGCTCGATCCGTTCAAGCCGGAAGATCCTGATGANGTGGCGCGCGTCAAGGCGCTNCAGGGCGAGATCCACGCCATCTTCATCGCGCTGGTGAAACAGAGCCGGGGTAGCCGGCTCAAGGGTGCCGAGGACGTGCTGTTCACCGGCGAATATTGGGCGGGAGAGACCTCGGTTTCGCTGGGCCTTGCGGACGCGATCGGCGACCTGCGCTCGATCTTGCGTGCCCGCTACGGCGACAAGGTCAAGACGCCGGTGGTCGCGCCGGCGGCCGGGATGCTGTCGGGTCTTCTGGGCCGCAAATCCGTAGGCGCCTCGGCGCTGGGCCGGTTGGACGGTACCGGGGGCCTGCCGGACGAGCTGATTTCAGCACTGGAGACCCGGGCAATTTGGGCCAAATTCGGGTTCTGAGAGAGGGCCGGCCGCGCCATTTCGCCTCGTATAATGCGATTGCGGGCCGGCCCGGCTTGCGCGACAATGTGGCTTGGGGGCTTGACGAATGAACGACGAGGATCGACCGATGCCGCCGCTGATCGCATTTGCGGGTGCCCTGGGAGGGTTGGCCGTGGTCCGCTGGGCTTACCGGACAGCCCTGAGGGTCAACAGGGAACTGGAAGAGGCGCGGATGGCGCGCGTCGCGGAAGCGGCCCGATCGAGCGAGATCCCGACGCTGCGGCGGGATCCCACCACCGGTGCTTACCGGCCCGGCTGATATCAGGCGAATTGGCCTCAATAGAGCCTCCGTTCCGATGGGTCGGAACGGAGGTTCTATTTTCTTTATTTTGACGCGTTTACTTCACGCGAACCGGAATCCACTTCGCTGGAAAACGCTCTAAAAAAGACTTCGCCGGCTTCAGGGCGGGGGCACACCCTTGAGAGCCGGCGAGCAAGCTTGGAGGCTTGGAATGAGGTTCATATTATAGGGCGGCGCGATTCTCGCCAGTCACGATCCAGTCTCGACCGATCACAAACACCGGCGCCGATCTTTCCGGAGATCGCCTTGATTATCGGTTCCCCCGCCGATACGGTCCCGCGCGCTAGAGCATGATCCGGAAAAGTGGGTACCGGTTTTCCGAAAAAGATCATGCTCGAACAAAAAGATAGAGCTCCCCAACAAAGACCTGACCCGACCATGAACGCTCTGCCTCCGCATATGCGCCCGGAACGCTCGTTCCAGGGCTTCATTCTGGCCCTGCAGCGGTTCTGGGCCGATCAGGGCTGCGTGATCCTGCAGCCCTACGACATGGAAATGGGGGCGGGAACGTTTCATCCGGCCACGACATTGCGCGCGCTGGGCCCAAAGCCATGGAAGGCCGCCTATGTGCAGCCCTCGCGCCGGCCGAAGGATGGCCGCTACGGCGAAAACCCCAACCGGCTGCAGCACTATTACCAGTTCCAGGTGATCATCAAGCCGTCGCCGCCGGACCTTCAGGAACTGTACCTGAAGTCGCTCGCCGCCATCGGCATCGATTCAGGCCTGCACGACATCCGCTTTGTCGAAGACGATTGGGAAAGCCCGACGCTCGGTGCGTGGGGGTTGGGATGGGAATGCTGGTGCGACGGCATGGAAGTGTCGCAGTTCACCTACTTCCAGCAGGTCGCGGGCGTCGAATGCGCGCCGGTCGCCGGCGAACTGACTTACGGACTCGAGCGGCTCGCCTGTTATCTGCAGGGCGTCGACCGCATCATGGATCTCAACTTCAACGGCCGCGATGGCGCCGAGAAGGTCACTTATGGCGACGTCTTCCTGCAGGCCGAGCAGGAATATTCCCGGCACAATTTCGAATATGCCGACACAACGATGCTGTTCGAGCAGTTCAGGATGGCCGAGCAGGCCTGCCGGAAATATCTCGATTTGGGCTGGAAAAGCGGCAGCAACCGCCAGGAGCACCTGATGGCGCTGCCGGCCTATGACCAGTGCATCAAGGCCAGCCACGCCTTCAATCTGCTCGATGCGCGCGGCGTGATCTCGGTGACCGAGCGGCAGAGCTACATCCTGCGCGTACGCGAGCTGGCGAAAGCCTGCGGCGAAGCCTGGGTGCACACCGAAGCGGGAGGCGCGACATGAGCGAGCAGCCGGCAATAGGCGGCAGGGTTCCGATCCCGGTCGAGGTGGAGGCCGGCAAGGATTATTGGTGGTGCGCCTGCGGCAAGTCCGCCAGCCAGCCGTTCTGCGACGGCAGCCACAAGGGCTCCGGATTTTCGCCGATGCAGTTCACCGCGCCGGAAACCAGGAAAGTGTTCTTCTGCACCTGCAAGCGCACGACAACGGCCCCGCTATGCGATGGCTCGCATAACAGGCTGGCAACGTCCGTCTAGGCGCAACACGCGATGAGCGCTCTGCTCGCCTCCCCCTTGCGGGGAGCGGTCGGTTGATCACCCTCCCCTGGAGGGGTCGAGACGAGCGAAGCTCGCTCTGGGGTCGCTCGCGTAGCGAGCGGGGTGGGGTGGGTGGCGGATGGTCAAAAGGCCGATAGGCGATCTCAAACGGAAAGCGGCGAAGGCGTTGAGGGAAAATACCACGACAGCTGAAGATAAACTGTGGCGTCATCTTCGACGGATTGAGATAAAGGGCAGCCACTTTAGACGACAGGTGCCGATCGGTCCCTACATTGCAGATTTTGCTTGCNTGAANNAACGTCTCGTCATTGAGGTCGATGGCTCGCAACACGGAAATGATGTCGACAGTCGCCGCGATGAAGTCCGAACGCGTTGGCTGAACTCAGAAGGCTATCGCGTGGTGCGATTCTGGAACAACGATGTGATTGATAAGACCGAGGCTGTACTTGAAGCGATCTATGACGTGATCGCTGTCACCCCACCCCGCCTGCCTGCGGCAGGCGACCCCAAGAGCGAGCTTCGCTCGTCTCGACCCCTCAAGGGGAGGGTGGATCGGTGCGCGAGGACAAGTAATGCCTGATCTCCTGCTCGAACTTTTCTCCGAAGAAATTCCCGCCCGCATGCAGGCAAAGGCGGCCGACGATCTGCGCCGCATGGTCACCGATAAACTGGTCGCCGAAGGGCTGGTCTATGAGGGCGCCAAGGCATTCGCGACGCCGCGGCGGCTGACGCTGACCGTGCATGGCATTCCGGCGCGACAATCCGACCTCAAGGAAGAGCGCAAGGGTCCGCGCGTCGGCGGGCCGGATGCGGCGATTCAGGGTTTCCTCAAGGCGACGGGGTTGACCTCGCTCGACGAGGCAAAAATCCAGCGCGATCCGAAGAAGGGCGATTTTTACATCGCGCTGATCGAGAAGCCCGGCCGCGCCACGCTGGACGTGCTTGCCGACATGCTGCCGGTGATCGTGCGCACGTTTCCGTGGCCGAAATCGATGCGCTGGGGCGCGCGCTCGGCGCGATCCGGCGCGCTGCAATGGGTGCGGCCGCTGCACGCCATCGTCGCGACCTTCGGCATCGATACCGAAGAGCCCGATGTCGTGAAGTTCGCCATCGACGGCATCGAGGCCGGGCAGACCACCTACGGCCATCGCTTC
>JGI24140J50213_10001007_pt1 | contig 12673 bp, 13 predicted proteins | sample BarGraIncu00222A_FD_50213 | JGI IMG/M metagenome (IMG submission 50213)
GCCGAATACCACGAGAAGGCCGGCTCGCGCGCGGCCGCGGCGAAGGACTACGAGCGCTATCTCGTGCAGAACCCGGCGCCGCTCGAGGCCGCCATCGAGGCCCGTGCCCGGCTGGCCAGGATTGCCAGGGAAGACGGCAACCTGAGCCGCGAAGCGGCGCTCGAACGCGATATCTTCAATGCCGACCAGAACGGTGGCGCGGGTCGCACGCCGCGCACGCGCTATCTGGGCGCGAGCGCCGCGCTGGCGATGGCCGAGCCGGTCGCCGAGTCATACCGCCAGGTGCAACTGGTCGAGCCGCTGGCCCGCCAGCTGAAGCTGAAGAAGGAAAAGATGGAGCAGACGCTCAAGGCGTACTCGGTCGCCGCCGACTATGGCGTGGCCGANGTGACGACTGCCGCGACCTACCGCATCGCCACGGTCTACCGCGACTTCGGNAAGGCCCTGATGGCATCGGAGCGGCCGAAGAAGCTCTCCAAGGTCGAGCTCGAGCAATACAACGTGCTGCTCGAGGAGCAGGCCTTCCCGTTCGAGGAAAAGGCGACCGAGCTGCATGAGCTCAACGCCCACCGCGCCAGCGACGGCGTCTACGACAAGTGGGTCAAGAGCAGCTTCGACGCGCTGCGCGAGTTGCGCCCGGTGCGCTACGGCAAGAGCGAAGTGAGCGAAGGAGTCATCGATGCGATCCGCTGAGCTCGCTCGCTCGCTGTGCGTCCTCGCGCTGGTCACCGGCACGGCCGGCTGCGGAACCGTCTCGGAACCCTTCAACGCGATGCGCCAGGCGATCACGCCGTCGTCGTCCGGTGCGGCCACGTCCGCCGCGCCGCGCCCGGCGGCACCGCCGCCCGAGGAGCCCGTGGATCCGGCGACGCAACGCGCCTTCGACGACGCGAGCCGGTATCTGCGCAGCGGCCGCAACGCCGACGCCGAGAAGGCGTTTCGGGCGATCTCGCAGGCCAATCCCGGGCTCGGCGGCCCGCACGCCAATCTCGGCGTCATCTATCGACAAGCCGGCAAGCTGACGGAATCCGTCACCGAGCTCGAGCAGGCGGTGCGTCTGAATCCGCGCCAGCCGATCTATTTCAACCAGCTCGGCGTCTCCTACCGCATGCAGGGCCAGTTCGCCAAGGCGCGCGACAGCTACCAGAAGGCGATCGCCCTCAACCCCACCTACGCGCCGGCGACATTGAACCTCGGCATCCTCTACGACCTCTATCTCGGCGACCCGCAACACGCGCTCGAGATGTATGGCCGCTACCTTGCTTTGTCGCCTGGTGGCGATCCGACGGTAACCAAATGGGTCGCAGACCTCAAGAACAGGAAGCCCGGGCCGATCACCGATGGCCGGAAGGAGAAGGCATGAACTTCGCACGACATCTCACGCTCGGCCTTGCACTGGCCGCCGGCCTGACCGTGGCCGTCACGCCGGCGCTGGCGCAGACCCGCGCGGCCAAAGCGGCCGCGGCGCCCGCCAGCGCCGCGGCGCAGGACCAGGCCGACCTCGACCGCAGCCAGATCATCGGCAACCGCGAGCTGCCGAAAGTGCTCTACATCGTGCCGTGGAAAAAGCCCGGCCCTGGCGACCTGAGCGGCCGCCCGCTCGTCAGCGTGATGGACGAAGCGCTCGCGCCGCTCGACCGCGACGTGTTNCGCCGACAAGTGAACTACGACACACAAACGACGGCGAAAGCCGCCGCCGCGCCCGCCCCTGCGGCGCCCGCGAAGTAACCAAGTCTCACCACCTCGTCATCTGCTTTTCCAGATCATCGATAGAACCCCCGGAGTCAGCGCCATGGATCCCATCAGCACGGTCGTCAAGTTCTTCCAGGACTGCGGTCTCTTCATTTATCCGAGCGCGCTCATCATGGCGCTCGGCGTGACGATCGCCATCGAGCGATTCATCTTCCTGACGCGAGCCCGAACCGAGAACCGCAAGGTCTGGTCGCAGGTGCTGCCGATGCTGCAGAAGGGCCAGTTCAGAGACGTCCAGGCCGTCACGTCGCAGTCCGACGCGGCCGTCGGCAAGATCGTCAACTACGGCCTCTCGCGCATGCAGAGCCCGGGCCGCCGCGAAGATTTCGACGCGGCGATGGAAGAAGGGATGATGGAGATCGTGCCGCGCCTCGAGAAGCGCACGCACTACATCGCCACGTTCGCCAACGTCATCACCCTCGTCGGCCTGCTCGGCACCATCATCGGCCTGATCAAGGGCTTCACGGCGGTGGCGCAGGTCAACCCGGCTGAGAAGGCCGAGATGCTCTCGGCCTCGATCTCGATCGCCATGAACAACACCGCCTTCGCGCTGATGGTGGCGATCCCCTTCCTGCTCATCCACGCGTTCCTGCAGGCCAAGACCAGCGAGATCGTCGACGGCCTCGAGGCCGCCAAGATCAGCTTCCTGAATCTCGTGCAGCGGCTGCGCTCCGAGCAGGCCGGCAAGGCCGCGAGCTGATCGCGGCAACGACCTTCGAGCATCCGACAGAGACCTGATCCACCATGGCCGTTCGCCGCCTGCGCAAGACGCCGGCTCACCTCGAGATCACCGCGTTCATCAACCTGATCGTGGTGCTGGTGCCGTTCCTGCTGTCGATCTCCGTGTTCACGCACCTGGCCGTGATCGACCTCGCATTGCCGGCGCAGTCGAACGAGAAGCTCGAGCAGCTCGACCCGAACAAGCTGCTCAAGCTCGAGGTCGTGATCCGGCCCGAGTCGATCGAGGTCGGCGACCGCATCGGCGGCCTGATCGAACGCATTCCGAACCTGCCGACCGGGCCCGACGTGAAGCATCTGTCGGCGCTGATCCAGGGCATCAAGCTGAAGTTTCCCGACCAGAGCGACGCGACCGTTCTCTCGGAGCAGACCACGTCGTACGACCAGCTCGTGCAGGTGATGGACGCGGTGCGATCGGGCGCCCAGGTGCAGGGCGCGAAGATCGTCCACACCGACTACTTCCCGAACATCTCCATCGGCGACGCGCCGATCAGGAAGCCTTCCTAGGCCGGCCGCGATGAAGCTGACCCCGCTGCAGAAGCGCGCCGAGCGAAAGGGCCGCAACCACACGATGGTCGACATGAACCTCGTGTCGCTGATCGACGTGTTCACGATCCTGATCTTCTTCCTGCTGTCGAACGTCGGCGGCGTCGAGACGATCGCCAGCCCGCGCGCCGTCAAGCTGCCGGAATCGATCGCACTGAAGCAGCCGAAGGAAACGCTGCTGGTCGTCATCACCGGCACCGAGATCCTGGTCAACACCAAGGTCGTGGCGACCGTCGCCAACGCGCTCGCCGTCGATGGCGACTTGATCCAGCCGCTCAAGGCCGAGCTCGACCTGCAGATGGGTCGCCAGGTCATCCGCAAGGAGAACGAAGCCGACAGCAAGCGCGTGACGATCATGGGCGACAAGGACATTCCCTATCGCCTCCTGCGCAAGGTGATGGTCACCAGCGCCCGCGCCGGCTACAGCGACGTCTCGTTCGCTGTGCGGCAAAGGTTCGAGCCGTGATGGCCGGCCGCATCGCACTCGCAGAGGCCGGTCGCGTGTCAGTCAGCAGCTCCCTCGGCGACGAGCGCCAGCAACGCAGGCGCAAGAGCAAGCACAAGATCCCGAAATCCGGCGTCACCTTCCACTCGCGCGTGCTGCCGTGGTCGGTGTCGCGCGACGACGACGCCCGCTTCAACAAGATCGCCTGGCGCGTTCTCACGGTCTGGGCGATCTTNTTCCTGGCAATGCCCTTCCTGCCGGTGCATCAGCCCGATCTCACCCAACCGGTCCAGCTCGACGCGCCGATGGCCAAGCTGCTGCTCGACGACAAGCCGCCGCCGCCACCCCCGCCGCCCGTGAAGGCCAAGCCGGAGCCGGTGCAGAAGGAAGCCGCGCGCGAGGTGCCGTCGAATCGTCCCAATCCGGTCAAGGCGGCGGCACGCAAGCCCACCGCGCCCGCCAAGGTCGCGCTGAACAAGGAAGCCGTGGTGCCCGAAGCACGCGTGCCGGTGCCGAACAAGCCGCCGGGTGAAGTCGACGCCGCGCGGCGCAAGGCGGCCGGCATCGGCCTGCTGGCGATGGCCGACGACATCCAGCAATTGCACGGCGCGCCGCTCGCGGTCCAGCTCGCGCCGGTCAAGCAGGGTCCGGGCGTCGGCACGACGACGGGCGTCGGCGTCGGCGCCGGCAACGAGGCCGGCGTACCGACGCGGGCATTGATCACGTCGAACGCCACCGGCGGCAGCGGCGGCATCAACACCGCCGCCTACAGCAAGAACACTGGTGGCGGCGGCCTCGCCGGCCGCTCGACGACACTGGTCGAGGGCGTGATCGGCGGCGGTGGCGGCGGTGGTGCCGGCGGCGGTGGCGCCCGCGGCCTCGGCGACGGCAACGGCAGCGGCATCGGCGGGCGCGGTGGCCTCGGCGGCAACGGCACCGGCGGCACCCTCTCCAAGGGCGGCAACGGCAAGGCCTCGCGCGCCATCGAAGACGTCCGCCTGGTGTTCGAGCGCAACAAGGGCGCCATCTACGCCATCTACAACCGGGCGCTGCGCGAGGAGCCTGCCCTGCAGGGCAAGGTGGTGCTGAAGCTGACGATCGCGCCCTCGGGCAGCGTCGTCGATTGCAGGATCGCTTCGACCGAGTTGAAGAACCCCGACGTCGAATCGAAGCTGCTGGCGCGCATCCGCCAGTTCGACTTCGGCGCCAAGGACGTCAACGAGATGGTCGTCAACTACCCGCTCGATTTCCTTCCGTCCTAGGGCCGCCGAGCAGACATTCGTCCGACAATCCGGGCGGATGACCTGGTCGATCCTCGCGCGAGACGCCGATGGCCGCTTCGGCGTCGCCATCGCCAGCCGTTTCTTCGCCGTCGGTGCGCTCTGCGTGCACACCCGCCGCGGCGTCGGCGCGCTGTCGACACAGGCGCTCCTCAATCCGCTCTACGGTCCCGCCGGCCTCGACCGCCTGGGCGCAGGAGCCCCCGCCGCCGCTGTCGTCGCCGAGCTGACGGCGGCCGACAACGGCCGTGCGCATCGCCAGCTCCACGTGCTGCCATCGCGCGGCGCGCCAGCCGCCTACACGGGCGCGCAATGCGTCGACTGGTGCGGCCACCTCCTCTTCGACGATTTCAGCGTCGCCGGCAATATGCTCGCGGGCCCGCAGGTGATCGCGGCCACGGCCGACGCCTATCGCCAGGCCGAGGGCCGACCATTCGCCGAGCGCCTGCTCGCGGCGCTGTCCGCCGGTGAAGCGGCCGGTGGCGACAAGCGCGGCAAGCAGGCGGCTGCCCTGCGCATCCAGGGCAGCGAGGACCACGCCGAGCTCGACATCCGCGTCGACGATCACGCCGAGCCGATCACCGAGCTGCGCCGCCTCCATGCGATCAGCCTCGAGCGCTTCCAGCCGTTCATGGCCTGCCTGGCCGGCCGGAACGACCCGGTCGGCCTCACCGACCGCGTCGAGATCGAGCGCCGCATCGAGCGCTTTCGTGCGGAGCGCGAACACGACAAGACATGACCGCCCTGCTCGANGTGCGCGATCTGCGCACACACTTCAAGACCGACCGGGGCGAGTTTCCCGCGGTCGACGGCGTGAGCTTCGCGGTCGAGGCCGGCCGCACGCTGGCGGTGGTGGGCGAGTCGGGCTGCGGCAAAAGCGTGACCGCGCTGTCGATCATGGGCCTCGTGCCGACGCCGCCTGGCCGCATCGTCGGTGGCTCGATCCGCTTCGAAGGCGCGGAGCTGATCGGCGCACCGGAGCGGGCGATGCGCGATCTGCGCGGCAACGGCATCGCCATGATCTTCCAGGAGCCGATGTCGTCGCTGAACCCGGCCTTCACCATCGGCGATCAGATCGTCGAAGGGCTGCAGCGGCATCGGCGGATCGGCCGCGCGGAGGCGACGGAGCGGGCGATGTCGATGCTGCGCAAGGTCCGCATGCCGGCGCCCGAGCAGCGCTTCCACGAGCACCCGCACCGGCTTTCGGGCGGCATGCGCCAGCGCGCCATGATCGCCATGGCGCTGGCCTGCGAGCCGCGTCTGCTGATCGCCGACGAGCCGACCACCGCCCTCGACGTGACGATCCAGGCGCAGATCCTCGAGCTCATGCGCACGCTGCAGCGCGAGACCGGCACGGCGGTCATCCTCATCACGCACGATCTCGGCGTCGTCGCCGAGGTCGCCGACGATGTCGTCGTGATGTATGCCGGCCGGGTCGTCGAGCGGGCGTCGGTGCAGACGCTTTTCGACATGCCGCAGCATCCGTACACGGTTGGCCTGCTCGGCTCCATTCCGCGCCTCGACGCCGATCAGGACCGCCTGGCGGCGATCGAGGGCCAGGTACCGGATCCCCTGCGGCGGCCAGCCGGCTGCAGCTTTGCCGATCGCTGCCCGTTTGCCGATGCGCATTGCCGCGCCACCTCCCCTCCGCTGCAGGACATCGGCGCCGGACATCTCGCGGCGTGCTGGAAGGCGCCGCTCGATCCGGACGCCTTGGCGATCCGCAGCAGCGACGCCGTGGCCGCATGAGCCCGCCGGGCTGCCCCAAGGGCGAATACCGGAGTGCGACGCACGAAGGTAGTCCAGTGAGCGACGCGCAGCCGCTGCTTCGGGTCGACGGGCTCGTCAAGCATTTCCCGGTGCGGCGCGGCATCTTCGGGCGCGTGCGCGGCGCAGTGCGCGCCGTCGATGGCGTCGATCTCGAGATCGCACGCGGCGAGACGCTCGGCGTCGTCGGTGAATCGGGCTGCGGCAAGTCGACCCTCGGGCGGCTGGTGCTGCGCCTGATCGAGCCGAGCGCCGGCCGCGTCGTCTTCGACGGCCACGACATCGGCACGCTCGACGCCACGGCGCTGCGCGCACAACGCCGCTCGATGCAGATCATCTTCCAGGATCCGTATTCGTCTCTCAACCCGCGCATGACGGTGGCCCAGACCCTCGCCGAGCCGCTGATGCTGCATGGCCTGCACGCAGGCCGTCATGTCGAACGCGTCGCCGAGCTGCTGCGCACGGTCGGCCTCGCAGTCGACCACGCGCAACGTTATCCGCACGAGTTCTCGGGCGGGCAGCGGCAACGGATCGGCATCGCCCGGGCGCTCGCCGTCGAGCCGAAGCTGATCGTCTGCGACGAGGCGGTCTCGGCCCTCGACGTCTCCGTGCAGGCGCAGGTCGTCAACCTGCTGCAGGACCTGCAGCGCCGCTTCGGACTGGCTTACCTGTTCATCGCCCACGACCTCGCGGTCGTCAAGCACATCGCGACCCGCATCGCCGTGATGTACCTCGGGCGCATCGTCGAGATCGGCGACAAGGAGGNGCTGTTCGCGGCGCCGCGCCACCCCTACACGCAGGCGCTGCTCGCGGCGATTCCCCTGCCCGAGCCCGGCGCCAGGCAGCAACGCGCGGTGCTCGGCGGCGACGTGCCGAGCCCGCTGTCGCCGCCCTCGGGCTGTCGCTTCCACACCCGCTGCCCGCATGCGCGGCCGCTCTGCTCGGAGCGTGAGCCGCCGCTCGAGAGCGCAGGCACGCAGGCCGTCGCGTGCCACTTCTGGCGCGAGATCGCGCCGCCCGCCGCCCTGTCGTCGCGCAGGTCGCAAACGTCGGCGCAGCATCGTCTCGAACGCCTGCAGTCGGCGTTCGTGCAGGAATCCTTCGACCCCGTGTCCCTTTCGGAGCCCAGACCATGACCTTCAGCCAACGATTCGTCCGGTACGCCTTCGCCGTTGTCTTCATCCTCCTTTTCGCGCCCCTGGCCACGCAGGCGCAGACGCTGCGCGTCGGCCTCGCCGAAGATCCCGACGTGCTCGATCCGACGCTGGCGCGCAGCTTCGTCGGCCGCGTCGTCTTCGCNGGCCTGTGCGACAANCTGTTCGACATCGACGANAAGCTGGCCATCGTGCCGCAGCTCGCGACCTCGTACGAATGGTCGGCCGACAGCAAGGTGCTGACGCTGAAGCTGCGCTCCGGCGTCACCTTCCACGACGGCGAGAAGTTCGACGCCGCAGCGGTCAAGTTCAACATCGAGCGGCACAAGACGATGCCCGGCTCGAACCGCCGCGGCGAGCTGGCGCCGGTGACGACGGTCGAGGTCGTCGACGCCAGCACCGTGAAGCTGCACCTGTCGGCGCCGTTTTCGCCGTTGCTCGCCCAGCTCGCCGACCGCGCCGGCATGATGGTCTCGCCCAAGGCGGCGCAGGCCGAAGGCGAGAAGTTCGGCGCCAGGCCGGTCTGTTCCGGCCCGTTCAGGTTCGTCGAGCGGATCGCCCAGGACCGGATCGTTCTCGAGCGCTATCCGCAGTACTGGAACAAGGACGCGATCCACTTCGACAAGGTCGTCTACACGCCGATCCCCGACGCCACCGTGCGCTTGGCCAACCTCCGCGCCGGCCAGCTCGACTTCGCCGAACGGGTCGCCTCCAGCGACATGGAAAAGATCCTCGCCGACAAGCGGCTGAAGGCTTCGCGCATCACGGAGATCGGCTACCAGGGCCTCACCATCAACGTCGGCAAAAGCGACAAGGCGAAGCAGAACCCGCTCGGCCGCGACGCCCGCGTTCGCGAGGCGCTCGAGCTCTCGATCGACCGCCAGGGACTGGCCCAGGTCGTGATGGACAACGAGGCGACCCCCGGCAACCAATGGGTCGCGCCCGGCAATCCGTACTACGCGAAGAACGTTCCGGTGCCCAGGCGCGACATCGCGCGCGCCAAGGCCTTGCTCGAGGAAGCCGGCGTTCCCCATCCGAGCTTCACGCTCGTCACGACGACGACATCGGACGCGCAACGTCTCGCCGTCGTGATCCAGTCGATGGCGCGTGAGTCCGGCTTCGACATCAAGATCCAGTCGACCGAGTTCGCGACCTCGCTCAACATGGCCGACAAGGGCGACTACGAGGCCTACATCCTCGCCTGGAGCGGCCGCGCCGACCCCGACGGCAACCTGTTCAGCTTCGACGCCTGCAACCAGCCCCTGAACTACGCCGGCTATTGCGATGCACAGACCGATGCGCTGCTGACGCAGTCGCGCACGCTGCGCGAGCCCGCCGACAGGAAGAAGGTCTACGAGCAGATCGCCGCGCGGGTGCTGAAGGAGCGGCCGATCATCTATCTGTACCACCGCAACTGGCTGTGGGCCTACAGCGCCAAGCTCGGCGGCGTTCGCAACGTGCCCGACGGCTTGCTGCGTCTCGACGGTCTGAAGATGGCGCCCTGACCGCCCGCCGGCAGCGCCGCAATCCCTCCGCCCGACCGCACCCTCGTCGATGCTCGAGTACCTCGTTCGCCGTCTCGCCACGATCCTGCCGACGCTGATCCTGGTGTCGATGCTGATCTTCGGACTGCAGCAACTGCTGCCGGGCGACCCGGCGAAGATCCTGGCCGGCGAGGAGCAGGACCCGACGGTCATCGCCTACCTGCACAAGAAGCTGCATCTCGACGAGCCGCTGCCGGTGCGCTACGCGTACTGGGTTGGCGGCGTGCTGCACGGCGATCTCGGCGACTCGGTGCGCTCGCAGCAGTCGGTGCGCGAGCTCGTGAAGCAGAAACTGCCGGTGACGATCGAGCTGGCGCTGCTGGCGATGACGATCGCGCTCTGCATCGGCATCCCCGCCGGCGTCGTTGCCGCCGTCGGCCGCGGCACCGCGTGGGACGTCGCGGCCAACGCGTTCGCGCTCTGGGGCCTGTCGACGCCGAACTTCTGGCTCGGCATCCTGATGATCCTGCTCTTCTCGGTCCAGCTCGGCTGGTTGCCGGCCTCGGGCTACGTCAGCCCCTTCGACGACCTGCGTGCCAACCTCGCGGCGATGATCATGCCGGCCTTCGTGCTCGGCAACGCGATCGCCGCCGTGCTGATGCGGCACACGCGCAGCGCCATGCTGCAGGTGCTCTCTGCCGACTACATCCGGACCGCCCGCGCCAAGGGCCTCGACGAGCGCAAGGTCGTCCTGAAGCACGCGCTGCGCAACGCGCTCACGCCCATCATCACGCTGGGCGCCCTCGAGCTCGGCACCCTGCTGTCGGGCGCCGTGCTGACCGAGCAGGTCTTCACGATCCCCGGCTTCGGCAAGCTCATCGTCGACTCGGTGTTCAACCGCGACTACTCCGTCGTCCAGGGCGTCGTGCTGGTCACGGCGACGGCCTACATCGTTCTCAACCTGCTCGCCGATCTCGCCACCTTCGCCGCGAATCCGCGGCTTCGGCGTTGACGATGTCGGCCGTGCTCGCCGCTCCCGGCATCGCAGGCGGCGCCGTCGCCGACGCCGGACCATGGCGGCGCGCCTGGCTTCGCCTGCGGCGGCGGCGCGGNGCACTGCTCGGGCTCTCGGTCGTCCTCGGCTTCGTCGTTCTCGCGGTGTTCGCACCGTGGATCGCCGGGCAGGACCCGATCGCCACGAGCTGGAGCGCCTTGCGCCAGGCGCCGTCGGCCGCGCACTGGTTCGGCACCGACGAGATCGGTCGCGACGTGCTCGCGCGTGTCGTCTGGGGAACGCGCGCGTCGCTGCTGGCCGGCGTGGTCTCGGTCTCGATCTCGCTGATGCTCGGCGTGCCCATCGGCCTGGCCGCCGGGGTTGTCGGCGGCATCGTCGATGGAATCATTTCGCGCCTGACCGATGCCTTCCTCGCCTGCCCGTTCCTGATCCTGGCGATCGCCCTCGCCGCTTTCCTCGGGCCGAGCCTGAGCAACGCGATGATCGCGATCGGCATCTCGGCGACGCCGATCTTCGTGCGGCTGACCCGCGCCGCCGTCCTCGACGTCAAGGTCGAGGACTACATCGAAGCGGCTCGCGCCGTCGGCAATCCGCCGTTGCGCGTGGCCTGGCGGCATATCCTGCCGAACATCGCGCCGCCGCTGATCGTGCAAGCGACTCTGGCGATCGCCGCGGCGGTCATCGCCGAGGCCAGTCTGTCGTTCCTCGGCCTCGGCCAGCAGCCGCCGGCGCCGAGCTGGGGCAGCATGCTGAACTCGGCCAAGAACTATGTCGACAACGCGCCGTGGATGGCGATCTGGCCGGGCCTGGCGATCTTCGCCCTGGTGCTGTCGTTCAACCTGCTCGGCGACGGCCTGCGCGACGCGCTCGACCCGCGCCAGCGCTGAGGGCCGAAGCGGCGACCGTTCAGCCGGCGACGCGGCGTTAGGATCAGCCCGATCGCCAGCGCCGGCTGGCCACCGGAGTCGCCATGCTGATCCGAACCTGCGTCGCATTGACGACGTCGCTGCTCTTCACGGCGCTTGCCTTCGCGCAGGATGCCTCGCCTTCGCGGCTCGACACCGTACAAAGAAGCGGCAGGCTGCGCGTTTGTACCCCGGGCGACTATGCGCCCTTCGCGCTGCGCCGATCAGAAGGAACGTTCGAAGGACTCGACGTCGACCTCGTCCGGTCGGCTGGCAAGGCGCTCGGCGTCGAGACGGAATTCGTCAAATCGGCGTGGCCGATGCTGATGAACGACTTCATCGAGAAGTGCGATGTCGCCGTCGGCGGCATCTCGGTCACGCTCGAGCGGCAGAAGACCGCGTTTTTCTCCGACGCCTACATGGTCAATGGCAAGGCGGCGATCGCCCGCTGCGAGAACGCCGCGAGATTCCAGAGCGTCGCCGACATCGACAAGCCGACCGTGACGGTGATCGAGAACCCGGGCGGCAGCAACGAGCGCTTCGCGCGGGCCAACTTCAAGAACGCGAAGATCGTGATCCACGACGACAACACGACGATCTTCGACGAGCTCCTCAAGGGCCGTGCCGACGTGATGATCTCGGAATCGGTCGAGACGATGGTGCAGCAAAAGCTCCACCCGGGCCTGTGCGCGATCCACCCCGACAAGCCGCTGCAATACGGCGAGATGGCCTGGCTGTTGCCGCGCGGCGATGTCGCGTTCAAGGCCTGGATCGACCAGTGGCTGCATCTCGCCAAGTCGACCGGCGAGTACGACACCATCGTGGCCCGCTGGCTGCGCTAGGGCCTGCCGACCGGCCCGCATGGCAAGCCGCCCACTCCCACCGGCCGTCAACACCAGGCGCTTCGAGGAAAAGCGAGAGCTCATCCTCAACGCCGCCGCGCTTCTCTTCAACGAACGCGGCTTGAAAGGTGCGACCTTCGCCGACATCGCCGGCAAGGTTGGCCTCGTGCCGAACAGCGTCACCTACTACTACCGCAAGAAGGAAGATCTGGCGTCGGCCTGCTTCCTGCGCGCCACCGCCGCCTTCGACCGCATCGCCGCCGAAGCCGGGCGGGAAGCGACGATCGAGGCCCGGGTGACGAGCTTCCTAGTCCGCCATGCCGAGTTGCTCGCCGACATGGAGCGCGGCGACTGCCCGCCGATGATTCTCTTCAACGAGCTGCACGCTCTGCCGCAGCCGCACCTCGACCAGGTCTACGCCGCCTATACGGCGCTCTTTCGCAAAGTCCGTCGGCTGTTGCGCGGCCCGCAAACGGAGGCGCTTTCCAGAGACGAGCTGACGGCGCGCGCGCACCTGCTGCTGTCGGTCGCGCACTGGCTGCGTCTCTGGATCTGGCGCCACGAGTCGACGCAATATCGACGCATCGCCGAGCGCCTTGCCGATGCCGCTCTGCGCGGTATCTCGACACACGGCACGCACTGGCGCGAACGCGACGGCGAGCACGACTGGCGGCTCGTCGACGACGCCGGCGGCACCGTCGACGCCTTCCTGCGCGCGGCGACCCGACTGGTCAACGAGCAAGGC
>JGI24140J50213_10001008_pt1 | contig 12655 bp, 9 predicted proteins | sample BarGraIncu00222A_FD_50213 | JGI IMG/M metagenome (IMG submission 50213)
AGCTTCAGCGCGGGCGATCATCTCGGCGACCCGGCGCGCTCGATCAAGGCGAATGTCGAGTCTTTCCTGGCCGGCAGCGGAATCAGCCTGACGGAAGCCGGCAGGATCGTCATGCTGGCGAACGCCAGGGTCCTGGGCCACGTGTTCGACCCGCTGTCGGTCTTCTGGTGCCTGGACGGTGCCGGCGCGCTGGTGGCCATCGTCGCCGAGGTGCACAACACCTACGGCGAGCGGCACGCCTACCTTCTGCGCCCCGGCCCGTCGGGCGCGGCCACCACCGACAAGGCGTTGTTCGTCTCTCCCTTCTACGACGTCACTGGCCGCTACGAGCTTCGGTTTGAGCTGTCGCCCCAGGTCGTGTCCGCCGCCGTGATCTTGCGCCAGGAAGAGACCGTGGCCTTCAGCGCGACCTTCCGGGGCCACCCCACACCTGCCACCAGGGCCGCGGTGGCCGCCCAGCTCATCGCCAAGCCCTTGATGCCCCAGCGCGTCTCCACCATGATCCGTGTCCATGGGATCTTTCTCTGGCTGAGGCGTCTGCCCGTCATGCGCCGTCCGCACCATCAACCCCAGGAAGGGGTCTAAGTTGACCGTCTCCACCGCCGTCAGATGGCCCACGCTCACCCATGCTCCAAGGGCCCCGCTGGCCGCCACCATCGCCCGGATCCTCTTCGAGCGCGCCGCGGGCCGTGTCCCAGTCCGGGTGACCTATCCCAGCGGAGAAGCCCTCGGTGCAGGCTCGGCCGACTCCCCCCAGTTCGAGCTCGTCCGCCCTAGCGCCTTCTTCGCCCGGCTCGGCCGCGACACCAAGATCGGCTTCGGTGAGGCCTACATGGCTGGCGACTGGCGGGCAGGGCCGGGCACGGACCTGGCCGACCTGCTTACCCCGTTCGCGCAGCGGCTCACCGCGCTGGTCCCCCAGCCGTTGCAGCGGCTGAGGACGATCGTCGACAAGGCAGTCCCGCCCAGCCAGGAGAACACCCTGGACGGGTCGCTCGAAAACGTCCGAGCACACTACGACCTGTCCAACGACCTCTTCGAGGCCTTCCTGGATCCCACGATGAGCTACTCGGCGGCCTGGTTCGACCCCAGCGAGCCGGTGGCCACGGCCACCAGGCTGCAGGAGGCACAGCTACGCAAGATCGACGGGGTACTGGACTACGCAGGAGTCGGGGCGGGGACACGGCTGCTCGAGATCGGCACCGGATGGGGAGCACTGGCCATCCGGGCTGCCCAGCGCGGCGCCCGCGTCAGGTCGGTGACCCTCTCGGGCGAACAGCTCGCCTTCGCAGCCCAGCGCGTGGCCCAGGCCGGCGTCGCCGACCGGGTGGACCTGCGCCTTCAGGACTACCGGCAGGTCGAGGGTCAGTTCGACGCGATCGTCAGCGTGGAGATGATCGAGGCAGTCGGCGAGGCCTACTGGCCGGTGTACTTCGCCACCATCGACGCACTTCTGGCCCCGGGCGGGAAGGTCAGCATCCAAGCCATCACCATGGCGCACGAGCGGGTGCTGGCCACCAGGAGGTCGTTCAGCTGGATCCAGAAGTACATCTTCCCCGGTGGCATNATCCCGTCACTGCAGTCCATCGACGAGACGCTGGCCGCGCACACGAGCCTGCGGGTCACGGCGCGCCGGGACCTCGGGGCCCACTACGCGCGCACCCTGCACCTGTGGCGCGAGCGTTTCCACCAGCAGTGGCCACGGGTCCACGAGCTGGGGTTCGACCAGACCTTCGCGCGGATGTGGGAGTTCTATCTCGCGTACTGCGAGGCGGGATTCCGTGCGGGCTACCTTGGCGTCAGCCAGTTGCAGATAGCCAGGGCACCGGCATGGAGCTAAGCGGCAAGGTCGCCTGGGTCATCGGCGGCTCCAGCGGGATCGGCGCGGCGCTCGCCCGCGAGCTCGTGTCCAGGGGAGCCCGTGTCGCCATCTCGGCCCGCCGGAAGGATCACCTCAACGAGGTCTCCGCCGGGACCATGCTCACGGTCCCGGCCGACGTCACCGAGGCCACGTCGCTGAGCGCCGCAGCCTCCCGCATCCGCGACGAGCTCGGACCGATCGACCTCGCGGTCCTGTCCGCGGGCTACTGGAAACAGATGAGCACCGCCAGCTGGGACACGGCGACCTTCGACCGGCACGTGCAGGTCAACCTCATCGGGATGAGCAACTCCATCGCCGCTGTGCTGCCCGAGATGCTCGCTGCTCGCAGCGGTGTCATCGCCGGCATCTCGTCGGTGGCCGGCTATCGGGGCCTGAGCGGGTCGGAGGCCTACGGTGCAACCAAGGCGGGGCAGATCAACCTGCTCGAGTCGCTGCGCATCCACCTCGCCCACGATGGCGTGCGCGTCATCACCATCTGCCCGGGCTTCGTGGACACCGAGCTGACCGCCGGCAACGACTTCCCGATGCCGTTCATCATCGATGCCGCCGCCGCCGGCCGCGCCATCTGCGACGGGCTGGAGCGCGAGCGCACCGAGATCGTGTTTCCGCTCCGGATGGCATGGCTGATGAAGGCCGCCCGCCTGGTGCCAGTGAGCCTGTGGTCCGGGTTGTGGAGTCGCTTGCCGGCCGGGCCGGCACCGGCGAGCATGAACAGGGACGAACAGAAGAAGGGACAACCATGAGGCTGACCAGGACGGTCACCGTCGACAAACCCCTGCACAAGGTCTTCACCTACCTGTCGGACTTCACGACGACTACCGAATGGGACCCGGGCACGGTCAGAACCGTCCGGACGGCCGGCAACGGGTCGGTCGGAACGCAGTACCAGAACACCTCGAAGTTCGCCGGCCGCCGCACCGAGCTCACCTACGTCGTGGCCGAGCTGGTGCCGAACTTCCGGATAGCCCTGCGAGGTGAGAACAGCACGGTCATCGCCCACGACATCATGACGCTGCGGGCCTCGGGCAGCCAGACCGAGGTGACCTACACGGCGGACTTCACTTTCAAGGGGGCCGCCAAGCTCATCGCACCACTGATGAGGCCGGCCTTCACCCGGCTCGGCAACAAGGCCGAGGCCGGCATGGCTTCTGCCTTGGCCCGGCTGTGACGGGGATCTGATGACCACAGGGCCGACCGAGCCTGACCCGGCGCCGCTGCCGGCCGGCCGGCTCGCCCTGGTGACCGGCGCCACCGGATACATCGGCGGCCGGCTGGTCCCAGAGCTACTGGCAGCCGGTTACCGCGTTCGCGTGATGGCCCGCCGGCCACGGAACCTGACGGACCGGCCATGGCACGACCAGGTGGAGGTCGTCGCGGGCGATGCCGCTGACCCCGACAGCCTGAACGCCGCGATGGGCGGGGTGGACGTTGCCTACTACCTCATTCACTCCCTGGGAACCGGGGCTGGCTTCCAGGAGCTCGACCGGGCGCACGCCCGCGAGTTCGCCTCGGCGGCCCGCACCGCTCAGGTGACCCGGATCATCTACCTCGGCGGCCTGTATCCGGACGCCGAGAAGCTCAGCCCGCACCTGGAGTCGCGCAAGGAGGTCGGCCAGATCCTGCTGTCCAGCGGCGTGCCCACCACGGTGCTGCGCGCGGCAGTGATCATCGGGTCCGGATCGGCATCATTCGAGATGCTCCGCTACCTCACCGAACGCCTCCCGGTCATGGTCACCCCCCGCTGGGTCGACACCCGGATCCAGCCCATCTCGGTGCGGGACGTCCTGAGCTACCTCGTGGGGTCGGCCGCGATGCCGGCAGAGGTCAGCCGCGGCTTCGACATCGGTGGCCCGCAGGTCCTGACCTACCGGCAGATGATGGCGGCCTACGCGAGGATCGCCGGCCTGAAGCCACGACGCATCGCGGCGTTGCCCCTGCTGACCCCTTCCCTGTCGAGCCACTGGGTGGGCCTGGTGACGCCGGTTCCGAACAGGATCGCCCGGCCGCTGGTGGAGAGCCTCATCAATGAGGTCATCTGCAAGGAGCATGACATCGCGACCTTCGTCCCGGACCCGGCCGGGGGGCTCACGGCTTTCCGGCCGGCCGTCGAACTGGCCCTGCAGCGGGTTCATGACCGCGCTGTGACCACATCCTGGTCGTCGGCCACGACCGCCGGTGCGCCCAGCGACCCGCTGCCCAGCGATCCCGACTGGGCTGGTGGCTCGCTCTACGTCGACCAGCGCGAGTCCGTGGTCGATGCGACGGCCCAGGAGCTGTGGTCGGTCATCGAAGGCATCGGCGGCGACCACGGCTGGTACTCCTGGCCTCTGGGATGGTGGGCCCGCGGCCAGATCGACCGTCTCTTCGGCGGGCCCGGGCTGCGCCGCGGCCGCCGCAACCCCGACACGGTGTGCGTCGGGGACGCCCTGGACTGGTGGCGGGTCGAGGACATCGCGGACAACCGCCTGCTTCGGCTGCGCGCGGAGATGCGACTACCCGGGCTGGCCTGGCTCGAGCTCATCGTCGACTCCGACGACGCGGGCCGGACGCTGCTGCGCCAGCGAGCCCTCTTCCACCCCAGGGGTCTGGCTGGACACCTCTACTGGGCGCTCATCTCGCCCTTCCACGGGTTTGTCTTCGGCGCGATGCTGACCAACATCGCCCGTGCCGCCCAGGTTATTGGGGCCACGTCGCCTCGCGTTCCAGCGCCACAACTCGTCGACCCCCCAGACCACCACCGGGAACGGCAGGATGAACAGCACCTGCCATAGATCGGGGACGGCGGTGCCGAAAACGGGCTGCAGCCACGGCACGCTCACCAGCGCAGCTGCGAAGGCGATCTCCCAGACAAAGCCCCACACCAGCAGCCGGTTGGTCAAGAGGCCTACCCACGCAAGGGATGCATGCTGGGTGCGCGCCGCCCTGGCTGCCCCGATCTGACAGGCAACGATGCCGAAAAAGCTCATCGTCGTGGCTTGCGCCCAGACATGGTGCAGCGGGCCTGAGCTCACATTTGCGCCAAGGTGCCAGCCGCCGTGACCAAGACTGACCAGGAAGATCAGCATCACCGGCGAAGCCGACACACCGCCGAGGCGCCCCCACGCCCGGGCACTGCGGCCGGTTTCGCCAAGGGCTCGACCATCGGGGTCGCCCTGCCCTCCAAGACCTCCCAGAACTGGGTCCTGGCCGGAGGCCTGTTCACCGACGGCCTGAAGGCGGCCGGCTTCAAGGCAGACGTGCAGTACGCCGGCGCCTCGACCACGGTCAAGGACCAGCAGGACCAGATCTCGACCATGGTCACCGAAGGTGCCAAGGTCATCATCATTGGTGCCGCTGATGGTGGCCAGCTCGGAACCCAGGTCAAGGCGGCCCATGACGCGGGCGCCATCGTGATCGCCTACGACCGTCTCATCCTGAACACCGCGGACGTCGACAACTACGTCGCCTACGACAACGTCAAGGTCGGCCAGCTCCAGGGTCAGGCGCTGCTGGACGGGCTGAAAGCCAAGAAGGCCACCGGTCCGTACAACATCGAGCTTTCTCCGGTTCCTCCGATGACGCCAACTCCAAGGTGTTCTTCGACGGCGCGATGAGCGTGCTGAAGCCGAAGATCGCCGACGGGACCCTTGTCGTCGGATCGGGACAGAGCGACATCAAGCAGACCGCGACCGCCGCCTGGAAGGCGGAGAACGCCCAGAGCCGCATGGACGCGCTGCTGACCAGCACCTATGGCTCGAAGTCGCTGGACGGCGTGCTGTCCCCCAACGACACCCTGGCGCGCGCGATCATCACCTCGGTAGAGTCTGCCGGCAAGCCGATCCCGGTCGTGACCGGTCAGGACTCCGAAGCCGAGTCGGTCAAATCGATCATGGCCGGCGAGCAGTACTGCACGATTGACAAGGACACCCGCCTACTCGTGACCCAGGCCATCACCATGGTCAAGGATCTGCAGGCCGGCAAGAAGGCCCCGGTCAACGACGCCAAGTCCTACACCAACGGCGTGAAGATCGTGCCCGCGTTCCTGCTGGCCCCGGTCATCGTGACCAAGGCCAACGCCGCTGCGGCGTATGCGAACGACCCGGTTCTCTCGCTGCTGACCACGTAGCCCAGTGCGATAAGCAAGGGCCGGTCCCCTGGGTGGGGACCGGCCTTTGCTGCGCAGCCTCATCGTTGGGTGTCCTTGCGGGGCCAGGACGAACGGTCCCTGGTACAGCTCGTAGCCTTCCTGAAGCGGCGAGGGGGGTACGGCACAGACCACTGGCCGAGCGACCCGTCGAGGGTTGGCGCGTCTTACCTGTCGGCGTGTCGTGGAAGCGCCGAGGCCAGGACCTGGGCCAGATGCAGTGCCCTGCGGTCCGTCTCCTGGCCGATCTGGGTGCGACAGCTGAATCCGTCGGCGACGATGAGGGTGGCCGGCGCAGCCGCCCGGACGGCCGGCAGGAGGACTCGTTCCCCCGCCGCCCGCGACACGTCGTAGTGGCCCCGCTCGAAGCCGAAGTTGCCGGCCAGCCCACAACACCCGGAGTCCGGCACCGATGCGCTGATCCCGGCCGCCTTCATCAGGGCGCGGTCGGCGTCGAAGCCGACCACCGCATGTTGATGGCAGTGCGTCTGAACCAGCGCGTCGCCGCCAACCTGTGGCGGAGCCCAGGCTGGGGCATAGGTGGCCAGCAGCTCTGCGAGGGTGAAGGTGAGTCCCTTGGCGAGCCGGGCGCTCTGGTTGTCTGGCAGCAGCGCCGGACCCTCGTGACGGAATACCGCCAGGCAGCTCGGCTCGAGCCCGACGACGGGAACCCCTGCCTGCAGGTATGGGTCCAGCGACCGCAGCGACCGGGCGAGCACGCGTTTGGCCACCCCGAGCTGACCGGTGGAGATCCAGGTCAGCCCGCAGCACACCGGCCCGGCTGGCAGCACTACCTCAAAGCCCGCGTCCTCCAGCACCGCTACGGCGGCCACGCCCACCTGCGGCGCGAGGTAGCTGGTGAACGAGTCGGGCCAGAGCACGACCCGCCCACCCGGGCTGGTGGGCCGGTCCCTGACCGGCCCCTGGCCACCACCGGGACCCGGATGGACCGGGCGCCGACGCAGTGATGACCTCAGCGAACGGCTGGCGAATCGCGGTATCTCACGCTCCGGCGCGATCCCGCCGGCCCACTTCAGCGGAATCTGCAGCACCGACCCGGTCAGGGCGTTGGTCGCAGCCGGCGCGATCGAGGCCAGCCGCGACCACAGCGGCAGCCAGCCCATCGAGTAGTGCGATGCCGGCCGCAGCCGCCCGGCNTAGTGGTGGTGCAGGAACTCGGACTTGTACGTCGCCATGTCCACGTTGACCGGGCAGTCGCTGAGGCATCCCTTGCAGGACAGGCACAGGTCAAGGGCGTCGGCGACCTCCTGCGAGCGCCAGCCGCCGGTGATGACATCACCCTCGAGCATCTCCCACAGGAGGTGGGCCCGCCCCCGGGTGGAGTGCTTCTCGTCCCTGGTGACCTGGTAGCTCGGACACATGACTCCCCCGGTCGACTGACGACACTTGCCCACGCCAACGCACCGTCGCTGTGCCTGCGCGAAGCTCCCGGCGTCCTGCGGGTAGGAGAACTCGGTGGCCAGCTGGCGATCCTTGGCCTTGCCGTGGTGGCGGATGTCCACATCCAGGGGCGCCGGATCCACGATGACGTGGGGGTTCAGCACCCCCGCCGGGTCCCAGAGGTGCTTGACGCGCGCGAACAGCGCCACGACGTCGGCCCCGTACATCTTGGTCAGCAGCTCCGATCGCGCACGGCCGTCGCCGTGCTCGCCGGAGACCGATCCGCCAAGGCGGATCACCAGGTCGGCCGCCTGGGCGATGAAGGAGCGGTAGCGGGCCACGCCGCGATCGCTGAGCAGGTCGAAGTCCATCCGGATGTGCATGCAGCCTTCGCCGAAGTGGCCGTACGAGGTGCCCGACAGGTCATGGGCCGCCAGGATCTCGTCCAGCTCGCGCAGGTAGGAGCCCAGCCGCTCGGGTGGCACGGCGGCATCCTCCCAGCCACCCCAGGCCTCGGCGCCGTCGCGGCGCCGGGTCGCCAGCCCGGTGCTGTCGCGCCGGCACCGCCAGAGCACCCCCTGGGCGCCCGGGTCGGTGACCACCGAGGTGGTAACTGGCAGATCCGAGGATCCCAGGTCAGCGATGATGGCCCGGGCGCCGCGCATCGCCTCATCGCGATCAGCGCCCCCCACCTCGACCAGGAGCCATGCCTGACCCGCAGGCAGTCCCGCGGCGACCGCGGCAGCGCGCACCGAAGACGGCAGACGCTCGACCAGGGTGGCGTTGATCGACTCCATCGTCAGGGGGCCGTGCGGCAGCACCAGGGGCACGACGTCGGCGGCGGCCACCGAATCGGTGAAACCCAGGACGAGCAGTACCGTGGCGCCCGGGAGCTCGACCAGGTTGACCTTCGCCCGCAAGGTGACTGCCAGGCTGCCTTCGGTGCCCGACAGGAAGCGCGCCACGTCGTAGCCGGCATCGGGCAGCAGACGGTCCAGCGCATATCCCGAGATCCGCCGTCTCAGGGGCGAGAAGCGCCGCGAGATCAGCAGTGAGTCCCCGGCTGCGATCGCCTGCATGCCGCGGTGGATCTCCCCCTCCCGGCCCGCTCGGGCCGCGAGGAGCTGGCGCCTGGCCGAGGCGTCCTGCCCTCCGACAGGGGTGTTCAGGTCCATCCGGGTGCCGTCGGCGAGCAGCACCTCCACAGCGGCCAGGTTGTCCGCGGTCGTGCCCCAGGCCACCGAGTGCGAACCGCACGCGTTGTTGGCGATCATGCCGCCAAGGGTCGCCCTGCTGGCCGACGACGGGTCCGCGCCGAACGTCAGCCCATACGCATGGGCGGCGCCGGTCAGGTCGGTCAGGACAACCCCCGGCTCGACCAGCGCAGTACGGCTCACCGGGTCGATATCAACAATCGTGTTCAGATGAGCAGAGACGTCGATGACGACCCCGCCGATGGCGTTGCCCGCCATCGAGGTCCCGGCCCCGCGAAGCACGATGGGCGCGCCGGCCGCTGCCGTGATCTGCACAGCGGCCACCAGATCGTCGACGTCGGCCGGCAGGACTACCAGGTCGGGGACAACCCGGTAGTTGGAGGCGTCGGTGGCGTAGAGCGCGCGCGCCCCCGCATCGCCGGTTGCGCTCCCGCGCAGGGCGGCGTCAAGCTCGGCGACCAGGGCGCGAACGTCATACTGTGGCATTTCATAAACTGTACGGAACATGAGGTATTGCCTGCATCAGCGCCATACAGTGGAGGCGTGCGTCCGCAGCAGCGCGGCGCACCGATGGCGATGACCCGATGGACCGCACCGGAGCGCCACGCGTTGTCGCGTCCCATGGTCCGGAGGCCGTCATGTGGGGAACAGGGTTGACCTGCCCTGTCGACGCCTGCGCCCGCTTGTCAGCGGCCATCGACAGGCGCCCTCATGAATGACCTCACCGGCATGCACCGCCGCCTGATACGCAAGCTGCGCCGGCTGCACCTCGATCGCGAGACGGCCCCCTCGGCCGCGGCCTGGCGCGAGCTCCTGGACCTTCTCAACACCAGCTATACCGAGATCGACGACGAGCACTCGGCGATGGCACGCTCGATCGACGCGTCCACACGCGAGCTGAGCTCTCTGCGCGAGAAGCTGAGCCGGCAGGCACTGCAGGACACGCTGACCGGGCTGCCCAACCGGTCCGCACTGATCCGCCACCTTGAGCAGTCGCTGGCGGACTGCGCCCGGGCCAGGGATGGCCTGGCCATCTTGTTCATCGACCTGGACGGCTTCAAACAGGTCAACGACAGCCTGGGACACGCCGTCGGCGACGAGCTCCTGGTGCTGGCGAGCCAGCGCATCCGCGCATGCATGCGCCCCGACGACGTGGTCGCCCGCCTGGGAAGTGACGAGTTCGTCGTGGTCTGCCCCCATGTGCCCGACAGCACGCTCGTGCCGTCCATCGCCGCGCGCATCGGCAGCCAGCTGTCGGCCCCGTTCCCGATCGGGGAACACGAAGCCCTCGTCAGCGCCAGCATCGGCCTGGTCACTACCGCGGACGCCGGCGCCACCACCGCCGAGGAGCTGCTGGGGCAGGCGGACCTGGCCATGTACGAGGCGAAGGTGCGCGGCAAGGGCCGTGCCATGGTGTTCGACGGCTCAATGCAACAGGCGGTGGACACCAGGTTCTCGGTGCGCAACGCCCTGGGCGCGGCCATCACCCACCACGAGCTGCGCGTGTTCTACCAGCCGATCGTGTCGCTGGCCGACGAGCGGGTGACCGGCACGGAGGCTCTGGTCCGCTGGCAACGACCCGGATTCGGGCTGCTCCAGCCCGACGAGTTCATCCCGATCGCCGAGGAGAGCTCCCTGATTTCCGCCGTCGACTGCTGGGTGCTGACCGAAGCGTGCCGGCGAGGCGCGCAGTGGTGTCAGGCGGGTGCCTCGCTCGCGCTCAACCTGTCAGCACGCACCCTGCGCCAAGATGACGCCGTGCGTGCTCTGACCCGCGCCCTGGCTGAGAACGCCATCACGCCTGCCCAGGTCACCGTGGAGATCACCGAGACCACGCTGCTGGACAGCCTGGGCTCCACGAGCGCGAACCTGAGCCGCATTCGCGATCTCGGGGTTCAGCTGTCCATCGACGACTTCGGCACCGGGCACTCATCGCTCTCCCAGCTCCAGCGGACCGATGTCAACATCCTGAAGATCGACCAGTCCTTCGTGTCGCGGATGGACCAGGATGCGTCCTCGGCGGCCATCGTGAGGGCGATCATCACGTTGGGACACGCCCTGGGGCTGACCCTGGTTGCCGAGGGGGTCGAGAGGCCGGCACAAGCCGCGCTTCTGCGCGAGCAGGGGTGTGACACGGCCCAGGGATGGCTGTTCGGCCAGCCGCTGCGAGCAGAAGACATTGACAAGGTGTTCGGGCTCTCCTTTCCCGAGCTGTCAGCGGTCTAGAGGCATCCCCCGGTCAATGCGCTCAGGACGATCCGCCAGTCCCAGCTCTGTGGAGGTCAGCATGGATAGAACGACGCTGCGCGAGATACAGGCACCCCTGAAGGAGGGCTACCGGCAGGAGCCGGCCAGCGCGCTGACACCGGTGCTGGCAACTGCATCCTTCCAGGACCCCGGCCTCACGTGCACCGTGGCGACCTGGGCCGGTCCGATCCGGGCCGGGCTGCATCCGGCCACCGGCGGAGACGGCAAGGACGCGTGCTCGGCCGACATGCTCCTGCAGGCCCTGCTGGCCTGCACGGGCGTGACCCTGCGAAGCGTGGCCATCGCGCTCGGGGTCGATATCCGCAGCGCAAGGTTGCGTGCGCAAGGCCACTTCGACGCTCGCGGCACGCTAGGAGTCTCCCGGCAGGCCCCCGTTGGAGCACAAGACATCGCGGTGGACGTCGAGCTGGACACCGATGCCGACGACGAGGTCCTTGCCCGTCTGGCCGCGATGACCGACCGCTACTGCGTCGTCGCGCACAGCCTGGCGCAGCGGCCGACGCTGACGATCCGGCGCGCTCCGGCCACCCCAGGCTAGACGGCTGGCCGCCGACGCGCCCAGAGACGTCGGGACCCAGAAGGCCCGTCTTTGCCCGTCCTTTCAGCCACCCGGCTGACCGTTCGTGCCCGCCCCACAGAAAAGTGCGGGACCATGGAGGTTGGCATCGGTTGGACATCGCTGACCCAGACCAACCTCACACCGACGAAAGCTGACCGTGAACACGCGAATGTGCACCGCCCACCGCAGTACTCCAGCCCCGACGACCGCTCCAACCGTGACAGCATGAGCCGGCGCGGAGCCAAGCACAAGGACACGCTGCCCACGCTGGCACCAGGCGGGCTGCGCATCGTGCCTCTGGGCGGTATCGGGGAGATCGGTCGCAACATGACCGTCTTCGAACACGCCGGCCGACTGCTGGTCGTCGACTGCGGCGTTCTCTTCCCCGAGGAGCACCAGCCCGGTGTCGACGTGATCCTGCCCGACTTCACCTGGATCCGGGACCGCCTGGACCTGATCGAGGCCATCGTGCTCACCCACGGTCACGAGGATCACATCGGCGGGGTTCCGTACCTGCTGCACGAACGGCCGGACATCCCGCTGGTCGGCTCGAAGCTCACGTTGGCCTTCATCAAGGCCAAGCTCAAGGAACACCACATCGCCCCCAAGACCATCGAAGTCCGCGAGGGGCAGCGGCAGAAGTTCGGACCGTTCGACTGCGAGTTCATCGCGGTCAACCACTCGATCCCTGACGGGCTCGCGGTGGCGATCCGCACTGCTGCCGGTCTCGTGCTGCACACCGGGGACTTCAAGATGGACCAGTTCCCGCTGGACGGCCGGCTCACCGACCTGGGCGCGTTCGCCCGCCTGGCCGCCGAGGGAGTCGACCTGTTCATGGTCGACTCCACCAATGCCGAGGTCCCCGGGTTCATCACGTCCGAACGCGAGCTCTCGCCCGCCATCGAGACGGTGTTTCGCACCTGCCCCGGGCGCGTCATCGTCTCCAGCTTCGCCAGTCACGTGCACCGCATCCAACAGGTCCTGGATGCCGCCCACAGCCACGGCCGCAAGGTCGCCTTCGTGGGNCGCTCCATGGTCCGCAACATGGGCATCGCCCGTGACCTGGGCTACCTCTCCATTCCCAAGGGNCTGGTGGTCGACCTCAAGGCCCTGGACAACCTTCCCGCCAACAAGATCACCCTCATCTGCACAGGCTCCCAGGGTGAGCCGATGGCGGCACTGTCACGGATGGCCAACCGCGACCACCC
>JGI24140J50213_10001010_pt1 | contig 12650 bp, 11 predicted proteins | sample BarGraIncu00222A_FD_50213 | JGI IMG/M metagenome (IMG submission 50213)
GAGTGATTTTATTTATATCCACCCGACAAATCTATCAATTGTCCTGTTACAAAGCTGGCTTCTTCGCTAGCTAAAAAAACAGCCATATTTGCAATGTCTTCGGGCTTGCCAATTCGTCCTAAAGCAGTTCTTGAAATCATTTTATTTTCCATATTTGTGGCTTCTGATGCTTCTACTTTTTTTACTGGCATATTTGCTTGCATCTTTTTTACCCCTTCTGTTATTACTGGCCCTGGAAGTATGGCATTTACTCTGATGTTTTTGGACCCTAATTCCTGTGCCAACGAAATTGTAATGGAATTTACAGCGTTTTTTGATGAAGCATAAATTGTCTGATGTGCTTCTGGGTTTCGGGTTAATGCAGCACTTATGTTTATGATACTACCGCCATTTATATCAAACATTTTAATAGCTTCTTGCGAAGTAAGAATAACTCCCAAAACATTAAGGTCAAAAGTTTTGCGGTAAGCGGCTTCTGTTACGGCTTCTAATGGTGCAAAACTATACATACCTGCATTGTTTACCAATACATCTAATTTACCAAATGCTTTTTGGGTTTCTTCAAAAAGTCGTTTTACATCTTCTGTCTTTGAAATGTCGCCTTGAATAGCAATGGCAGTTCCACCATTATTGGTAATTTCATTTACAATATTGTCAGCATCTGTTTTACTCGATGCATAATTTACAATAACTTTTGCACCTTCGGCACCCATAAGTTTGGCAATTCCTGCTCCCATTCCCTTTGATGCACCTGTTACAATGATTACTTTATTTTCTAATCTTTTACTCATTTTTTTTTCAGTTTTAAATTTTACAATTACTTTTGTTTCGCAAAGATACTTTTTATAGTTACTAATTGTAACTATTATTAAAAGAAAGTGGTTACTTTGCAGTAACTATAAAAGAATTTTGATATGAAAGATGAAAAATTTCGTTTTGCCGAATGTTCACTAACAAGGTCAATGGCAATAATTGGCACAAAATGGAAACCACTAATCGTCTATGTACTGCAAAAGAAAAAAGTCCGGTTTGGTCAGCTTGATGCAATAATTCCTTTAATTAGTAGAAAAGTCTTAACTGAGCAATTAAAGGAATTAGAAGAAGATGGCATTTTGAGAAGAGAAGCATTTAATGAAATACCACCAAGGGTTGAATATTCGCTGACAGAAAAAGGATTAGCGTTACTACCAATATTAAATTTGATAAAGTCTTGGAATATTAAGTTTGAAGCTGAAAACAAGAAGCAAAAGATTCAATAGTGTCGTTTGTGAACAGACTCTTTCCGTTTATCTTGTGTCAATATGTTTATTGTCGGTTGGTGGGTCGCTCTGCAATAACCGCTAACCCCAATATATGCAAACTTAATGTTCGTTTATTCCTTTATTTGGCAGGATATGCGAAATAGAGTTGCTCTCGCTGCCGCACGATTTTATCGTGTGGCATTTAAATTAGTTAGTTGTTTTCCCACGCGATAAAATCGCGCGGAAGCAGGGGAATCTTTTGTTATTTCTCAATAATTGAAAATAAGTCATCGATTTTTCCATCAGATTCTATTCTCTCATTTTTTATTGATTCCCAGTCAATTGGACTATTTTCAGCTTCTAATGCTGTGTCGTTATTTTCTTTAATAAGAGATTCGTAGTCTATACTTTCACATGGATTATAAGTCTGTTCAAGATCTATATCATTTAAGAAAGTAGCTTGCATTTCAATAAAACTAGCACTTATTTTCTCTTTCATTTCTTCGAAATCACTCTCAGAAAATATTTTATACTCGCTAAGTTGAACAATTTGATCTGCTTTACCCTTAAAAATACGTGAAACAACAGTTATGAGAGTATCTTTCCAATTTGGATCTTCTTTCTTATAGTTTTTATAGTCAACTTCAAACTTTTCGAATATTTTTTTAACTCTTTCAAGTTCAATATCTTGATTAGCTCTATTAATCAATTTTGCAACAATAATATCCCAATTGTTTTTGAAATATTCAAATACCTCAGAATCATTATCAATTTTTTCAAGTACAGGCAAAATATCTTCAAGATAAATAATAGTAATTGCTTCCCAATCAATCTCATTCAAACGTATCAAAATCAATCGGTCAATAAACTCTATATTGTCAGACATTCTATATGAATAAAGCAAACTAACTATTCTAAGATTGATATTATCATTATCATTTAAATCTGTAGATAGAAGTTTTCTTGTACATACAATTTCAATAAACTTTCGAATCTCGTTGTTTTCGATAATGATATTATTCTTTGCATCGCTTTTTTTCCTAAACACTGACTGGAACTGTTCAATATAAATAAATGATTCTATAAATCTCCATTTTTCAGAGTTGTTTTTATTGAAAAATGATATCAAATAGTCTTTTAATGAAGGATTTATAAAATCTATATAGCTATTTTTGCTAAAGTTGTGGACAATTGTATTTGTGATATAGCCATCCATTAAGTTTCTCAAGGATATGTTGAATATATTAACCTCTCGAGTAAAACCATGTTTTGCTACCTCAGTTTCAATTTTTACATCATAAGCAAATTCCAAATTAGTTTTAGATACAAATCGACCAAACGATAATATTGTAAACAATAGATACTTCTCAGAAGTGTTTAATTGATTTGCAAATGCAGATTCCCAAATTTCATCTGGATTATCAAGATTTGAAATAATGAAGTCAAAATAATTATTTGCTTTTAAATGACTTATATTCTTCTCTTTAGTAAAGTATTCAATTAGACGAGGGCTGTAATTAGTATGTCTAATTATTTTCCAATAGTTTTTGGCTCTAAATATCTCATTTATCATTTCAATTTCGATCTCGTTAAAATAGAGATGATTGTAAAGTATTTTCGCCTTATCATACTCACTATAATTTGTAATCTCAATTTCGTATTTCAATGAGTCTAAATTTGCACGTGAAAGTTTCTCATGTGTACTTCTCGCTTGATTTAATATTGTAGAACGCGTTGTAAGTATTAGGTATTTGTTTTTTGTTGCTTTTATTCTTTCTACAAAGTTCACAATTGAGTTCTCAGTATTTTTAGAATTAATTATTTCTAAATAATTTGAACCAAGGAAATCATCAAAATAAAACAGCTGTTTAATATTGGGGTCATTGTCAAACATATCTTCAGCTTCTCTAATCTTCTCATCAATATAAACAAGCCGGAAATCTTTGGACAACAAATTGTATGTTATTAAATTGGCTAAAGAAGTTTTTCCAATACCAGGAATACCTGTTATCAAAAGAACTTTTTCTCTTCTCAAGATATCAATTGCTTCATCGTATGCTTTATTGACAACATAGATGCCTGTGTTTTTTTTTATTTTTTCTTCAATAAATGCTGAACGCCCATCTATTCCATTATTAACTATCTTTTGGATGATGTTGAGATTAGAAAACCAAAGTTTGAAGTGTTTTTTTTCAATATCATCATGTTTTGCGATTAAGCCATTTAAATCATCAGCACCATAAATGTCATTAGTGTTCAAAATATAAGGGGACAATGCCTTTTTTATTGCTTCTTTATCGGATGGAGACAACCCAATGGATGTAACTAAAATATATCTTTCAGGTCTGAGTTTGTCTATTTTTTCTTTTTCTTGATTCTTTAATACACTTAATAATTGATGATATCCAGATTTTAAATAATGCTTTACTTGAACAATAATCTGATTCTCAGATTCTGTTGTAGAATATCTTAAATCAATACCTTTGTCTTTCCCCATTTTAAAACTTTGAAATGGTATTGACATTTCTCGAGTTAGGAGATCTCTCGTAAGAACTTCTAATTCCTTGTCATTTAATGTAGAAAAATTGTATTGACTCATAAATAGTATCTAAATAATGTACGTCTTTTTTTCTTTGGCTTGCCACTAACGCCCTAAGAGAGTGTCTAGCAGCATGGCGTATTCTTGTTTATTTGTATTGTCAATATGCTAATGACCAACATCTTTCAAGCGAATTAAAACATACTTGTAAGTCGGTTTCGAATTGTTGTTGAGTAATGCTTTCGCCAACGTGTTTTGCTAGTTGTTTTTTCTTCTTTCCTGTTATAATCTTCATTCCAGTCACATTTACAGCATCTAATTCTGCTTGAGTTTTTCTCCAATTACCATAAACTTCGTCAAATTGGTTTGGATAACATTGTTCAATATCTCTAAGTGCCAGTCTGAAAAACTGATTGTTTGCGTTTAAATGATTATATGTTTGCAGAAATTGCGCAACTCCACCTTGTGTCTGTTGGCTTGGTTGATCAATTAAAATTACAACTTTCTCTTTGTATATACTAGTTCCTAACGGTATGAAGATCTTTTCAATAGCATTAATAGTTCTTTCTGCTTGGTCAATATCTCCGTTAGCTTTTACAATTTGAATTTTTGGACGGTCAGGATAAAACCTTTGTATTACTCTTGTCAGTAATTCAAATTCACTTTGCCCTTCAACAACAAGGAAATTTCTTGGTAAAAGTAAATCGGCAGGACTGCCACCTAGAAGTTCATAAACAATATATGGTTTATCAAAGTCAGATATTGATTGTATAGAAGTTTCACCATTTGTTTTCTCAACTTTGAATATTGACTGACCTTCATAATTGTCAGCTACAAATACAGATGAATGAGTATTTATAAAAACTTGGTCTGTACTTGATGAAAGTTCTAATAGTACATTTTTAAGGTTTCTTTGGGCTGTTGGGTGTAAATGCAGTTCGGCTTCGTCAATGAAGAATAAAAATGATTTTCCTAAATCTTCATTTGTTTTTCTAAAGTCTGCATATGTTTGTATAATTGCAAGCATAAGAGCTCTTTGCATTCCATCACCTTTTTCCTCTGCAAGAGTCTCAATTCCATCATCAACTGTAGTTTCAAAGTTCTTTAGCAAATCGTCAAATGCAGGTGCTGTAACTTCAAATTTCACTTTAGTACAATCAGGAAATTGTTTTTCGAGATGAATCAGAACTTTACTGCCAACGTTGTCGAATTCTGCCTTAATTTGGGAGTCATCATCTTCAAAAAGTTCTTTAAATTTAGCTTGAAACTGTTGGTATTGTTCATTTTCCTCAAGAATAGCAGTAAGAACACCAGACAACATTATTCCCATTGGTGTTGTTTTTGCATATTTCGCAACACTATCAAAGTATTGTTTCGTATTTACGTATTCGAACTTTGGAAGAAAATCATTTAATGCAGCATCAAAACCAGTTCCTGGGTTGACCTCTAATCCGTCAACAAATACTTTTCTTTTGGTTGGGGCATTGCTAGAACGCATAACCATAACAGTGTCATTTCCGGCAAGCACTCTTTCAATTTTAGTTCTATTTCCGTCGTGTTGCATTTGAGCTGCACCTTGCAAAGCTCCTGAGAAAGTAACTTCAACAATAATTTCTCTGTCAACTTCTCTTTTAAACTTCAAATCATCTGATTTTCCTCCTCTTCCAAGTCCGTTGAAAAAGAATTCGATGGCTTCGAAGAAATTTGTTTTGCCACAATTGTTTTGCCCAACAAAGATATTAAAATCAGTCGTTGAAAATTCAGACTCTTTTACAGAACGAAAGTTGTTAATTTTAATTTTTGCTATCTTCATTGTAGTACAGTTTCTATTGTTATTTCGTTGTTTAATTTTTCTTACGCTTGAAACTAACGACCGAGGCTATGCGCATCCTGCGATTTGCGGGAGTTTCACTTTCATAAAGCGAAAAAGTGAAAGCGGGAGCAAAGACTTATAAGTGTAAGTAAACCAGAATGTTAGTGTGTGTTATCGGTTCGGTGTTTGGTTTTTCGTTTGTTGTTTTTACGTCAGCCCGTTTTCGAACCAAACTTTAAAAATTTCGCTGGAATTAAACTTCAAAGTCTGTTTGTATCACTTTCCACGCGAAGCGTTTTTTTTCAGTGAGTTTTGGTTCAATTCCAGTCTTTTTTTAGTTTAACTATCTCGTAATTTAAAGTGTAGTTGGTTCGTTAATTGTTTTCAACTACTTTAATGCCTTTTTCTTGAAATGCTGAAATTGTCGTAATGCAATTATCAGGTACAAAGCCTATGGCTAATTTTTCTTTTTTGCGGTGTATGAAAATCACTTTAGGATTATTTTTTTTGTCAAAACCTGTCGGAAAATGATACCTAAATTTTGGAATACCCCAGAAGTTTCTCATTTTGTCTATATCTGAGTTCCAACTTTTAAGCTCAACAAAAGAAATGTCGGATAAATTAATTATGCTTTTCCAATAAAGTCGAAGAAAAACTCGAAAAGCAATTGTCAAGCCTAAAGCCATACCAAAAAAACTACACAGCAGGACTATTAAATTATGTCTGTTGATGAACAATGTACTGCTCAATATAGCGATAAAAATAGGTAAATATAAAATGAAAGTCTTATTCTCAAATTTGATTTGTTCGTCGTCGATTTCAAATGTTTTGTCTTTGTAATTCATAATTTTTTCTTTTTAGTTGATTAATGAACTGAGGTTTTTTCCTTTTTTTACACTGACCGCTAACAGTTTATATTGGCACCTAGGTGACCATATATCTACTTTATAAGTACTTGTTTTTGCCTAACTTATTTTTTAGCACTCCAAAAATACAAACACTTTTCAATTAAGCCAACAATAATTGTGATTATTTTTAATATTAGATTAAAAATACTTATTTATTGCTGTTTCTAGTGCCTGTGGAGGCTATAGGTATGTATTTTTGTTAGGTTGTAGTGAGTAGAAGTTACAGGCAGGTATATAGTTGTTGTCACAATATGCAAGCATAGGCTGTGGGGTTACACGGAAAACAGAAGGCAGTGCATTTTTAGCTTTAGGGAGTGTAATTGTAAAGCGTTTTAGTACTTTTTTACCCCTTCATAGTACTTTTTCAAACCTACATAGTGGCTGGAAGAAATAGAATAGTACTATTCTAAACCTACATAGTGGCTGGAAGAAATAGAATAGTACTATTACGAAATGAAAAACCACTAACAAGAATTGTTAAGCAAAATATATATTGCTTATTAGTAGTATTATACGCTGTTAGCCTGCTACGGTAGGCTTTGAATGCGAGTTTATTCAGTAAACAGCGACAGAAAAAAGAAAATCAATCGAAAAGAAAAGGCTTCATAGCACTAAAACGAGCACGCATAGCGAGTCTGAACAAAAGAAATATAGGATTGTTAGGTGCTTATATATAAAAATGCCCGACGATAATGGCTGCATTTCACCCGTTTCAAAACCAATTCCCACATTCGCCCCGGTTACTATTACTGTTTTGCCAGTTTGGTCTGGTATATTTTGTTTTGTCCACATATTTTTTTCTAATTAAATGATTGTCTAAATTCCAAAGGCGATTGTTTGGTTTTTGCTTTAAACAACTTGCTGAACGACTGCGAGCGTTCAAAACCTAATCCGACTGAAATTAGGCTTATGGATAGTTTTTTAAGTCAATTATAACTTTCAATTATTCTTTTCCTATGCTTAAAACCCCACTCCGCAATTACGATAGTCAAATCTTTGAGTGTGGAACCATACTCCGTAATTTCATATTCTACGGTAATTGGCTGGGTATTCAACACCTTTCTTGTGNTGAGCTGATTTATTTCTAATTCTTTCAAATCTCTACTCAGCATTTTACCTGAAATACCTTTGATTTCTCGTAATAAATCGGAATATCGCATTTTTTCATAACAAAGGCAGGCGATTATCGACACTTTCCATTTGCCATTCAACAAGTCCATTACATCATGAATGGCCATTATCGTATTGGCACATTCCTTTGTTTGAGATATTTCTTTTTCCATCGTATGTTATATAGTTACCCGTATGTTACTATTACTTTTCGTTTCAAAGTTACTAAAAGTAACAATATTTCCGTAGTTTTGTTGCGTAAATTTTAAATAACAGGAAAATGAAAAAAAAAATTGTATTAATTACAGGGACTAACAGTGGATTTGGATGGCTTACAGCCAATAGTGTAGCGGCTTTGGGACACAAAGTCTACGCTACCATGAGAGACACTAACGGAAAAAATGCAGATAAAGCAAAAGCTTTGTCGCAAGTAGAAAACGTAACAGTTTTAGATGTTATACTAACGGATGAAGCAAGTGTAAAAAATGCTTTTAACACCATAATTGCTAAGGAAGGAACAATTGATGTATTGGTAAACAATGCAGGTTATGCTGGATCGGGTGTGGCCGAAAGCTTTACTACTGCCGATGTGCAAGAGATGTTTGATGTTAACGTTATTGCCCCTTGGCGATTGATGAAAATGGCATTGCCAACGATGCGAAAACAAGCAGAAGGTTTAATTATTAATGTTTCAAGTGGTAATGGAAGATTCGCTTTTCCATTTTCTACAGTGTATAGTGCTTCAAAGTTTGGCTTGGAAGGATTAAGCGAAGGGCTACATTATGAAGTAAGACCTTTAGGAGTTGATGTGGCAATCGTTCAACCAGGAGCTTTTCCAACTGATATTTTACTGAAATTCAAATCAGGTTCTGACACTTCAGTTGTAGATAGGTATGAAGTAATAGCTGATTTTCCAAATAGAATGGGGAGTGCTGTTGGTCAAATGTTTGAAACTTTAAAACCCAACCCACAAGATGTTGCGGATGCAGTGGTTGATTTAATTAACTTGCCAAAAGGACAAAGACCATTAAGAACAGTGGTTGACCCGGCTACCGGAGAATTTGTTAAAGCTGCTAATGACGCTGTAAAAGTTGAGTATGAAAAAGGCTTAACTGCATTTGGAATGAAAGATTTGTTGGTTTAAAACGAAAAAGTTAGTCAACTAAATTTAATAAAACGATAAATGAAATTAATAGAAGATTTGAATTGGCGATATGCCACAAAGAAATACAGCACCCACAAAGTGTCTGAAGATGATTTGGGAAAAATAATCGACGCCATTAATCTTTCAGCGTCATCAACAGGAATACAGACTTATAGGCTTTTTGTAATTGAAGACCCTGAGATGCGAAAAGAATTAGGTTCTGATTCATTTAATCCACAAATTGTGGAAGCCTCGCACCTTTTATTATTTGCAGCATTTGATTCAATCTCACAGGAGACCATCGACAACTATATCCGGTTGGTTGCAAAAGTACGGGAAATGTCTGTAGAAGATTTGGCCGGGTTCAAAAGTGCTCTTGGTGCTCTATTAACAAGAACAGACGACGAAAACTTTATTTGGTCTGCCAAACAAGCATACATAGCATTAGGAACGGGGTTAATTGCTGCCGCAGCTTTACATGTAGATGCAACACCGATGGAAGGGTTTAACACTGAAAAGTTTGACGAGGTTTTAGGGCTGAAAGAAAAAGGACTTAAAAGTGTTGTTTTGCTTGCTTTGGGATATCGCGATGAAGAAAATGATAAGTACGCTAAACTTAAAAAGGTAAGGGTGCCTAAGGAAGAGTTTGTAATAAGGATTAAATAATTGTTCTGATTAGCAACTAAAAAGCTACAACTAAAAAACTGTTAGCTTTTTAGTTGCTTGAATTTTTTACTCAATTAAAGGACTGCCTGAATTTCAATGGCGAAAGGTTGGTTTTTGTCCTGAATAACTTACTGAACGACTGTGGATGTTCAAATCCTAATTCGTAGGCAATTTCACTAACGGAAAGAGAAGTAGTGGTCAGAATTTCTTTTGCTTTCTCAATGAGATAATTATGGATATGCTGTTGAGTGCTTTGCCCCGTAAGGTTTCGCAACATATCACTTAGATAATCGGCAGAAACATTTAATTCGCCCGAAATGTATTGAACAGTCGGAAGTCCTAACTCCTGCAACTGTTCGCTGTCGAAATAATTGGATAATATATCTTCCAATTTTATCAATAAATCGCTGCTTGCTGTTTTACGTGTAATGAATTGTCGGTTGTAAAAACGATTGCAATAATTAAGCAACAATTCGATATGGGAAACAATGACATCCTGACTAAAATTGTCTAAAGCCGAACAATATTCGCGTGCTATGTTTTGCATTATTGCCATTACCACATTTTCCTCATCTTCCGAAAGATGCAAGGCTTCATTCACGGCATACGAAAAATAGCCGTACTCCCTTATTGCTTTTCCCAACGGATAATTTCTGATAAAATCTGGATGGACAACCAACCAATATCCCGATAACTTCAANCCATCAACAATTTCGGTAGTAACTACCTGCATCGGTGAAAAGAAGGTCATTATACCTTCGTCAAAATCATAATAGTTTTGACCATATTTCATTTTGCCCTCAAAATGCTTTTTAATCGCAATGCAGAAAAAATTATAAGAAACACTCCGTAAACTTTCGTCATCAAAGCATTTTATCTCATCAAAATTGATGACACTTACCAGAGGATGTTTAGGTTTAGGCAATTCCAATAATCGGTGCAATTCAGAAATCGAATTGATGATATAGGGTTTGCGGTCTGTTTTTTTCATTTATGTNAAAATNGAATCAATCGAAATTGGTTGATAATGTAAGATGTTTCCACGTCTCAAATTCCTGGTTTTCTCTCTCCCTATGTTCCATTACCAATTGATATGTGTCAGGTCCCAATAATAAGTGCAAAGGAGGATTAGGATTATTGACAATGCCCGTTAATATTTTCACCAGCTTTTCAGGGTCCCCAATTTGTTGTCCACTATANTTCGTCCACATTTTTTCTGATTTGTCNAATCCATAAACATCAATTCTGTTTTTTGCAAAAACCATCGATCCTTTATTCATAAAGCTAGTTCTGAATTGCCCTGGTGCTACTACTGTAACTTTGATGCCAAACTGTTTTGTCTCCTCAGCTAATGCTTCAGAAAGACCGATTACGGCAAACTTTGAGGCATTATAACTTGCCGCATTGCCAAAACCCACATAGCCAGCATTGGAAGAAATATTGATGATATGTCCTGATTGTTGCTTTCTTAAATAAGGCATTACATTTCNTATAACATTCACCGTTCCAAAAAGGTTTACGTCCANCGTTTTGCGAAATTCTTTGTCCGTCATTTCTTCCATACTGCCCACCAAAGAGTAACCAGCATTATTAACAANAACATCCAAAANACCAAATTTTTCGATGCTTTTCGCAACTGCATTTTTAACCTCTTCGTCAGAAGTTATGTCTACTTTCAAGGATAAAAAATTCTCTTGATGTTCAGTAATTGAAGCTTTAAAATCTTCGACATTTCTCGAAGTAGCAATTACTTTATCACCATTTGCAAGCGACAATTTTGTCAATGCCAGTCCCAATCCCTTTGATGCTCCTGTGATAAACCACACTTTTTGATTGCTCATAATTTCATATTTTAATTATAATACAAAAGTCAGCAAGTTGAAGAACAAAAAGGTGTCCAAATCCAGTCCTTTTGTATCCAAAACAGGGAAAGTCGTTTTTTATTTGGTCGGTTGATGTTAGCGAAGTCAGTTGAGGTCATTCCCAATAATTGTTAGCTGTAGAGATTTTATTTTCTTTGTATTTGTCANTTGAATGACTGCCTGAATTCCAATGGNGAAAGGTTGGTTTCTGTCCTGAATAACTTGTTGAACGACTGCGGATGTTCGAACCCTAATTCGTCCGCAATTTCGTTTATGGATTGGTCGATGGTCGTTGTNATTTATAAAACCACCTCCTTGGTTGGTCGTTCTGTTTAAACTACTTCGGCTATATAGGGTCTTTTCAAGTCCACCTTTTTAGAGGGTCGATTCTTTAATGTATATCAAATTTTCAACAATTGCTCATAAGGATAACCCAAGTCAACAGCAGAAATTTTATTCAAGTGGTCAATCTGAGTTTGGCTTAATGTAAGTGTTGTGGCTTGTATGTAGTCGTTCAATTGATTCAATGTCCGTGGACCTATAATTGTAAACCCATCTTTAGTTGCATTCCAAGCCATTGCTACTGCAGCCGATGTGCTATCCATTTCTTCAGCAACAAAAGTCAAATAATCATTCACAACATTGGTTAAAGTATTNTCTTCAGGGCTTGTATTTGTTTTTAAGGAAAGGCGACCTTTTTCATCTCCCCGGTATTTGCCTGTAAGCAGTCCGCCAGCCAAAGGCGAATACATCATCACACCTAAACCAAAATTTTCAGCCATAAACCAAAGTTCTCGGTCTGCTGTTCGTTTCAACAAGTTGTATTCAATTTGAATGGCAGCCAATGGTGTTAAGTGCAGTGCATTAGTCCAGGCCGCAATGGCTGCTGCTTTCCATGCCGGGAAATTTGCTAAACCCGGATAAATAATTTTTCCTGATTTTACCAAATCCTCCATACCACGAATTACCTCTTCAAAGGGTGTTTTTAAATCATCGTAATGTGGCATATAAAAATCGATATAGTCTGTTTTTAAACGCCTGAGGCTATTTTCAACAGATTCTATCATAGCCTTACGATGATTGCCTTTAATCGCGATAGATGGATTTTGATAATGAGTACGACTATATTTAGAACATATTATAAAATTCTGACGGTTTCCCGAAATCAATTCACCTATAATCTCTTCTGATTCTCCGAATTGATAAGCATCCGAAGTATCAATGAAATTTCCGCCCGCTTCTTTGTAGGCATTGAAAATTTCAGTTGCCACATCCTTATCGGCACCGTAACCTGACCTATTTCCAAACATTGCCGTTCCTAATATCAGCTCACTTGCGGTCATGCCTGTTTGAGTTCCAAATAATTT
>JGI24140J50213_10001012_pt1 | contig 12636 bp, 9 predicted proteins | sample BarGraIncu00222A_FD_50213 | JGI IMG/M metagenome (IMG submission 50213)
TTCATGCGCCGCTCATCCATCCTTGCCGGGGTCGCCGTCACTCTGCTTGTCGCATCCTTCACCGGCGCCCATGCGCAGGCGCCGTTGAATCGGGTGCAGGTCGGCGTGCTCGAATGCCGCGGCGGCGCCAGCATCGGCTTCATCGTCGGCTCGGTCACCCATCTCGGTTGCGTGCTGCGCGTCGAGGGCATGCCGGAGGACCGCTATGTCGCGACCATCCGCAAGGTCGGCATCGATATTGGCATCACCGAGGAATCGGCGCTGGCCTGGGGCGTGTACGCGCCGGTCGCCCGACTCGGGCCCGGCGACCTTTCGGGTAACTACGCCGGCGCACAGGGCAGCGCTGCGGTCGGCGTCGGGGCGGGCGGCAATGTGCTGGTCGGCGGCTCGAACAATTCGATCGCGCTGCAGCCGCTGAGCCTGCAGGGCCAGGTCGGCCTCGCTGTCGCGGCCGGGCTGGAAAGCCTGGAACTTCGGCCGGGCAGGTAAGGTTGGGTTCCCCGGATGCTGCGTTCACGCGCGTCTTCGACGCGCTATGGCGGTGCGCTGCTGATCCGGGGTCCACACCAAACACTTTGCGCGTTCATGGGTCCCGGCTCTGCGGTGCGTCGTGACCGGGCGATGCGCCACATCGCCGGGAGAACGCCGTACCGCGTCCGGGACACGATGCCTTTCAGCGACGTTTTTCCGGCTTGCCAAAACGCCGATGTAGGGGGACCATCCAGCTGCCGACCCAATCAAGGGCCGAGCTCCAGATGAGGAGGCGGCGATGGGACAAGACGTCAGAAGTCCCCGCGGTCCACGGTGCATCGCACTGGTGGGCCCATTCCAAAGCGGTAAAACCACACTTCTTGAAGCGATATTGGCGCGCACCGGCGCCATTCCCCGCGCCGGCAGCGTCGATGCGGGAACTTCGGTCGGCGATGCCAGCGCCGAGGCCCGCCATCACAAGATGGGCGTCGGCCTCACCGCGGCCACCACCAGCTTCATGGGCGAGAGCTACACTTTTATCGATTGCCCGGGCTCGATCGAATTCGCGCATGACATGCGCGCGGCGATTCCCGCGGTCGATGCCGCGGTTGTGGTCTGCGAGGCCGACGAAAAGAAGCTGCCGCAACTTCAGATTATCCTGCGCGAACTCGAGGATCTCGGCATCCCGCGCTTCCTGTTTCTCAACAAGATCGATCGCGCCAACAAGCGCATCCGCGAGACGCTCGCGACCTTGCAGCCGGCATCGCGGATTCCGCTGGTGCTGCGGCAGATCCCGATCTGGAACGGCGACCTGATCGCGGGCTTCGTCGATCTGGCGCTGGAACGCGCCTTTGTCTATCGCGAGCACAAGGCTTCCGAAGTCGTGACGCTTGAAGGCGGCGATCTCGATCGCGAGAAGGAAGCCCGGTTCTCGATGTTGGAAAAGCTCGCCGATCATGACGACGCGCTGATGGAGCAATTGCTCGAGGATATTCCGCCGCCGCGCGATGCGGTGTTTGACGATCTGGCCCGCGAATTGCGCGAGGGGCTGATCTGTCCGGTGCTGCTCGGCTCGGCTGCCCGCGAGAACGGCGTGTTGCGCCTGATGAAGGCGCTGCGGCATGAAGCGCCCGGCGTGGAAGCGACCGCCAGGCGTCTCGGCGCGTCTTCGCCCAGGGATGCGCTGGCCTATGTGTTCAAGACCATGCATCTGCAGCACGGCGGCAAGCTGTCGCTGACGCGCGTGTTGGCCGGGCGTCTGGAGGATGGCGCCACGCTGCAATCGTCATCCGGCGAAACCGGGCGGGTATCCGGAATCCTGGCGGTGAGCGGCGCGCACGAGACCAAGCGCGCCGCCGCGGAAGCCGGCGACATGGTGGCGCTCGGCAAGCTCGATACCATCAAGACCGGCGACACGCTGTCGAGCGGCAAGACCGCGCCCGCAGCGCTGGTGAGCATCGAGCCGTCGCCGCCGGTACTGGCGCTGGCGCTGGCGGCAACCGACCGCAAGGACGACGTGAAACTCGGCCAGGCGCTGTTGCGGCTGAACGAGGAAGATCCTTCGCTGTCGATGATCCACAACGCGCAAACCCATGACATCGTGCTGTGGGGGCAGGGCGAGATGCATTTGCGGGTGGCGCTGGAACGGCTGCGCGATCGCTTCGGCGTCAACGTCAAATCGCAGGCGCCGACGATCGGCTATCAGGAAACCATCCGCAAATCGATCAGCCAGCGCGGCCGGCACAAGAAGCAATCCGGCGGTCACGGCCAGTTCGGCGACGTGGTGCTGGAGATCAAGCCGATGCCGCGCGGCGGCGGTTTCGAGTTTGTTGAGAAGGTGGTCGGCGGCGCGGTGCCGCGAAATTATATCGGTGCGGTGGAAGAGGGCGTGGTCGACGGACTGACGCGCGGGCCGCTCGGCTTTCCCGTCATCGATGTGCAGGTGACGCTGACCGACGGCTCGTATCACAGCGTGGACTCCTCCGACCTCGCGTTTCGAACCGCGGCGCGGATCGGCGTCAGTGAAGCGCTGCCGCAGTGCCAGCCGGTGCTGCTGGAGCCGATCCATGTAGTGGAGATCGTCTGTCCCACCGACGCGACCGCGAAGATCAACGCCATCCTGTCGGGGCGGCGCGGGCAGATTCTCGGCTTCGATACCCGCGAGGGCTGGCCGGGATGGGATCGCGTCCGCGCCATGATGCCGGAAGCCGAGATCGGCGAGTTGATCGTGGAGCTGCGCTCGGCAACCGCCGGCGCCGGCAGTTTCACCCGGCAGTTCGACCGCATGGCCGAAGTCACCGGCCGCGCCGCCGATCAGATCATCGCCGCGCACCGCGTCGCGGCGTGAGGTCTGTCATCATTTTAAGACGCGCCAGCTGGCGCGTCTTGGGAGGCGCACCACTCTGACACGCTCTCGCCACGGATCGCCCCTAACCACTTCAAAACAAGTCGGATGGTCAGGGCGTGGAGCGATGGCGGCGCGTATGAGGTCTGGTGTCATTGCGTTGATTGTCGTCACGTTGGCGCATGGCGCGCTCGCCCAGGACAAGCCGCTGGAATTGACACCGGCCGGCAAAGCGATCCTGCAGCGGCAGATCGCAGCCGACCGCGCATCGTTGAATAACCCTTCCGGGCCGATCAAACCTGCGACCTTCCCGTTGGCGATGTGCGCGTTTCCGGGCGGCCTGTGCGGCGCGGTCAACCGCGACGGCTCGGTCGCGGTCCGGCCGCAATATGATTGGGTCGGCAAGTTCTCGGACGGCCGTGCCGCGGTCCGCCTCGGCGCTCTCTACGGTTTTGTCGACGAAGAAGGACGCGAAATCGTCAAGCCGCAATATCGCATCGTCGACGACTACAAGTTCGGCTTCGCGCAAGTCGATGTCGACGGCAAGTCGGGCCTGATCGATCGCGACGGCAAGATGGTGATCGAGCCGAAATACGGGTTTGTCGAGGCGATAGCTCCCGATCGTTTTCGCGTCAGGGAACAGCGGCAGCTCGGCGGAATGATCGGTGGCGACGATTTTTCGGATAGCCGAACCGAGCGCACCGCATCCGGCGGTGTGGCCGTTTCCATAAGCATTCGCGGATTTGGAGATCGCGCAATCGGAGTCATTGACCGGGCCGGACGATGGATCGAACCGCTGAACCCATCGCAATCGCTCCCGTTCGACAAGGAGAATCCGTCAATCCGTTGGGTTCAGAAGGACAAGCTGTGGGGTCTGGCGCGTGCCGACGGGAGCTGGCTGATCGAGCGGAAGTTCGAGCACGTCAGTCGGCTGGATGACGGCGGCTTGGCGCGCGTGACGTTCAACGGCAAGGTTGGCTTCATCGACCGGACGGGAAATTTTGCCATCGAGCCTAGGTTCGATAAGGCAGGCTGGTTTGAACCAGGTTTCGGGCGCACGTCGGCCGAGCGCGACGGTATCGTCGGCGTGATCGACAAGACTGGCGCATGGGTGTTCCAAACGAATTACCAGCAGCTTTATTTAGCGAACTCCTTCGGCGCGACTAAGAACGCCGTATTCGGCTGGCACTTCAAGAAGGCTGACCGATGGGGACTTTTGGACCTCGATGGCCGCGTGGTGCTCGACGCCGACTTCGACCAAGCTGTTAATCATTGTGCCGAGGGCCGGCTGGAAGCATTCAAGAATAAAGAATTGTTCTACTTCAAAGAGGATGGGAGTCCGCTGCGGCCGGCGGAGGGGCGGTTTGTCGGCGCGTTGTGTAACGGCGTTCCGCCGTTCAGCTTGAAAGTCGGCGACAAGCTCGGATTGATCGATGCGCGTCTGAATCTTCTGACGTCCGTACAATTCGACGCCATCACCTCGGCGGGACCGGACATCAAGAATGTAAAAATCGATGGCAAGTGGGGACGCATCGCGACCGACGGCCACTGGCTGCTCGAACCCAGATTCGACTATCTTTCAACCGGCGTTGATGTCTTCGTGGCATCGATCGATGGCAAGCGCGGCTTCATGCGATCGGATGGCGCCTGGCTGATCGAACCGAAATTCGACGCCGCGCGGTTTCGAGGTATGGATACCGCCTTTGTCACGATCTCCGGCGCCACCGGCGTGCTGCGGCTGTCGGATCAATCCTGGGTCGTGCCGCCGCGTCCAGGCGTCATGTGCGATATCAACAACGCGATCATGTCGCAAGCCGGCGGCAAGCGCGTGATCCTGTCACGCACGGGAGAGACCTGGATCGACATCGGCGCCGAACGGGTTGGCATCAACCTCGATCTCGGCCTCCTGACCTTTCTCAGGGATGGCAAATGGGGACTGGTCGACACCGCCGGGCAGGTGATGGTCGAACCGCAATTCGACGAACCGGTCTTATTTACCGATCACCTCCGCGGCGTCGCCTGGACCAAACGCGACGGTAACTGGTGCGCCATCGACCGGCGCGGCCGTTCCGTACCCGGCATCGCCTGCACCGATGCCGATCCGACAGGACGGCCGGGCGGCCGGTTCGAGTGCAAGGTCGAGCCCTGACCTCGGCGCGCATCGATAGCATTGACAGCGAACACGGCTTGCCCGAATTGAGCAGGGCACGACGCCTGCTCACGGGGCGCTGCAACAGGGTTGGCGATGACAGCCGAAACCAAAGCCCGCGCCGCATGCCTGATCGGATGGCCGGCGGCGCATTCGCGTTCGCCGCTGATCCATCATTACTGGCTGCGCACATTGGGCATCGAGGGCGGCTACAATATCGAGGCGGTGCCGCCCGAAGGCTTCGCCGAGTTCGTGCTGCATCTGTCCGCGCACGGCTTTGTCGGCGCCAACGTCACCATTCCGCACAAGGAGCGCGCGCTGGCGCTATCGGCGCCGGACGCCCGCGCCCGCGCCGTCGGCGCGGCCAATACGCTGTGGTATGACGGCGGCGAGCTGCGCTCGACCAACACCGACATCGAAGGCTTTATCCATAATCTCGACGCCGCAGCACCCGGATGGGACGCCGCCGAGGAAGCGCTGGTGCTTGGCGCCGGCGGGTCGTCGCGCGCGGTGGTGTTCGGCCTGATCGAGCGCGGCATCAAGCGCGTGCATCTGGCCAACCGGACCATCGACCGCGCACGCGCGCTCGCGGATCAATTCGGTGCCAGCGTTCATCCGGTGGCGTGGGACGCGATCGGCGATCTGCTGGTGGAGGCGGGACTGCTGGTCAACACCACCTCGCTCGGCATGCACGGCCAGCCTGAGCTTGCGATCGATGTGAGCCGGCTGCCGTCGCAGGCCGTCGTCGCCGACCTCGTCTATGTGCCGCTGGAAACTGCGCTGCTCGCGGCGGCCCGGGCGCGGGGCTTAAGGACAGCCGACGGGCTCGGCATGCTGCTGCACCAGGCGGTGCGCGGCTTCGAGCTGTGGTTTGGCCAGCGCCCGCAGGTCACGCCCGAGCTTCGCGAACTGGTCGAGGCCGATCTCGCCAAGGTTTGAGCCGCAGGATCGTTGAACGGTCGTTCCGGCACATGCGCCGTTGGCGCTAGCCGAATGATTTGCTGGTCGCTCGCAGCCGTCTCGCCAATACGCGCATCACCTTGAGGGCAAAGAATGGCGTTTGGCTGACCAGAAACAGAAACTGTTTTTCAGAAACCGGAACCAGTTCGACATCGGTGACGGCGACCGCTGTCGCGCTGCGCGGTGCATCGTCGATCAACGCCATCTCACCGAAAATACTGTTCGCGGTCAATTCGGCAAGGCTGCGATTGCCAAGGCGAATCCCGACCTTTCCACTCTTGACAATGAAGAGTCCGTCGGCCTTGTCGCCTTCCTGGAATATGACTGCCCCTGCTTTCACCGCCCGCGTTGCAATTCCGTCGCCGGCCAGCAAGCCAAAATCGATATCATCCATCGCAAATTTGTCCATCCACGCATGACGAAAATATATCGGTTTTATTACAGCCCAATATTACGGTTTGATGACAATGAATGTCGCGTGGCGCGGTTAGGCACGATGATGAAGCTGGCCCCTCTCAAATCGCCAGCACGTGGTCGTCGATCTCGGCGATGGTGTTGACGCCGCACAGCCCCATGGTCACGCTGAGCTCGTTGGCGATGAGATCGATCGCCTTGGCGACGCCGGGACCGCCGTAGGCGCCGAGGCCATGAATATAGGCCCGGCCGATCATGCAGGATTTGGCGCCGAGCGCGAGCGCCCGCATCACGTCCTGGCCCGAGCGAATGCCGCCATCGAACAGCACCTCAAGCTGCGAACCCACCGCATCGGCGATCTCCGGCAGCACCTCGATCGACGACGGCGCGCCGTCGAGCTGCCGGCCGCCATGGTTGGACACCACCAGCGCCTGGGCCCCGGTCTTTGCCGCTTCATCGGCGTCCTCGACATCGAGGATGCCCTTGAGGATCAGCTTGCCCGGCCAGATGCTGCGGATCCACTCGACATCCTTCCAGTTCAGCGAGGTGTCGAACTGGGTCGAGATCCAGGCTCCCAGCGAGGTGATATCGTCGGTGCCCTTGAGGTGACCGACAAGGTTGCCGAAGGTGCGGCGCTTGCCGCGCAGCACGCCGGAGACCCAGGCCGGCTTGGTCGCGAAATCGAAGAACTTCGACAGCGTCCATTCCGGCGGCACCGTCATGCCATTCTTGATATCGGCATGGCGCTGCCCGATCACCTGCAGGTCGACCGTCAGCACCAGCGCGCTGCATTTCGCCGCGATCGCGCGCTCGATCAGCGACTTGATGAAGCCGCGGTCCTTCATGACGTAGAGCTGGAACCAGAACGGCTTGTCGACATTGTCCGCGACATCCTCGATCGAACAGATCGACATCGTACTCAGCGTGTAGGGTATNCCGGCGGCCTGCGCGGCGCGACAGGCGTGAATTTCGCCATCGCCGAATTGCATGCCGGTCAGACCNATCGGCGCCAGGATCAGCGGCAGCGCGGCGGGCTCACCGAGAATTTTGGTCGAGAGATCGCGCTTCGACACATCGACCAGGATGCGCTGGCGGAACTTGATCTCTTGAAGATCGTCGCGATTGGCGCGCAGCGTTTCCTCGGCATAGGATCCGCGATCGGCGTAATCGAAGAACGCCTTGGGCACTTGTCGCATATGGCGCTGCCGCAGATCCTCGATGCAGGTGATGTGTTTCATGGACGTTCCCGATCCTTCTTGTATTTGCCGCCTTGAGGTTTCATCTAGCATGCTTGGGCCCACCGCAAAATCGCTCCGCGGAACAGGTGCCGTTGCCAGCCAGGAGGGCTCCATGACCGGACCACGCTCCGACACCAAAGATGCCAAAGTTGCCGAGAAACGCCGGCTCGATGCGGCGCTGGAGGAGGGACTGGAAGAGACCTTTCCGGGTTCGGACCCGGTGAGCGTCACCCAGCCGGCACCCTCGAAACCGGACCATTACGTCAAGCGCAAGGATTAGCGGTCGCCGCGCATCGGCCCGAATTTTGGCATAAATTGTGTGTTAACAATAGCTTAAGCGGAAAACGGCGAATCACCCGCCGGTAATGATTCATCATATTTTTTGAAGCCATTTTAGCGCCCAAGGCAGTATAACCCCCGGCACGCTATGGTGGTGCGCGTTCGAGGCTTCTTGCCGGACGGTTTGAGAAACGGTTCGAGAATCCTGGGCGGCGTTTGGGGGTTACATGAGCCGCAAATATTTCGGAACGGATGGGATTCGGGGCCTTGCCAATGGTCTGATCACGCCGGAACTGGCGCTCAAGGTCGGGCAGGCGGCCGGATTGGTGTTCCAGCGCGGCGACCATCGCCATCGCGTCGTGATCGGCAAGGACACCCGGCTGTCCGGCTACATGATCGAATACGCCATGGTGGCGGGCTTTACCTCGGTCGGCATGGATGTGCTGCTGCTCGGCCCGATGCCGACGCCGGCGGTGGCGATGCTGACCAAATCGATGCGCGCCGATCTCGGCGTGATGATTTCCGCCTCGCATAACCTGTTCGAGGACAACGGCATCAAGCTGTTCGGCCCGCAGGGTTTCAAACTGTCCGACGATGTCGAAAAGCAGATCGAGCAGTTGCTGGATGAATCGCTCGACAAGCGTCTGGCGCAGAGTGCCAGCCTCGGGCGTGCCCGCCGTATCGACGGCGTGCATGATCGCTACATCGAATTCGCCAAGCGCACGCTGCCGCGCGATCTCAGTCTGGACGGCTTGCGCGTGGTGGTCGATTGCGCCAACGGCGCGGCTTACAAGGTGGTGCCGGAAGCGCTGTGGGAGCTGGGCGCCGATGTGATTTCGATCGGTGTCGACCCGGACGGATTCAACATCAACAAGGAATGCGGTTCCACCTCGCCGGAAGCGTTAAGCCGCAAGGTGCGCGAAATGCGTGCTGACATCGGCATCGCGCTCGACGGCGACGCCGACCGCGTCATCCTGGTCGATGAACGCGGACATCTGGTCGATGGCGACCAGCTGCTCGCGGTGATTGCGCAAAGCTGGAAGGAAGACGGCCGCCTCGCCAAGCCCGGCATCGTCGCGACCGTGATGTCGAATCTCGGGCTTGAGCGCTTCCTCGAAGGCCACGGCATCGAACTCATACGCACGCCGGTCGGCGACCGTTATGTGCTGGAGCAGATGCTGAGCCGCGGCTACAATCTCGGCGGCGAGCCCTCCGGCCACATTATCCTGTCCGACTACGCCACCACCGGCGACGGTTTTGTCGCGGCATTGCAGGTGCTGGCGGTGGTGCAAAAGCTTCGCCGCCCGGTCTCGGAAGTCTGTCACCGCTTCGATCCGCTGCCGCAGATCCTTAAGAATGTGCGCTATCGCGGCGGCAAGCCGCTCGACCACGCCGATGTGAAATCGGCCATCGTTGACGGCGAAAAGCGGCTCAACGGCCATGGCCGGTTGCTGGTCCGGTCATCCGGTACCGAGCCGGTGATCCGGGTGATGGGCGAGGGCGATGACCGCATCCTGGTCGAGGAAGTGGTCGATCACATCGTTTCCGCGCTCGGCCACGCCGCCGCCGCCTGATCGTCGCGCGCCCAATCGCATCGCTGCCATTATCTATTGATGCTGGTGGACGCGGCGCGGCCATCGTAGGTAACGCGTGTTCTCCCCCTGCGAATCCCTGACGGAATCATGCCTTGAACAAGCCCGTTGTCGTTTCCGAAGAAGCGCCGGTCACGCCGGTGATCGTGCCGGACGTGACTTCCGATGACGTCGCCAAGACTTCTGCTGCCAAGAGTTCTGCTGCCAAGACGGCGGCGGTGGCGGGACCGGCCTACATCGTGCTGGGCGGCATCAGCTTCTCGCACTTCCTCAACGACACCATGCAGTCGCTGATTCCATCGGTCTATCCGATCTTCAAGGAGAGCTATGCGCTCGACTTCGCGCAGATCGGCCTGATCACGCTGGCGTTCCAGTTCACCGCGTCGCTGCTGCAGCCGGTGGTCGGACATTTCACCGACAGGAAGGCGCAGCCGTTCTCGCTCGCCGTCGGNATGGGATCGACGTTCTTTGGTTTGCTGCTGTTGAGCGTCGCGCACCGATATGGCGTCATCCTGATAGCTGCGGCCCTGGTCGGGCTTGGGTCGGCGGTGTTCCATCCGGAGTCGGCGCGGATCGCGCGGCTCGCTTCGGGCGGCCGTTATGGTTTCGCACAATCGGTGTTTCAGGTCGGCGGCAATTTGGGAACGTCGATGGGTCCGCTGCTTGCAGCATTGATCGTGGTGCCATTCGGCCAGCCCAGCATCGCGTGGTTTTCCTCGATTGCCTTTCTCGCGATCGTCATCCTGTGGCGGATCGGGTATTGGTACCGGCCGCAGATCGCAGCCAGGAAGTTTGCGGCGATCGAACCGCATCCGGATGCACCGGATTCGCGGCGGGTGAAGCTGGCGCTGGCGGTGCTGGTGGCGCTGTTGTTCTCGAAGCAGCTCTACGTCTCGAGCCTGTCGAGCTATTACATCTTTTACCTGATCGACAAGTTCAGCGTCTCGACCCAGGCTGCGCAACTTTATCTCTTTCTCTTTCTCGCGGCCAACGCGGTGGGGGTCTTCTTCGGCGGCCCGCTGGGCGATCGCTTCGGCCGTAAATATGTCATCTGGTTTTCGATCCTCGGCGCGCTGCCGTTTACGCTGGCGCTGCCCTACGCCGGTTTGTACACGAGCGCGGTGCTGACCGTGGTGATCGGTCTTATTATCTCTTCGGCGACGTCGTCGATCATCGTGTTCGCGCAGGAATTGATGCCGCACCGGTTCGGGATGATCTCCGGCGTGTTCTTCGGCGTCGCGTTCGGCATCGGCGGCCTCGGCGCCGCCGTGCTCGGTGAGGTCGCCGACCATACCGGCATCGCGTTCGTCTATCAGGTCTGTGCGTTTCTGCCGGCGATCGGGTTGCTCGCGGTGTTCCTGCCGAAGATGCCGAAAACGGCGCACTGAGTCGGCGGGCGGTCGCGGCGGTTTGCGTTGGTCACCCGCGCGTTTCATCAACACATTGTTAGCACTTGCGGCGATTTTGCCCAAATTTTCGTGGCGAAATTGCATGACCGATAAGCGGCGTGAAAGGAGAGAAATTATCAACCTTAAAAATTAGGGTTAAGTGCCGCTTAAGGTTTTGGTGCGATCGTCCGGCCGTGAGTTTTCAGATGTGAGGCCTCCGTTGTCTGCCTCACCGGCCAAAAGGACGAAGCCAATGCGTAGCGTTAAATATATCGTTGCCGCCGGAGCGGCATTCCTGCTGTCGTCGGCGGCATTCGCGGCCGATATGGCCATCATGTCGCCCCCGCAGCAGCAATATTATGCACCGCCGCCGCAGGATTTCGGTGGATGGTATTTGCGCGGTGATATCGGCATGACCAATTCGAAGGGCAAGCTGCATGACGATCTTTTCGACACCTTGCCGGCCGGCTCGACGCTGACTCACCTGGGTGAGGGTTTCACCGGCGGTACGTTGTACGGCGTCGGCGTCGGCTATCAATTCAATAGCTGGTTCCGAGCTGACATCACCGGTGAGTACCGCTCGCGTGTCAGCTTCAGCGGCACCGATTTCGCCACGTTCTCCGGTGGCAGCACGCTCTCGGACGTTTATCAAGGCGGCTATTCGAGCTGGGTCGGATTGGCCAACATCTATGCCGATCTCGGCACCTGGTGGTGCCTCACGCCGTTCGTTGGTGTCGGCGTCGGCGCCGCGCATATTCAGACCACCGGTCTTCAGGACTCCGGTTTGACGTTTGCTCCCGGCTTTGGCAGCGGCAACCCCTCTTCGTTTTTCGCCAACGGCGCATCCACAACCAACCTCGCATGGGCTCTCCATGCCGGTGTTGCCTACAAGGTCACCAACAACTTCACGGTCGAACTGGCTTACCGCTATCTCGATATGGGCACCGCGGTGCACGGCTTCGGCAGTTCGTTCGATGGCAGCAATGCCGGCCCGTCTACTTTCCAGTTCCGTGACATGACCTCGCAAGACGTCAAGCTTGGCGTGCGCTGGACCTGCTGCGATGCTCCGCCGCCGCCGCCATTGGTCACCAAGGGCTGACCGGGTCTCATTCTCTTAACGTCTGCCAACGGCGCGGGATTCCCGCGCCGTTTTGTTTTTGCGTCGCGGGGCAAGCCTTCGCCGGAAAACGCCTCAGCCGCGTGCCCTCGACAACGATTGGTTAAGGTTAACGGGGGATGATCAGCACAAGTCCAGAGCGTTCGATGGGAGTGCTGCGATGCGTAGATTTTTGCTGGTGATGATGATGTTCGGAACAGCAGCGGGTGCGCAGGCCGCCGACATGCCCGATTTTCTTCACGGCTCGCTGCTGCCGTACACGCCTTCACCGACCGTCAACTGGCAGGGATTTTATGTCGGTGGCCAGGCCGGGGTCGGCGAGTCCGATATGAATTTCACCGGTGCGACGCAAAGCGTCGTGGCCAAGTTACTCGTCGATACAGCCGCCGAGAACCAAGGCGCCGTCTCAACGTGGCCGCTGGGAGGTAAAGTTTCGACTCGCGGTACCGGCTTCGGCGGTTTTGCTGGTTACAACAGTCAATGGGACAATGTCGTTGTAGGTCTCGAGTTCAGCTACCTGCATGGCCAGTTTGGCGGCTCGCAATCCGACAGCATGACCCGCGCCTTCAACGACGGCATAGGCAACCTCGACGTGATAACGAATCAGTCCAGCGCGTCGATCGCGATTTCGGACATGGCGACGTTTCGCGCCCGCGCCGGTTACGCGGTCGGATCGTTCCTGCC
>JGI24140J50213_10001013_pt1 | contig 12636 bp, 9 predicted proteins | sample BarGraIncu00222A_FD_50213 | JGI IMG/M metagenome (IMG submission 50213)
CATGATTTGTAAAATGAAATGGTTAATAATAATAATAATAATTATTGTTGTATAATTATGTTTAATATAAAAAATTAACTTAAAATATTATCTAAATCTTCCGGATGGCTTAAAACAGCTATTCCTTCGATTTCATACAACTTTTTGGTGTTCTGAATGTCAATACTCCTCATATGTATGGTTATGATTTTGCCTCCTGTCACAGCACCGAATGGACATGCAGCTTGACAAGCACCACACCCAGCGCATTTCAGAAGGTTAATTTCCACACTAGGAGTTATTGCATCGTTTGAACACGCTTCAGATGCATGACATGTTTCACAATTTTGGCAGAGGTCAAGTTCAAGTTTAGATGGTAAAACAGTTTGGAGCTCCCCTGACTCCAGATCAACCGGGATTATGCATGTTTCAACCAAACCTTTACCCGACTGTGCAACTGCATTGGTAATAAGAGTGTCTGCTATTCCATTAACTATTTTCCCAATAGTATTGGAAGTTGTGGGTGAGACCACAAGCAAATCGTATGTTCCTAGGGAAAATCGTCCAGTCATTGGAAAACTAGCGCGTTGATCATCTTCCAGTACGAGTTCCCTGTACTTACCTCCAGTTATCTTGGTAACTGTTTCAAAAAGGCCGTACATTTTAAGTACCTCTTCACCAGCTCCTGAGAGTAGTACTGTTACTTCATGTTCTTTTGAAAGTTCAACAAGTATGTTAACACTTTCTTGGAGTAAATGTCCAGCTCCTGTGATCCCCCAAGCAATTTTCATTACACTTTTCTCCGTTATGTTAATTTATTCAAATTCTAAAAAAACTAATAATTAAAAAAAATTAGGAATTAAAAAGGAATTAGAAGTCAACATATTTGTAGGCCTCATCTTCCTTGAATGCGTAGTGCACTTTGTTGTGTTGTTTTATGAATTCTGTAACTTCTTCTTTGATCTCTTCCTCATCCACTGTAACCCTTTTGATGAATGCTGCAATTTCTGACATGTCAGATTCTTTTAATCCACGTCGGGTTATTTCTTGTGTTCCAATACGAATACCTGAAGGATCATCGGAGCGGTTTACATCATCCCACGGGAACAAATTCTTATTAAGGATTATATTATTTCTTTCAAGGTCTTTTGCAAGTTTCGCTGCTCGACCAATATTTGATACATCCATTGCAAGCTGATGAGATTCTGTAAATCCTTGATCTTCGCACAAAACGTCAAATCCAAGTTCATAAAGCTCTTGTGCCAGTGCTTTTGAATTTTTAATGATCTGTTTTGCATAGGCACTTCCAAATTCAAGCATTTCTGAGGTAGCTATACCTAGAGCAGCAAGGTGATGCAAGTGATGATTACTTACAACACCTGGAAAGACTGCATCATCGATTTTGTCTGCTATATCATCTTTGCAGAGTATTATACCTCCTTGAGGTCCTGGAAATGTTTTATGGGTGCTTCCAACAAGAAGGTCTGCTCCTTCCCGAAGAGGATCCTGGAAATATCCTCCTGCTATTAAACCCAAAACGTGTGCACCATCATACATAACTTTGGCACCTACTTCATCTGCTGCTTCCCTGGCGTCTTCAACTGGATGTGGGAAAAGGAATAAACTACCTCCTAATAACACTATTTTTGGTTTTTTCTCGATTATATCCTTTTTCATTGCATCCGCATCGATATTCATTTTTGTTTCGTCGAATGGATGTGGGGCCACTTTTAATCCTCTTATTCCTGCAGCACTGACATTTGCGTGACTGATATGGCCGCCTACAGGTACTTCAAGTGCCATCATTGGGTCGCCGTGTTTTGCAAGTGCAAAAAACGATGCCATATTTGCAACCACCCCTGATATTGGCTGAACATTAGCGTGTTCGGCTTTAAATATCTTTTTTGATAGTTCTACTGTAATATCTTCTATTTCGTCCACATATTTGCAGCCTTCATAGAGTCTACAACCTGAAATGCCCTCAGCATATCTGTGGGATAGATCTGAAGCCATGGCCTCTCTGACACTTGTGCTGGTTATGTTTTCACTTGCTATAAGATTTATACTGTTTTCCATCCAATTATGATGTTCTTTCGTTAATTCTTTAATTTTTTGAGCGTATTCTTCGTTTTTAAACATCAATTATCCTCCAGATAAACTTTAATTAGTCCTAGGGTGTACTGATTTAATGTATAAAATGAATAATATAAATACTTTCAAAGAAGGGTAATATTGGAATAGAAATTCTAATTGTACCAAATCAAATTTTTATCAGTCATTGTTAAATCTCTTGAAAAATGTTTTATTTTTCATTTCAACTAGATTATCAAGAATTCTCTTAAGATCACTTGCAGGGATCGTGACCATCACATCTTCAGGTTTTAAATTCATGTTATTACGGGAACCAATATCTCCAAACCCGTACGTCACCTTACCCGTAAGATAGGGCACAGATGCCATTGAACTGCATATTGGGCCGGAATCTGCCCCAAGGCCGTGGGATCCTGAATCATAAGCATTAGCATGAAGTACCATCATGGCCTGTTCGGAATTACAAATTAAAAATATTAGATCTGGTTCAAAATCTGCCTGTGTTAATGGTGAAAATATTACTGCATCGAATATTCCAGATTCAATTGGTATATTATTCTGCCATGACCTTTGAACAGCAGGTATGCTCTTATAAACTCCTGCAGGTACTAAAAATGCTCCGCTCTGCATGTTTTTCGGCAGTTCCTTCCGATCCTTCATGCCAGAGTACCTCATACCGCCCATGCAATCCTCTTCAGCAACAGTTGAATAGAATATCTTGCCGTTAGCAGCTTTATCAAGTTTAGTACAGAACCGGGATTTACCCTCTTCCTTTTTAATATTTTTTGGTTCTCTTATTGACCATTTTATAGCTACTGGTTCCCGTTCAAGCTTTAATATTTCCTTTAATTTTTCACCCATTTCTTTATACAAAATTTTCACCTTCTAAATATAGTGTGGTAAGTTTAAGTATAAATTTTTTTTTAGAGGGAAATAATGAGTTTAGTCTAAAGTTTAAATTTTCACTTCATAATAAAAAAAATAAATTTCTAAGATACAAGAATGATAAATGGTCAAATGAAAAATCTATAATAAAATCTAGATTTAATTCCGAAATAGTTCAAAAATAAAAAAATATAGAAAAAGGGGTTTAACCCTTATTTTCCACCGTTCATTGCTGCTTCAATTTGAGCAAATATCTGGCTGGTTTTGAAGTGTGCTTGGTCTAATGCACCTGATGGACATGCTGCAACACAAGTTCCGCATCCTTTACAGAGTGCTATATTAACATGTGCCTGTTCATCTATTCTTTCAATTGCACCGTATGGGCAAAGTTCAATACAAACTTCACATCCACCACAAACATCTTCATCAACACTAGCAATGATAGGTTCAATTTCCACTTCACCTTTTATCATTGGTATTGCTGCTCTTGCTGCTGCACCTGATGCCTGTGCAACCGCGTCAGGAATATCTTTAGGTCCCTGTGCAACACCGGCAAGGAAAATACCCTCTGTTAATGTGTCAACAGGTCTGAGTTTAGGGTGAGCTTCCATTAAGAAACCGTCTGCACTTTTTGACAGAGCTAAAGTCTGTCTAAGTTCTTCTGCTCCTTCTGGTGGCTGTAGACCCACAGATAATACAACCATATCATAGTCATATTCTGTTACTTTTCCGAGTAGGGTATCTTCTGCCCTTACGGTTAGGGTCTGGTCAGGGTTTTCCAGGACTGTTGCTGGTCGACCTCTGATGAACTTGATACCATATTTCTCCTGTGAACGTTTGTAGAATTCTTCGAATCCTTTACCGAATGCTCTAATATCCATGTAATAAATGGTGATATCGGTGTCTGGTTCATGTTCTAGGATGAGTTGAGCGTTTTTCATTGCATACATACAGCAGACCCTGGAACAGTATGGTTTGTCTATCTGTTCGTCCCTTGAGCCTACACACTGGATGAATGCAACACTTTTCGGTGCTTTACCATTTGATGGTGTTACAACGTGTCCTTGGGTTGGTCCGGATGCGTTTATGTATCTTTCCAGTTCAAGCCCTGTGATAACGTTTTCAGCTGCTCCATATGCCCATTCTTTTTTCTCTGTTGGGTCGTATGGATCGTAACCCGTTGCAACGATAATGGTACCAACCTCGAGTTCAATGGTTTCTGGTTCCTGGTCGTGTTTTATTGCCATATTACCACAGACTTGGTCACATAGTTTACATTCAATACAGTAATCCTTGTCTATAGTTGAGCACAGTGGAACTGCTTGTGGAAATGGTATGTATGTAGCTTTAACCATACCTACGCCTTCATCGAAGTAGTTAGGTATTTCTATAGGACAAACCTCTGAACAGCTTCCACATCCAGTACATACAGATTCGTCTATGTAACGTGGTTTCTTTTCAACTTCAACTTTAAAATTACCTATGTAACCGTCAACTTTCTTAACTTCTGCATAGGAGATGAGTTCGATGTTTTCGTGTTTTCCACAGTCAACCATTTTAGGTGCTAGAATACACATTGAACAATCCATTGTTGGGAAAGTTTTGTCAAGCTGGGACATCCTTCCGCCTATTGTAGGCTGTTTTTCTACCAGGTAAGTTTGGAATCCCATGTCAGCCAGATCTAGTGATGCCTGAATTCCTGCTACTCCTCCACCAATAACAAGGGCTTTGTCTGTAACTGAAACTGTTTCAGATATGAGTGGTTCTAGTAATCTGGCTTTAGCAACTGCCATTCTTACTAGGTCTTTTGCCTTTTCTGTAGCTGCTTCAGGTTCGTTCTGGTGAACCCATGAATCATGTTCCCTTATGTTTGCAAATTCGAAAAGATATGGGTTTAATCCTGCTTCTTTAACAGCTCTTCTGAACGTTGGTTCATGGAGCCTTGGTGAACATGCTGCTACAACTACTCTGTTTAAACCCTTTTCTTTTATGTCCTTCTGGATCATTTCTTGTCCTGGGTCTGAACAGAAGTATTTGTATTCTTCTGATACAACAACGTTTGGAAGTGTTGCTGCATAATCTTTTACTGCGTCGATATCAACTACGCCACCAATGTTTATTCCACAGTGACATGTGTATACACCGACTTTTGGTTCTTCGGTTGTTTCTTGCTTTTTTTCTTCTGCCAATTAGATCACCTATTCCATAAATCTATGATAGATTATCTTATCCTTAATGTGTAGGGTCTATCAACTTAATAAATAAAGTTTTCTATTTATTTTTTTATACAAAGTATATATAACAGAATATTTTTAGACCATTAAATTTCTATTCTCCTCAAACTTGTATTTTATCAAAATAATTTTTAACTGGTTTATTAAATATTTAAAATCCCTAATTAGAATTTTATTTTATAATAGCATAACTCAAATTTAAACGATCTCAACATTTGTTATTAAAATGGTATTAAACGAGTATTTTAGTATTTTAAATTATATTTAAATGGTTTGTTAAAGGTTATATGATCAAAAAATTGATTAGATTAGTTACTAAAAATAATTTATTCTATTTTTCTTAAAAAATGGATTTACAGACTTTATTATCCCTATTAATTAAAATTATATATATATATATATATATATAAAACCATTCTGAGATTTTAATTGATATTTGGATTTAGATAATCTTTAGTTATTACATTGTTAATGTTTATTGAATATATTTCAATATTAGTATTTTCCATAATGCAGCAAATTTTGGATCTACTTAATCACAGCATATAAATTAGTATTGGAAGGGAGATCATGCTTAAAATGGTGCTCATGAAAATACAAGCTGCAGCTGCCTTAATATCCAGATCATAACTTGCTGCAAGAACCAGACTTAACATTGCAGAGGGCATACCTGCCTCAACAACTGTCACTGTCCCTCCAAGGCCACTTAAACCAAAACTGTAAACCAAAGCAAAGGCTATTATTGGAGATATTATCAGCCTAGTTATGGATACAAATGATGCAGCACCAAAATAATTTTTTAATCCTCCTATTTCCAGTGAAAGTCCAAGTGATATCATTATTATTGGAATAGCAGCTCCACTAAGGTATTTCAAAACGTTCAGCGGTATGAATCCGAAGTTGAAGTGAAGGATATTTGCTAGTATTCCCAATATAATAGCCCAGAGAGGAGGGAATAGCAGTGTTCTTCTAATGATAGAAGTGTACTTACCTCCGAAGAGTAATATAAAAAAAATTCCAAGACATATGAATAGGATGGTAGACCCCATGTCAAAAAAAACAGCTTTTACCAGTCCTACCGAACCAAAAATTCCTAGAACTACAGGATAACCTAAGAAACCAGAGTTGAATAAGGTTGAAGTACCTACCAGGGTCCATTTGGTTTTTTTTGAGTATCCTTTAGCACTTGAAAACAAGTAAACTATCAAACCACATAAACTACCGGTTACGATACATATCAGTGTAATAGGAACCAGAACTTTTATATTCGAAAGATCTGCACCGTACATGGCAAGAAATATAAGGGCAGGAATTGTTATATTCACAACAATTTTGTTGAGGGTTACCGAGTCTTCAGCCTTCAGCAGACCAATTCTCTTGGCTAAGTAACCTATCAATATCATTAAAATGATTGCCAGTATGGTTTCAGTAGAACTCATATTGATCTAATTATTTGTTTAATAGTAGCATTATGTTATTCTGCATTAGAAAAATAAAAAATAGTTATTAAACTAATATACCTGATTAAAAAAATAATTAGGAATTAATCAGAAATTCCTTCTGTTATCACTTTGAAAACAGCTTCTCCTTCTGGCAGATGTGGACTGTCCACAAGTCTTGCAATTCTTTTACCAGCAAGTCCCTTTTTGAGCCATATCCTGTATGTAGCGGCGTGACCTAACACGTGTCCTCCTATTGCTTTAGTTGGGCTTCCAAAAAATGCATCTGGTTTAGACTGAACCTGATTAGTAACAAAAACAGCAACGTTGTAGGTGTTTGCAATATTTGAAAGTGTGTGCAAGTGTTGGTTGAGTTTCTGCTGTCTTGTTGCAAGTGATTCTCTTCCAACGTATTCTGCACGGAAGTGGGCTGTAAGTGAATCCACTATTAACAGCTTAATATTTGTACCGTTTTGTATGAGTTCATTTACTTTGTCTGCCATGAGTATCTGGTGGCTTGAATTGAAGGCCCTTGCAATGTGTATTTTAGTTAGAACCTCTTCCACATCAAGTTCCAGACCGTCAGCTATCTGTTTTATTCTTTCCGGCCTGAAAGTGTTTTCAGTGTCTATAAATACACAATCCCCAGACAACCCACCCCTTTCGGGAGGTAACTGAACTGTAACTGCAAGTTCGTGTGATATCTGGCTTTTTCCTGATCCAAATTCACCGAATACTTCGGTTATTGATTGTGTTTCTATTCCTCCCCCTATGAGTTCGTCAAGACCAGTGCTTCCGGATGTTATCCTTCCAACATCCTTTCTTCTTTCCATAACATCCAGAGCCGTTTCAAAATCAATTTGCTCAGATTTTCTTGCGGCTTCTATAACCTTTTCTGCAACACCCTCTCCTATTTCAGCTTTAACACTAAGCTCTTTGGCTGTTGCAGTTGCTAGTCTCATCATATCAGCGAAACCAGCATCTCTTAATTTTTGGGCAGTTTTTTCCCCTACATTTGGTAATTCTTCGAGTTCCACCATTTTAATCTCCTTCAACGTTTAAATAACTTAATTATCAGTCAATCCTATTTTTTAAAGAATGTTTGTTAATTTATAATTCCAATTGAATTTATTAAATGATAATATATCAAATATTTTTTTGAGATTAAATAACGTTATAGATGCACTATTCTACAGATTGATCAATTTATCAAACAAAAAAATTTTGCATCATGAGTTATTTTGTCATAACTTTTGTTTATTAGGCTCCTATTAAACCTTCATTTGAACGAGTTTTTTAGCGTTTAGACGTATTTCTTCGTTGTACTCGTCGAAACTGGCATCTGCTATTACTGTGATTTCATGTCCAACAAGATCTGAAACCTTATCCTCGAGGGATCCTTCGTCTCCAGTTTTTTGAATTACATCTATTATTTCTTTCATTTTCATTCCAATAAGTTCTTCTGCTGCTGTTCTAAAAAAGGTGACTCTCATGGTACCTGTATCATCTTCAATTACACATGGAATTATCATGAGGTAGTTGGGTTCTTCTATTTCTTCACCACAAATATCACAGATGTAAATATTGTCGACTAAATTGACCCTTTTGTTACAGTTTGGGCACATTTCGTAGAGTATCCTGTTCCCATAGGCCTCTACAATTTGTCCGGTTACCTTTATATTCTTGTCTTCCTCTCCAATATCATCGATCTTCTTGGTTTCATAGATCATTTCTTTTATATCGTCATAGGATGGAAGTTTTTCGGTTTCTTCAGCTTTTGCCGGGCTTATATTTGTGTTTCTACCAACACTGATTTCAATTTTATCATCACGAGAGTTTACGCGTGGATTTTCTATTTTAATGGCGTCCCCAATGTTTAAAGTCATTTCTGTTTTTTCATCCCAGAATGAGGCTCTTATTACGCCGGTTCCATCAGCTATTTCAACTGTTCTCACAACTCCCTTAGTTCCATCACTCCTCTGGAACTCGTTTGGATCATAGACGTTAATAACTCTACCAACCATTCTTACGTTACTTTCACCTTCATTCAACTCGCTTATTGTTTTGTTGGAGTAGATAGAATCTTCGATATCCTTTATGTCTGGAATGTCCTTCATTTCCTCGGAGCTTGGTTTTACAACTCTAGCTGGTCTTCCAATGCTGAGGTCCATATTATAGTTTCCGAGACGTGTTCGGGCATTTTCTAATTTAATTGAATCTCCTACATTAAATGCCATGTCTGCTTTGTCGTCCCAGAATGATGTCCTTATTATACCGGTTCCATCACCAATTTCAACAGTTCTGACTTTACCAGTCGTACCATCGTCTCTGTTGAATTCGCTTGGTTCATAAACGTTTACAATTCTTCCCACTACATCTATTTCTTCGCCTTCATCATCCATTTGATGTATATCTGATATTTTTATGGGTTTAAGATATTTTCCACATTCTTGGAGTTGTTTTTTTAATTTAGCATCCATTTCGGGGTTTATAATTATCTTGGTATTCCAGTTGGTGTTTATCCGGTAATCTGTACCTGAGTACTCGTCGAACTCGATGTTTCCACCTATAATTTTTATGATGTCTCCTTTTTTCAAGTCCATGTTGGCGTCTTCGTTCCACAAGGTGATCCTTATGGATCCAGTGTCATCTTCCATTTCTAGGGATCTTACTTGGCCTGTACTTTGATCATCTCTCATAAATGTTATGGCGTCATATATTTTACAAATAACACCTATAACTGTCACATCACGCATTTCATGAGCGTCTCCAATTTTTTGTACGGTTTCGGTATATTCTGGAAGGTCAAATTCTCCTTTAATTACTCTGCCTACCCATGAATGGGTTAGAGATACTTCCACATCTCGGGTTCTTCCTAAAGCCCCTAATATCTTCACAGAATCTCCCTCTTTTAGGTCAAGATAGTTGACAATATCTGTATCTCTGTTCCAGAGTGTGTATTGGATTTTCCCTGTTTTATCCTGAATTTCTAGAGATAATACTTTCCCTTCCTTCCCATTTTTGTTGAAAGTTCTTGTACGGGGGATACGCACGATCCTGGCAACTACATTGACCTGCATATCTCCTTTGACATCTTGTATGTCGGTTATTTTATCATCATATTTAGGAAATGTTTGAAAATCTTCTTCTTCCAATTTTTGTATGGTGGAATCCAACTTCATGTGTAATTCATCTTCTCTGAATCCCTGTTTAACTTCGGCATTGTTAATTTTAATTACATCTCCTTCTAATATTTTTTTAAGGAATTTTATGTTTTCGGTCCAGAGAACTACTCTGATCTCACCGGTATCATCTGATATAATCATATTTGCCAGTTTTCCTTCCCTGCCCTTTTTGCTGGTGAATTTTTTAACGTTGGAGATGTGCATGACCCGTCCAGTGACGCTTATATTATCTCTACCAGTTTCGAGTTCAGATATTTTATGTGCTTCGTTTGCCTCTGATAGGGGTTTATTCTCCTCGTTGATGTATTCTCCAACAATTGTACGTGCTATGTCAAGCTCGCTCATGAAACTTACATCCTCGTAATCGAGCTTCCTTTCTTCCATTTTTGTTAAGAAGTCTTCGTATGAGATTTTATCCTTTATTTTTTCGTATTCGTTCTTTATTTCCTGGTTAATCTCGCCGCTCATTTGGGTTCCCTCACTCCAATATTTCTCATCCATGTATATTATAAGTTTAAGATTTCATTTTGAAAATTACTGAATCTGTTATGTATTAATAAATATAAATATTTTATTAAATTTTATCTGAATATTTTCAAATAAATAATATTAATAATGTACTGTAATATAAAAAGAGCTTTACTTAAATTATTATAAAACACATTTCTTTCTTTATGAGTTTTTGTTAATTCTTTTTTTTGTTATATTCTCTGAAAATATGATTATGTAATAAAATCTATTTTAAATCTAATTTTTTTTATGGGAGTAATCTTTTTATAATAGTTAGTTAGATAAAACTATATATATCCAAAGGGGGTGACAACAATTAATCAAGAGCTCGAACTTGTAGAATCAATGGATAAGTTAAGCACACTAATGAAAAAATTTCAAACAGAGCTTCTAAGCGGTGATTTGAAAGAATATACTTTAAGGCAGCTGTATTATATAGAATTAATTGATAAACATGAAGGGATAAGTGTTTCAGAAATATCAAAAACCCTTGACCTTAAAAAATCTACTATTTCAATAGCTGTTAATCAACTTATTGATCTTGAAATAGTCGATAAAATCCAATCTAATAACGATAAACGTGTGTATTTCCTAAAATTAACTCCTAAGGGTAAANATATCATGANACTGCATAAGCAAGTTCATCAGAATACAATTAAGAAGATTTTAAAGATTTTAAACCCGGAAGAAGTTGAAAATTTCATTAATATTGTAGATAAAATCAATGTTATTAATGTTAAGGATGATCCGGAATTAGATTGAAATTAATAGATGCTAATCGATAGAAATCGAATAAAGGGGGAATTTAAATGGCAATGACCATGGCAGAGAAAATACTGGCAAAAGCATCAGGTAATAAAGAATCAGAGGCTGGAGAAATAATAATGGCAAACATAGATGTTGCTATGACTCATGATTTAACAGGACCCTTATCTGTAGAATCATTCGAGAAGATAGGGGTTCAGAAGGTCTGGGATCCTGAGAAGATTGTGATAATATTTGATCATCAAGTACCAGCAGACTCCATAGAAGCAGCCAACAACCACATGATAATGCGTAAATTCGTTGAGGAACAGGGAATTAAGAATTTTTATGATGTTAGAGAAGGTGTGTGCCACCANGTCCTCCCTGANAAGGGTCATGTAGTACCTGGTGAANTANTAGTTGGCACAGATTCACATACATGTACACATGGTGCATTAGGTGCTTTTGCAACTGGAATTGGGTCAACTGATATGGCAATGGTTTTTGCAACCGGAAAACTCTGGTTTAAAGTACCTGAAACCATAAAATTCGATATAACTGGTAAATTACAGGAAAATGTTTTTGCTAAAGATGTGGTACTTAATATAATCGGTAAAATAGGTGCAGACGGTGCAACTTACAAAGCATGTGAATTTGGAGGCGAAACAACCCGTAACATGACCATTTCAGACAGGATGGTTCTTTGTAACATGGCCATAGAGATGGGTGGTAAAACCGGCTTGGTTGAACCCGATCAAAAAACAATCAATTATCTAAAAGAAAGGTCGACCAAACCTTATGAAATCCTAAAAACAGATAACAGTGCGTTATCCCTAAAAACCATGCACATAGATGTAAATGAACTTGAACCACAGATAGCATGTCCTCACAATGTAGACAATGTTAAACCAGTTTCAGAAGTTGAAGGAACCTACATAGACCAAGTATTTTTAGGATCATGCACAAATGGACGTTTAAGTGATCTTCGAACAGCAGCAAAGATAATAAAAGGCAAGGATGTCTCTAAAAAAGTTAGAATGTTAGTAATCCCGGCTTCAAGGGAAGTTTACACTAAAGCAATGGATGAAGGTCTTTTAAGAACCTTTGTTGATTCAGGGGCTCTTGTGTGCAATCCATGTTGTGGGCCGTGCTTAGGTGGGCATATTGGGTTAGTAGGTCCTGGTGAAGTTAGTCTCTCAACATCAAACAGGAACTTCAAGGGAAGACAGGGAAGCCCAGATGCAGATGTTTATCTTAGTTCTGCTGCAGTTGCAGCAGCTTCAGCAATCACAGGAAAAATCACAGATCCAAGAGGAAATTAAGGTATCTGATGTTTAAACAAGTTATGAGACTAAAATTGTAAAAAATTATACTTGGAAAGGTGTTTAGAAATGAAAGGAAAAGTATGGAAATTTGGAGACGATGTTGATACGGATATAATCGTCCCTGGAAGATATCTAGTACTTCGGGACGAAAAGGAACTTGCAGCATGCTTAATGGAAGGATGTGACCCTGAATTTTCTAAGAAGGTTAAAAAGGGGGATATAATTGTTGCAGGTAAAAACTTTG
>JGI24140J50213_10001015_pt1 | contig 12627 bp, 14 predicted proteins | sample BarGraIncu00222A_FD_50213 | JGI IMG/M metagenome (IMG submission 50213)
TGAATATCCGCTTTGTTACCTAAAATAATATCGATAGATATTATCTTTTGTGGACTTCAAAAACAATTCACCACAAAAGCCACAAAAGATACACAAAAGCAGAAAATGAAAATTTTGAGCCATATATCGTCTGTATTTTCAAGAAAACAAAAGCTAAGTTTTTATTTCATAAAAACTTTTGTGTGACTTTTGTGCCTTTTGTGGTATCATCCTCTTATTAGGTAAAATAAAGAATAATCGCATTATTTGACACAATATACTACTGACAATATGCACTTTAAATGAAATTCTATTCTGTGTTTTTTCGTCTAATCCATGTATTCTGTGTGCGAGTCCTCATCTAAACGACATTGAATTATGAGCTATGAATTATGAATTGTAAATTATGAATTATTTCAAGTACTGTTCTACCCAATCTTCCAGATCCAATTCCGACTCCATACCTATACGGTCTTTAATACGGTTACGGCGTTTATACATAGTAGCTTTGTTCATATTCAGTAGGGTGCAACTATTCGAGATATTTATATTCAAACCTATAAGCGTTATCACAATCAGATCCAGCTTACTCAACCCCGGATAAAGAGATAGCAAACCGGATATTTTATGTTTAAACACCTGATCCATCTCGTCAATATAGTGTTGCCAGTCTTCTTCGGCCAATACCGATTGTTCAATGATTTGTTTTACAAATTCTTCTCTTTTACTCTCATGACTATAACTCATATTAAGCTTATTAAAAGCCAGGGTATTGCTCAATTTATTCTGAAGTTTCAGGAGTAGGATCCGGCGATTCTGTTCATCTTCATTTTCCTTCATTTTCAGTTCATATTCCATATTTTGCCGTTGTAGCTCATGCTCCATCTCCGCTTTGAGAGTTTTCTTTTTATGCAAATTCCTTACAAACAAAATGACAAATAATAAAATCAGCACAGCAATAACCAGTATCAAATTCATTATACTCTTACGTTGCTCCGAAACTTTTAGCACTGCATTTTCCTTCTCTTTCTTAGTTAAATCGTATTGTTTATCTACCTCACGCAACTGACTGCGAATACTCTGCTGAAAAATAGTATCACGCTCCTGATAAGCTTGTTCAAGAAAATGAAACGCTTTGCTCAGATTACCTTCATCTTTACTTACATAAGCAGCAGCAATAGATTGTAACGTTTTATCAGTTGTATTGCTTCTGTCGGCTAATGTTATGTTTAAATAATAGCGAGCCGAATCGGGCTGCTGCAATTTCGAATAGACATACGAAAGATAAGCAGCATAATAAGACCGTTTGTCGGGAATAAACTGATAACCTTTGAGTAGAAATGACTTAGAACGACCGTAATCACGATCAGACAATAGTTCGCCTTGCTGAGCCAATATAGAATAGTAATTCACTATATCATGTACTTCGGCAGCCAGTTTTAATGCAACATTTGAATAGTGCATAATACTGTCAAAAGGACGATGTAACTGAACATACATATCCGAAACTGCCCGATAGGCAAAGGCCTGATATTTTTTATTATTTGAGCGGGTAAAAAACCGTAATGAGTTTTTGTAATTAATTATAGATTGATCAAACAGAGCATCTTGCTGATAAAGATATCCGATCTTAAATTCAACTAATCCTTTCAAATTTTCGGCTTTTGTTTCGGCTAATAAATCTTCAGCCTTTTTATAAGCTTGCATAGCATCTTTATTATTATTCTTTAGTTGCAAAATACAGCCTCGCAAATAATAAGCAGTTCCGCTTTGCAGCGGTAAATTACCTCCCTCATAATAGCTAATTACCAAACGAATCAGACTATCCGATTTTATATCCTGCTCGAGTTTGTACTGCGAATGTGTATAGAGCAAACACCAGGCAGCATAATCAGCCCGGGGCAGTTTTTCGGGATGCAAAATAGACAATAATACTTTTTGTGCACTGTCGGGCTTTTCATTCAATAAAACTTCGGCGTGAAGTATTTTTTTGTTTTTAGTGTAGCGTGCACCACAAGAGATTAACAGTATTCCGATACAAATAGTCAAAACTGATTTTACATAATTCATATTCCCGTTTGTTTAGTTTATCCGATATTTTAACTATTTGATTAGTTAATTTCAACTGTTTTTTAAGTCGAAAACTAAGCTGTCCAACTTTTTCTTTTTTAACACTTATAAGTAGTTATTTTTCAACTATTTAAAAATATCACTTTTACCGCCTGTCCAACACTTTTTTTTGGAGTTTTGCATATTGCTTAATAACTTTGCTTTGCAAAAATAATAAGAATATTTAATTCACTAAAATTTTATCGTATGAAACGTACTGTTTTATTTATTGTTTTCTCACTTTTTTGTTCTACCGGAATTTTGTTGGCAAATTATACTTCGTTTGTTTTGACTCCGACAACCCATCCAACTCCATATCCCCGAGTTCCACCCATAAACAGAACAAGCGTAACAGCCAACTATAATGGTGATGAAGTGGCTCTATTTTTTAGCGCAGCCACAGGTCAGGCCACAGTAACTCTAACCAATGCCTCAACAGGTATAGTATATCAGGCAACAACCAATACCGATGTAGCACAGGATTTTTACATTGATGTAAGTGGACTGGAAAGTGGAAATTATACCCTAACAGTAGAATATAATAATGTCACCCGATCAGGAGATTTTGAATTATAGTTCCTTACCGATGAAGCTATAAAAAGAAGAGATAAAGTGGCACAGTAGTATTATTTCAGTAACGCATTCACAATTTTGACCTTATAACCTAAACGATTGTCATAACAAGGTTAATCACTATACGTAATTTGTGTAATCTGTGCCGCTTTATTTTCTTTTGTTCTACAAGAGTTTGGGTAAATAGACTTATAGAACTAACTATATATCAAAATAATCCGGACAGAGATAAAAGAAATAATTCGTGAAACTTCATAAAATAATCAGTTCTATCAAATGGCTTAGATTCCAATTTATCAAACATTTAGATTCATTTATAGACATATAAATATAGACAAACAAACAGTAGTAATAGGAAAAAGAACTAAACCTATAGGAAAAAGAACTAAACCTACAGGAAAAGATACAAAAGCTACTGAAAAAGGGGTCTATATAGACCCTAAAGACACCCAACGAAGGCAGTTATTTAATTGCGATATAATTCAATAAACAAAAATGTTAAACAATTAAATTTGAAGAGCATGAAAAAAGACCATGTAGTTCTTAATTTTTTAAAAGCTCCGATTCCTAAAAAGATTGAATTCGGACGCACAGTGGATAATAGAATGAGGCCTAATCCTCTTTTTGCAAAACCGGATGTGCCCTATGATCAGTTGAAAGCAAGTACCGACTTGCTTGAAACACGTTATGTGGCAGCTCAGAGTGGCGGAAAAGAAGCAACTGCCCTCGTACATCAGGCCGAAGATGTGTGGATTGATGAAATGCGGAAGGAAGCATATTATGTTGACAGAATTGCCGATGGTGATGGTGCGATTATCCTGAGTGCCGGATTTGATTTGGCTAAACAACAATCTCCGGCTGTTCGATCAGAATTCAGTGTAGAACTGGGTGAAAAATCCTGTTCTGTATTCCTTCGTCGCCGACGCGAAGAAGGTGCTAAATCCTATATTTGGCAATATTATATTGGCGAAACTCCGGGAAACGAAGCTGATTGGATTACTGCTCAGGTAACCGCACAGGCTTCGGTATTGCTTACCGGACTTAAACCGCTTACCAAGTATTGGTTCAGAGTGGCAGTAGTTACCATAGAAGGTACTTCAGCATTTTCGGATCCTATTATGCAGGTGGTGATTTAAAAAGAAGCGTACTCATCGGATGACTTTTAAGTCATCTGATGAGTAAATATCTTGAGTAGTACAATTATCTCGTATTACTGATTCAAATTACAAATCAGCAGTTTTATAAGTTTATTTTATATAGATAATGCAATATGAATATTATACAAACTTTTGAGCGAGTTGAAAAACTCCATCTACTAATAGCAAACAAAAGAACCGGCAAACCGGATGAACTTGCAAGAAGATTGGGAATTAGCCGTGCCACCTTATATAACATGATAGAGGAATTAAAAAGTTATAACCTACCTATATCATATTCAAAAATGCAACAATCTTTTTATTATGAAAAAGACGTAAAACTATCTTGTACATTCAGCATACAATTAATCGAAAACCAGAAAGATTTGATACAGATCAATGGCGGAAGTTATATTTCTCCAATTTCATCTGAATGTACGTATGGCATAAACCTGATTGCCTATTCGCATCTATTAAATACAAAGTCAAGCCACAGGCTTTAAGTTGTGGTAAAAAAAATTCCTTCTATTTAATTCTTTAAGTAAAATGAAAACATTGGATTTAAACACCCTGAATGTTGCTGAAATCAGCACAAATGAGAGCATTGTACTCAACGGAGGATATGCTCCAATTAACAACGAGCCTATAACCTCTGGTCCTATTATTGATCTACAGCCATTCCCTGATAATAAGTGGTGGTAGAAAAAAATAGTTATTAATCTTCCAATTTTTATGAGAATGCACACTATAGAATTCTTTATCTATAAACTTATTTTATAGTGGCATATCTCATAGAATTTTCCATCTTAAAGCTTACACGCAAAGTTACAGAACTAATGCTTTCTTGCTAAAAGAGCGAACAAATACCAACATCTCAACTAAATAAAAAAATATGAATTTAAAAAGAATCAGCATCATTCTGGGTTGTCTTTTGGCAATCCTGACTACAAATGCCCAAACCTTACCCGGTGATTGGAAAGGAGTCATCGAAGTACAAGGCATGAAACTGGAATTGATTTTCCACATCAAAGAATCGGGAGGAACCTACACTTCTACTCTTGACGTACCGGCACAAGGCGCATCAGGTCTTCCTGTAGAAAAAACTGAATTAGTAGGAACTACATTAACCTTGAAAGCTCCTGCCCTAAAAATTGCATACAGTGGCGAACTGAAAGGAAATACGGTGGAAGGTAAGTTCGAACAGGGAACTATGAGCCTTCCTCTAACACTAACTAAATTTGAAAACAAGCTGCCGGGCAATAGNTCATTACCTTCTTCGGTTACCGAACTCGACAAGTTGGCTGCTATGGATGATGGAAACCATAAATATGCTGTNTCTGATTATTTTGNTCGCCCCAAAGCCACATCATTCAAACTTTCGCCGGGNGGAAANTATATGTCATACAAAGAAAANGACGAGAAAAATAAAAACCATGTNTATGTAAAAGAAATAGCAACCGGAAAAGTGCAACGGGCCATTGAAGAAAAAACAGAACTGATAAAAGGATATGGCTGGATAAACGACGAACGACTGTTCTTTGTTATGGATAAAGGAGGAGATGAAAATTTCCACATTTACGCTACAAATATAGATGGTACTGACACCAAAGATTTAACCCCATTTGATGGTGTGAAAGCAGATATTCTAAGCATACTGAAAGATCAAAAAGACTATATCATCATATCGATGAACAAAAATAACAAACAAATTTTCGAACCATACAAACTGAATGTTATAACCGGAAACTTGACACAACTTTTCGAAAACAAAGATGCTTCAAATCCAATAGATGGTTATGAGTTTGACAAAGACGGTGAACTACGTGGTTACTCTAAATTAGTAAACGGTACCCAAAATGAGTTTTACTATAAAGACCTTGCTACCGGAGAGTTTAAATTGCTTAAGAAAACAAACTGGGATGATGAGTTCAGCATTTTGAGTTTCAATTATGCTTCGACTAATAAAGATGAGGCTTATGTAATGACAAATCTGAATAGCGATAAAACAGAAATTGTACTTTACAATTTGAAAGATAATAAAGAGATCAGAAAAATTTACTCCAATGCCGAGTTTGATGTAAATGGCATGAACCTCTCCCGCAAAAGAAACTGGGAAGTTGATTACTACGCCTACGAAGGAGACAAATATGTACTTGTCCCAGTTAGTCAGTTTTACAAGGATTTGACAAGCAAATTGACGAAAGAATTTAAGGATAAGAAATTTTATATCGTTGATAAAGATGATAATGAAACTAAATTTCTGATAGTTGTTCAAAGCGATAAACTTTTTGGAACATACTACCAGTACGATGCTGTAACTAAAAAAGTAAGCCTTCTTTACGACCTGATGCCACAACTTAAAGAAGCGGATATGGCAGAAATACGCCCGATCACTTTTAAAAGCCGCGATGGGCTTACTATTCACGGATATATCACCCTACCTAAAGCCGCTATCAATGGAGAAAAAGTTCCGCTGATCGTTAACCCACACGGAGGTCCTCAGGGAATAAGAGATTCGTGGGGCTTTAATCCCGAAACTCAGCTTTTTGCCAGCCGTGGATATGCCACATTACAAGTAAACTTCCGGATATCGGGAGGTTATGGCAAAAGTTTTTTACGTGCCGGATTCAAACAAGTTGGACGCAAAGTAATGGATGACGTTGAAGATGGAGTAAAATATTGTATCGCCCAGGGTTGGGTAGATAAAGATAAAATTGCTATTTACGGAGGTAGCCATGGTGGATACGCCACATTAATAGGATTAGCTAAAACACCTGAGTTGTACGCATGCGGTGTTGATTATGTAGGAATATCGAATATTGAAACGTTCTTCAAATCTATTCCCGAATATTGGAAACCTTATAAAGAAATGATGAAACAAATATGGTACGATCTGGACAACCCTGAAGAAGCTAAAATAGCCCGCGAAGTATCGCCGGTTTATCAGATTGATAAAATTAAAGCAGCTCTATTCGTTATTCAGGGGGCAAATGACCCACGCGTAAATATCAACGAATCCGACCAAATGGTTACAGCACTTCGCAAAAAAGGATTTGATGTGCCTTATCTAGTTAAATATAACGAAGGCCATGGGTATCAACGTGAAGAAAACCGGATGGATCTTTATAAAGATATGCTTGGTTTTTTCGCAAAACATTTGAAATAAATGCAACTTTATAAAAACAATGAGTTCATGACTCACTTTTCTCGTTCCGTCTAACTTTTTAGACGGAACAAATTTATCTTTGTCTTCGTATTTCGCGAATACAAAGAGTCAAGCCACAGACTTTAAGTTGTGGTAAAAAATATTTACAGTTTAATTTTATAACAAAATGAAAAACTTAGATTTAAACAAGTTTGGTGTTCAAGAAATGAACGAAAAAGAAATGATAACAGCTGAAGGTGGTAGATGGCACTGGGGTGCAATATTCTCATTTGCAGGAATTGGTACTGTAATTGGAGGTCTTATTGGCGGTCCAGTAGGAGCTGCTGTTGGTGCTGCTGCTGGCGGTGCTTTAGGTGGTATTTAATTTTATTATTCAAGGAGAGGGTAGTACTTCTCCTTGTTTTTTGAGTAGATCACGGCAGTTCTGCTTACAAGTGGTTTATTTGTTACTAACTATAAAGAAAATGTTTTGAATAAATATCTTATTGCATTTTTACTTTTATTCTTGATTTCCAAATCTTTAATTGCACAAGATTCTATTTCTATATCAGAAAAGAAAGCTGAGGTGTATATTATTCGGAATGATTTAAATGTCATATTTAACACTTTTGAATTTTATAATAATGACAAATTCATTGGTGGATTGAAAGGCCTTCAATATTTAAAGTATGAATGTAATACAGGGAAGCAACTTTTTTGGGCTGCAGCAGATAATCTTGATTTTATAGAGTTAAACATAAAATCGAGTGATATATATATAATCGAAGCTGATTATAAACTGGGGTTTTTTAAAGGACGAGTCAAACTTAATTTAGTTCCATTAAATTCTAAAAATTACATTTTTTTCAGAAATAAGATACAAAACAAAAAGCCGGTTCAATTCAGGACTAATGAAATCTTGAGTATGAATTTAAAGCGTAAAAAAATTATTTCCAAAGCCATAAACAAGTACAGTAGTCAAAAAGAAACGGGACTAGTTTTAAAGAATGACACCACTAATTTAGTTTCACTTACCACTAACCAACTGCACCATAATTATAAAGTTATCAACCAGATACAATTAGATTATAATTTTATTGATTTACCCTTTTCGAATGAAGGTACTGATATGTCGGGGATAAAAGGATTAATTTCAAACCCTTCAATGTCTCAATCTTTAAATCTTGCAACATCGTTAAACAGTTTAAAACGTGAAGGTCTTTATCGGTTAATGTCTAAGAATCCTTCAATAAAACCCTATTATAAATATTCAGCATTTTTGATTGATATTCTTTCTTATCTTCCAATTCCTTTAACTAGCGCCTGGATGCATGAAGAATTTCATCGTGCTGTATTAACAAAACATGGTGGCAATAGTTATAATGAGATGAACAATTTTCCTATTGGAAAAACTTTAATAAGTGTACTTGATATCAACGATAATGACTTAATAAAATTAAAGCATGATAGCCCACAGGATATGGTACGAATGTCCGAAGCCGGAATAGAAGGTGAGTATCTGTTGGCAAATAGTATTAATAGAACAGCTTTTTTCTATAACACAAAGTCTATCTCTATTACCCCTCTTCTTATTGCTTTAAATAGCTCAATGTATGTTCTAACATCTTCGGGTAAAAACATTGATAAAGAGACTGACAAAATGAACAGAACAGATGGGCAAAACATTAACAAACGTGATTTACTTGGTGTAGATTTTTTATCTTACACCTACGATTTATTCAGACCAAATGAACCATACCAGAACAGAGGCATTCATCCTTCTGGAGTTGGAATTAACAGATATATAAAGCGTTCACAACTTACCCCTGCTGAATTATCATATTTAAAACAGCAAGGGCTGTTGCAACTAATAAACTTTATAAATCCTATTTCACTCATGTTTACATCATTTACAATCACTAAAAAAGAGAATGGAGATGATACAAGAGCTAATTTATATTTTAATCACTGGCTAACTTCCTTTGGCTACGACATATCATCAACAGGATTATTGCACAGCAATTTTCATAACTATGCATTTACATTTCATAATTATGTAAATCACACTAATTGGATGCCTGGAGTTGAAGCAGAAACCTATGATTATTTGATAGGTAAAAACATAATAAAGAATCCTATCCCTGTTACCGCGCGCGCCATGGTATGGCTACAACCCAAGGATCAATTGTTTTATTCAAAGAAACTGCAAGCGGGAGGATTAATTGAGGCAAAAATATACTATCCTGTATCTAAAACTATAAATCCCTATATATCATTTACTGCCAAAACGAGTGGTTGGGTAGCAGGTAATGTCTACCTAGAAAAAAACACTAGTGCTAGTTTGGGACTCAGAGCTAGCTTTTAAGGACGGTTAACGATGAAAGTTCCACTTTTTCACTTCCGTCTAATTTTTTAGACGGAACAAATTTATCTTTGCCTTCGTATTTCGCGAATACAAAAGTCAAGCCACAGGCTTTAAGATGTGGTAAAAAACGTATTTACAGTTTAATTTTAAAATAAAATGAAAAACTTAGATTTGAACAAGTATGGCGTTCATGAAATGAATGCTGGAGAGATGAAAGCTGCTGAAGGCGGTGTCTCAATTATTCGTGCTGAAGGTTTCTTGGACGGAGTAGAAGGAAATCAACATCTTTGGATTTTTGGAATAAAAATTTTCTAACCTCCCGAGAGGAGAAGCACTATATATTGCTTCTCCTCTCTATTGTATTACCTAAAATGAAAGCATACATATTTCTCATATTTATTTTGACTGTTGTTCAGAATACATTTTCACAAATTAAGATTATCGACAATAGAAGTGGAGAACCGATTGCTTTTGTCCATATCATTGTTGATTCAGGAAAGTTAGCTGCTACATCTAACCTAGAAGGAGATGTTTTATTATCTGATATTGAAAATTCTACAGAGAACAAAAATAGCTCAATATTGCTACAACACGTGGCATACAATAACCTGTATTTGACTTTAGACGANCTCAAAAANAAGTCNACAATTAAAATGACTGAACGTGTTGTTCCGCTTAATGAAGTAACAATTAGACCTCAGAAAAAATATGNTTACATTGTCTTAAAAGGATATTACAGGAGTTATCAACTAGATAATTCCATTCCAAAATATTTCACAGATGGAGTGGTTGAGTATTATCTACCTTTGAGAGGAAATAATTTTAAATATTGTTTGCTGGAGTTTAGAAGCTATCGTAACCAATCACTACTAGATCAGCAGAAACTTAGGACGACTACAGTTACCATGAAACTTGCTGGAGTACCCTATATAAAACCCGGAGCATTAATTAGTGAATTGAACGCAAAGTATACTTTGAAAGACGTAAGGTCTGGCTGTAAAGAAATTTTTAAAGAAAACAGTAAGGTGGGCACCATAAGCAATTTAACTAATAATCAAAGAATTCAAATAGATATTGATAAAATAGCTCCAAAAAAAGAAGAAGTTCACTCTATGTTTGGATACACATCTAGAATAAGNAACATAGATATAACTGAAAATTACTTTGGTTCTTCATTTGATGAAGTCGATGCATCTCAACTTGAGAGTAGAAAGGAATACCGAAAAATCTTTTTCAAACACAAAAAAGATAAAGAAGAAACGCTAATCGAAGGTATTCATGAATTTTACACATTCGAAATACAATATGTTAGCAAATTAGAAACAAAAAAAATCAAACTAAGCTCAGATACAAGTTTGAGAGAGGGACATTCATATTCTCGAAATTATTGGGAAGATTTAGAAAAATATTCAATTCCCCCTATCAGCAAACAAATTGAGAGTGAATTTAGCAAATTGCTTACAATGTACTAAGCACAAGCAATATTTACCCCCACACACAATAAATATAAAACGATGGATTAGTGTTATTAAAACAACATTTTAGAACAAAGTGAATGTTAGTGATATCAAAAGCCTTTTTTCTCTCCGACATTTGATTCTGAATTTGATAAGGGACTTCAAGAACTCTTTTCAGAATGATTCAGATTTCATTTTTTAATTATACTGTTCCAATTTACTGTTTATGAAATGATTGAAAATACAACAAAATACAATTCTATTTTAAATCAATAAAATAATGCGCTTAGTTTTCAGATTTTCACTTCCGTCTAATTTTTTAGACGGAACAAATTTATCTTTGCCTTCGTATTTCGCGAATACAAAGAGTCAAGCCACAGGCTTTAAGTTGTGGCAAAAAATATTTACAGTTTTATTTTTTCAAAAAAGATATTTATAAATCTTGTTCAGTAAATACTGAATAGTAAAACATTAAAATTATGTTAGAATTAGAAAACTTTGGATTAATTGAGCTTAATGCTCAAGAACAAGCAAAAATTGACGGTGGAGTTTTACCGTTGCTTCTTATTGCTTTTGGATATGGCTTTGGAGCTGGTTTTGCAGCTGGTGTGGCAATTGGAGTGGCAAAATATTTAGATTAAAAAAAAATGAATACTGAAACTTTAAATGCTCTATTAAAACCATTTCTAATATCATTAGCATTTGGTTTTTTTGCAGGTGTAATAATTGGAATAAATGTTTATTTAAAATAAAGAACAATGGAAAATATATTAAATTTAGACTCTAGTTTAGTCGAAATGTCCCAAGTTGAATTACAAGAAACTGATGGTGGAGTTCATCCTGCTTTAGTTGTTGCTGCTTGTGTTGGAGGTGGGGTTTTAGGATTAGCAGTTGGCATAGGAGTTTGTTATTTGGCATACAAATATTTGTAAAAAGTCAAAGATCTAATTCATTATTAGAAAAAGAGGATGTTTTCAGCATCCTCTTTGTATTAGATAATTCAAAGACTAGCTTAAACAATAAAAAAGCTAGATTGAGAATTGCAATCAAAAGGTAATTAGGTCGATTATCGTAACCTAAAACTTCAACCAAAATGACATTTTATACAAACAAGTCAACCGTAATTAACATTAAGAAACGGAGTTGCAAAGTTATCAAGTTTATCTTATTACTAATTGTACTTACTTTTATAGGCTATCAAATTGGACGTGATGCTGCCAATAGAGATAATAGACTAAGCTCAATGAAAAATGAAAAAAACAGATAACCAAGCAAATGTTTATCCGTTCCACTTGGGCTTATTAAAAACACTGCAGAATAGTATCATGCATGCATAGGTACGAACAATAAAAGTAATGGAGTCATCAGAGAATCAATTGAAAAAGCTAAAAAGAGAGAACCTAATATTACGCATATATACTATTGTTTCGATCATCGCTTTGTTATTGATGTTACGAATGTGGAGCCTGATACTTTTAATCATTTTTCTTTATAACTTTATCATAAAATAAAATATGTTCGCTCACATATCTCACACTATTATAAGCAGAATAATATAATGCCTCAACTTTTTCCTCCCGAAATTATAGAGAATACCGTAGAATGTTACCATGCGCAGATAAGTACACGCAGTAAAGCTATTTATTCTTTAATTCTGATAATGCTCCTATTGGCATTTGCTTCGCTACCGTTGGTGCAAGTCGATATCAGTTCGCAAAGCCGGGGGGTTATCCGGAGTCCGTATGAGAATACCACCATCCAGTCGGCTTTGTATGGCGAAGTTGTTTCGTACCGAATGCTGGAAAATAAACCCGTACAGAAAGGTGACACACTAATTGTTCTGAATTCCGACAAACTAAATGA
>JGI24140J50213_10001019_pt1 | contig 12587 bp, 11 predicted proteins | sample BarGraIncu00222A_FD_50213 | JGI IMG/M metagenome (IMG submission 50213)
TCATCGCCAGCTTTATAAACATAGGGCAGCTCTGCCAGGCTATCCCACGCAGCTCTGTATCCTTTAATGGTTTTAACGACCATAAAGTTTGCCAGCTCAAGATCATCGATCCAGTAAATACTTTTCTCCTCATAAAGGCTCTGAAGAACCGTAGATTCAACAATGACATCATTAAAGATATGCAACACTACATCCTTATCGTCTTTATAACCACACTCTTCTTTCGACATGTAGCTCTTGTAGAAATCTGATTCCCTGATCGTCTGATAAAACTTTCGGATCATTTCAGTCTCATCATTCCATGAAACCTTAAATTGCTTGCGATATTTGATAAAATGGATATTCGAAGCCAATTGGCTCATAAACAGATTATCAATAAAACGGGTATTGGGATTTAAATCTTCTTTGGTAGGAAGGTGTTTACTTTTTGATTCTTCAAGTCGGGTCTTAAAGAATTCCATCAAATCGACAAGAAGTGATAGTTGATGGATATAAAGTTCGTGAATGCGTTCAATGCTTTTTAACAGTTGTCTTTCAGCTACGTCAATCCGCTCACCTTCACCCTGATGGAAAGCATAAACTGCTTGTAAAACTTTTATTCTAAATTGCCTTCTGGTAAGCATGTCGTATGGGAATGAACAATATGGTTAAACAAAAATGAAGTTGCAAAGGTATAACTTTTTAATATCATTCATAAAAACAATCTATTGAAACTATGAGGAAAAGTAATTCTGTAAAGAAAATGCGATCTTAAGAAATCATAATTGAGTTTATTTTTTACATATCTGCTATTACTTTTAATATCCAACAATATTTTTAATCAGTTATCTGGGATAATCAAAGAATATTTTTAATTTTGCCATTACAGAACTCTTTGACACGATTATAAAAAGTATTATAAGACTTAAACAAAACACAAATGGAAGAAAACAATCCAAGAGAACACAATAACGAGATTTTTTCCAGAGCAGTAAAAGCTGGTAAGCGTACCTATTTTTTTGACGTTAAGCAAACAGCAACCGAAAAATTATATATTACTATCACCGAAAGCAAAAGACGATTTGACACTGTTACAGAAAAATATTCTTTTGAAAAGCATAAACTCTTTCTTTATAAAGAAGATTTTGAAAAGTTTGCAAATGGGTTGAGTGATGTAATTGATTTTATTGAGACCGGTCAGCAACCTCCTCTAAGAGATGAAAATTTACTTGAAGAAGAGCATGTAGATATAAGCTTTGAAGATCTTTCAGTTAATTCCTGATTTTTTCATAAAGCTTTATTTCACCTTACAGTTCTTATGAGCTGGATATTTACCAGTTAATAACATTCTTCTATTTTTTACGCCAATACTCATTTTGGTTTGACCTAAAGTCGTACTTTTGTAAACGGATAAAAGGCTTTTACTTAACTGTCTTTCACCTGTAAAATACTATAAATCAACGGAATTATGGCAAAGGTCATTGCAATCGCTAATCAGAAAGGTGGTGTGGGTAAAACCACTACAGCTATCAATCTTGCCGCTGCTTTCGCGGTCCTGGAGTATAAGACATTACTCATCGATGCAGATCCTCAGGCCAATGCTACTTCGGGTGTCGGGTTTGATCCTAAAAATATTAAAACCAGTGTTTACGAATGCATCATTGATGATATTGATCCACGTAACATTATTTTAAAAACGACTACTCCCAATCTTGAACTTCTGCCAGCACATATCGACCTTGTCGGTGCCGAAATTGAAATGATCGGTTTGCCCAACAGGGAGAAAATGATGCGCAGGGTGATTGCGAAAGTCAAAGATGATTATGATTTCATTCTGATCGACTGCTCACCTTCACTTGGTTTGATTACAGTAAACGCATTAACTGCGGCCAATTCTGTCATAGTGCCTGTGCAGTGTGAATACTTTGCACTCGAGGGTCTTGGTAAATTGTTGAATACGATAAAAATAGTTCAGTCGCGATTAAATACAGAACTTGAAATTGAAGGAATCATCCTTACCATGTACGATGCCAGATTAAGATTAGCCAATCAGGTAGTTGATGAAGTAAAGACGCACTTCCAGCAGATGGTTTTCGATACAATTATCAACCGGAATACAAAATTGGGTGAAGCACCAAGTTTTGGTGAATCTATTATCATGCACGATGTAAATTGTACAGGTGCTGTTAATTATCTCAACCTTGCACGGGAGATCTTACAAAACAATGAACTCACGAAACTCAGTGATTCGGACAAAAAAATTAACGCCTGATGATGAATTCAAATAAGAAAAGAGCGCTTGGTCGTGGCTTGGATGCCATTCTTTCGAGTCCCGAAACCGATATTACATCTAAGGATATCTCCGGAGAATTTGTTGTGGGAGCTATCGCAAACATTCCCATCGATCTGATCGAAACCAATCCTTTTCAACCAAGGGATCAGTTTGAATTAGACAGTTTGAAAGAACTCTCTCATTCGATCAAGGAACAGGGTATTATTCAACCAATTACCGTTCGAAAGATAGGGTACGACAAATACCAGCTCATCTCTGGTGAACGCCGTCTGCGTGCCTCAAAACTGGCCGGCCTGAAAGACATTCCTGCTTATATCAGAATAGCCAACGATCAGCAAATGCTCGAAATGGCTCTGGTCGAAAACATCCAGCGCGAACAACTCAATTCGATTGAAGTTGCCATCAGTTTTCAACGCTTACTGGATGAATGCAATCTCACCCAGGAGCAATTGAGTGAACGGGTTGGTAAAAACAGAACGACCATCTCCAATTTCATCCGTCTGCTAAAACTTGCCCCCGAAGTACAGGTCATCATCCGCGATGGCCAGATCAGCATGGGTCATGCACGTGCCTTGATCAGTATTGAAGATGCCCTCACCCAGATAGCCATTGCAAAAAACATCATCACCAAAGATCTTTCTGTCCGTGACACCGAAGATATTGTTCGCAATCTGAACAAACAACCTGAAAAAAAATCAGCCAAACAAGTTGAATTACCTGAACCGCTTAAGGTTTCAAAGAATAAACTGGCTTACATTTTCGGCACAAAAGTTGATCTGAATCGAAATGAAAAAGGAAAAGGTTCAATTGTTATCTCCTTTAAGAATGATAATGAGCTGAACAGGATCTTAACCCTGATGGGTGAAACAACTGAATAAACCTAAATGATCAGAATCATTTTATATCGTTTAAGTAAGTTATGCGAAGCTTTGATCATTCATAAAGCTTCGCTGATTATTTTGATAGGTCTGACACTTATCCAACCCATTTATGGTCAGGTAAAACCTGTCGTTGACAGCCTTTCTGCTCCCGTAAAATATACCCCCACAAAAAAAATTGCCGACACTGTAATTATAAAAAAACATTCACCACGTTTAGCGACAAAACTTTCTCTGATATTCCCCGGTCTGGGCCAGATCTACAACCGCAAATACTGGAAACTACCTATTGTTTATGGGGGTTTTGGAACAATAGTCTATTTCTATGGAGCAAATCACGGTGAATACATCAAATTCAGAAATGCCTATAATTTTGTGACTACTCCCGGCACAGAAAACCTGCCACCTGTAAATGATTATGTCACACGGTATAATAGAAATTCAACATTATTACTTTCCGGACGTGATTATTACCGGCGTAATCTCGAATTGACTTATATCGTTGGCGGGGTTTTGTATCTATTAGTAGCCATTGATGCTCAGGTAGATGCTCAGTTTTTCAATTTCGATGTCAGTGAAGATCTTTCACTCAATATCAAACCTTTTGTTCAGCAGCCATCAAAATTGACGCCCGGCGTTGCAGGGGTTTCGCTGTGCTTTTCATTTTAAGAGATTAACTATCTTTGTCTTTTCTTATTCATTATTAGAATCACAATATGAAACTTGCTCTCATCGGATATGGAAAGATGGGACACGAAATAGAGCAGGTAGCTCTTGAACGTGGACATCAGATAATTGTAACAATTGATAATGAAACAGAATGGTCTGAAAGGCTTGGTTTAGTTGAGTCTGCCGATGTTGCCATCGAATTTTCTCACCCCTCTGTTGCAATAACCAATATCCACCGTACGCTTGAATGCGGGATCCCTCTTGTTTGCGGTACGACAGGCTGGTCTGCTGCCCTTGAATCTATCACTCAGCTATGTAATGAGAAAAATGGAACCTTTTTCCATGCTTCCAATTATAGCATTGGTGTGAATTTATTTATGGCAGTCAATAAAAAGCTTGCCCAGCTGATGAACAACCATCATGACTACGATGTTGTGATGGAAGAAACGCATCATATTTACAAAGCCGATGCTCCAAGTGGTACTGCAATCACACTGGCTGAAGAAATAATGGCCAACAACAATTTAAAAACATCCTGGACAATTGACTTACCTGCACAGAAACAAGAATTGTATATCAAACCAATCCGTCAACGGAATATCGCCGGCATTCATACTGTCTGTTGGGAATCCCCAATTGATGCCATTGAAATTACCCATACAGCAAAAGGCCGTCGTGGTTTTGCACTGGGGGCTGTGATCGCGGCTGAATGGATCAAGGACAAAAAAGGAATTTTCACCATGAAGGATTTATTAAACCTTTAGCCACTTTAAAAGTGATTAATGATTAAAGATTAATCTATTCAATGCAATAAAACGAACACTTTCAGCGTATTATTATACTAACACCATAACGAACCTAACAAAAAAATGAACTTTAACCTTCTTCTAATTATCATTTTCACTTTTTTTCCTGTATTGGCATGGAAAAATTTCGAAAAGGCCGGCCATCAGGGATGGAATTCGGCAGTCCCTATTTACAACTACTTCATTTGGCTCAAAATCATTGAGAAACCCAATTGGTGGTTCATCTTTTTATTGATCCCATTCTTCAACGTATTCATGGTAATGCTCATGGTTGTTGAAATGGTAAAGACATTTGGTAAGAATGGTCTCGGAGAACAAGTCGTTGCGGTCCTCTTTCCATATCTCTATCTACCCTGGCTAGGTTTTTCAGCGAATGAAAAGTATATTCCCCTGAGTGTTCGTCCAAAAATAAAGAAGACCACTTCAAGAGAATGGATTGACGCAATTTTGTTTGCAGTAATTGCAGCGAGTATCATTCGCATGTTTATCTTCGAAATGTACACCATCCCAACTTCCTCTATGGAAAAATCATTGTTGGTAGGTGATTTTCTGTTGGTAAGTAAGATTGCTTATGGTCCAAAAGCTCCAAACACACCGCTCTCATTTCCTTTTGTACATCACACTTTGCCGCTGACAAACTATACGCCCTCATTCCTTGAATGGATCAAACTCCCCTATTACCGTTTTCCGGGATTTGAAACCATTAAACATGGAGATGTGGTTGTTTTCAATTATCCCGATGGCGATACTGTTTCGCTGAAGCATCAGGATGACAGTTACTATCGACTTGTTCGTGATTATGGATGGAAGCGGGTTAATTCAGATCCCGATACCTTTGGCGATATCATATACCGCCCCGTAGATAAACGCGAGAATTACATTAAACGTTGTATTGGTTTACCCGGCGACTCGCTTCAGATCATTGATCAACAGGTCTATCTGAATAAACAAATCATGGAAACTCCTGTACATGCCCAATCGACATACAGGGTTCGCACCGATGGCAGCCGTTTTAACAATAAACTGCTCAGCGATCTTGATATCACTGAAGACATTTTACCAGATGGCGAAGATGGCAATTTCTTCCTTACGCTCACAAAGAGTACTGCCGAAAAGATGAAACAACTTCCTTTTGTCCAAATGGTTGAAAAAGAAGTTGCACCAAGATTAAGAGGGTCTGCTGATGTCTTTCCATATGATTCAACATTCAAATGGAACCGCGATAACTACGGTCCGATCTGGATTCCGAAGGCCGGCGCTACAGTTCAGTTGAACATGCAAAACATTGGCCTCTACAAACGTATTATCAGCAACTACGAACTCAACAAGCTCGTAATCAATGGTGATAAGATATTCATCAACGACAAAGAGACCAAAAGTTACACATTCAAAATGGATTATTACTGGATGATGGGTGATAACCGTCACAACTCAGCCGATTCACGTTACTGGGGATTTGTTCCCATTGATCATATTGTCGGCAAGGCTTCTTATGTATGGCTTTCACTCGATAAAAATAAATCTTTATTCGGTGGAAAAATTAGATGGAGTCGCATGTTCAGAAGTGTTAAATAGTTAGTATATTTGAAATACAAAAAAACCACAAACATGAAAAAATTATTGACTGGTTTCACCATGGTTTTTATAGCGATGGTTACCCTCATGCCTTTAGCTAAGGCACAAAAAGCTCCTTTTACCGGAACTATTGTTTATGATGTTACACTTTCCGGAGATGTTCCAGAGCAGGCAAAACCGATGATGCCCACTGAAATGACGATGAAAATATCACCCGATAAAATGATAACGGTGATGCATTCAAGTATGATGGACATCAAAAACATTTTTGATGCGCCAGCTCAGGTATCAAATATGTTGATGGATATGATGGGACAAAAATTCAACATCAAAAACACTGCTGCTGAGCTTGCTGATCAGAAAAAGAAAGCAGGAATGGTAATAACAGTAAAACCAACTACTGAAACCAAGACTATTGCCGGATATAACTGCAAGAAAGCAATTATGACCGTGAAGTCTAATCAAGCTGCAGAGCAAACTTTTGATGTATACTTTACTGAGGATTTTGATGTTTCAAAATTCAATTTTGCAAGCACACTTCCAGAAGTCAATGGTATGGCCTTGCAATTCTCTATGGCACAGGGCCCATTTTCATTAAAAATGGTTGCCCGCAGTGTTAAAAAAGAAAACATTGCTGCCTCAGAATTTGCTATCCCTACAGATTATAAACAAGTTACTACCGAACAGCTCAAAACCATGTTTGGTGGCGGCGGACAGCAATAAAAAAACGCACTACGGATTTATTTAAAATTGCCCCTAGGGCATAAATATCAATAGAAAAACCTGAAATATCGATCTTTTCCCCGTAGGGGATCAACACTTAATGTTAATGCCCTACGGGCAAAAAAGGAGGGAGAGTCTTATTTCTATTGACATTTATGCCCTACGGGCAAAAGAATAAACTAAATTTAAACAGTTTTTAAACTTATCAACAACCTCCTCTAAAGGGAGGTTGTTTTGTTTTCATGAATTGTTAGTATCTTTAAACCCTTACAATTTAAGTTGTATCAATGATTTCAACAAGAAATTATTACCTTTGTATGTTAAAAAATAATATGGTTAATGGCAAATTCCAGTAATAGTAATACTCCAAAAAAAAATACCTTAAAAAACGAGCTTGCCCAGCCTAAGTCTGCACCAAAACCAAAGACGAAAGCCGCCAAAAAGCCCGCTTTAAAGTTCGATTTTTTCAAAAGTGAAAGATTCCATAAAATAATGGGAATGTTCTTTTTGCTTTTGGGGGTTTACCTTGCAATGTCTATTATTAGTTACGTTGTCAACTACTTTACATTTGCTACCGACGATTCCTTTACAAGCCAGGCTACTGTTCAGAAAATACTCCTTAAATCACCCGAAGAAATCCATAACTGGATGGGTAGAATGGGCGCTTTTGTAAGTGACGTCATGGTCAAACAATGGTTTGGCATTTCATCATTGCTGTTTAGTCTGTTTTCCATCTCTCTTGGATTAAAATTGCTTAAATACAAGAATCTTCCTTTGCTTTCGACTTTCTGGTTTTCTGTCTTTGGTCTTCTCTGGACTTCAACAACTTTAGGTTTTGTTTTCCAATCTTTTTCAGAACTGTTGATTCTTGGCGGAACGATTGGCTATCAGTCTGCGATATGGTTACAGGGTATTTTTGGAAAACCCGGTTTGGGAATACTGCTTTTCTTTGCTTTGATGAGCTTCCTGGTGCTGGTCTATAATATCAACATCCACTTCAATAAAAGCAGGAAAGAAAAACAGGAAATGATCGTTGATGAAGAAACCGGAGAAATTATCTCTCAGCCAAACACAAGACGTTCAAACGGATACAATTTAAAAGAAGATAAATACAATACTGCCGAATTCGCTGTTAAGGATGAAGAAGAGGATGAACGTGATGAAGATATTCCCGATGACGAATACATACCTCCCGTTTTAAAAAGCAAGTTGGGACAACGCTCGCCCGATTTTGAAATCAATGTTAATGATATTCCCTACATGCAGGTTGCTGAGGAAAAAAGGCAAAATCAACCTGTAAACAATGACCATGTTGTTGAATTGACGATCGAAAACCCTGCTGTTGCGCCTGTACCTTCAGGTTTTAAAAAACCGGCAGCCACAAGAGATCACTTTACGATCGACGAACCCTTTGATCCGACTCTGGAATTATCCGATTATCAGTTCCCACCTATTGATCTGATGAACGAATATGGTGGCCGAAGCAAGGTACAACGCGAAGAGATTGAAGCAAATAGCCAGCGCATTGTTGATACACTCCGCAATTACGCGATCGAAATTGAAAAAATCAAGGCTACTGTCGGACCGGCAGTAACGCTCTATGAGATCATCCCTGCACCCGGCGTGCGCATCTCCAAGATCAAAAACCTTGAAGACGATATTGCACTTAGTCTTTCGGCTTTAGGCATTCGCATCATTGCTCCAATCCCGGGTAAAGGAACAATTGGAATAGAAGTTCCAAATCAGAAGCCCGATATTGTTTCCATGAAGTCGATCATAGAATCGGATGCATATCAGAACTCCAATTATGAGTTGCCTTTTGGAATGGGTAAAAACATTGCCAACGAAGCCTTTATAGCCGACCTGGCCAAGATGCCCCATATCCTGATGGCGGGGGCTACCGGACAAGGAAAATCGGTAGGTTTAAATGCCATCATTACTTCATTGCTTTATAAAAAACATCCATCCGAACTCAAGTTCGTGATGATTGATCCTAAAAAGGTAGAGCTAACCCTCTTTTCTAAAATAGAACGTCATTTCCTGGCCAAATTACCCGATTGCGAAGAAGCAATCATCACCGACACACGCGTTGTAGTCCGTACCCTTAATTCGCTCTGTATCGAGATGGATAACCGCTACGACCTGATGAAAGATGCACTGGTCAGAAACATCAAAGAATACAACGAGAAATTCAAGGCCAGGAAGCTGAATCCGCTTCACGGACACAGATTTCTACCCTATATCGTCGTAGTGATTGATGAGTTTGCCGATCTGATTATGACAGCCGGGAAGGAAGTCGAGATCCCGCTTACCCGTCTGGCCCAGCTGGCCCGTGCCATCGGAATTCACCTGATCATTGCAACACAGCGTCCTTCAGTCAATATCATCACCGGATCCATCAAGGCAAATTTCCCGGCACGTATTGCATTCCGGGTTATTTCAAAAATCGACTCACGCACAATTCTCGACTCTTCAGGCGCCGATCAGCTAATTGGTCGTGGCGACATGCTCCTTTCTACAGGAAGCGACCTGATCCGTTTACAATGTGCTTTTATTGACCTGCCTGAAATAGATCGCATCACCTCTTTCATTGGTGATCAACGTGCGCCTGTTGAATTCCTGCTGCCTGAATTTTACGATGAAACCAGCGAACCAATGGCAGACATGGATCCCAACGAACGTGATGATCTGTTCGAAGATGCAGCCCGCATAATTGTTCAGACACAACAAGGTTCCACTTCACTGTTGCAACGCAAATTAAAACTGGGTTACAACCGTGCCGGACGAATCATCGACCAATTGGAAGCCGCTGGAATTGTGGGCGCTTTTGAAGGTTCGAAAGCTCGCGATGTAAAAGTTGCCGGTGAGATGGCTTTGGAACAATATTTGAAGGACTTGTACAGTAAAGAAGGCAAACGCAACGAAAACAATTTTTGAACTTAAAATAAAAAACACGAATAATGAAAATCAATATTTTAAAATCACTCACTTTCGTATTACTGCTTACAATAACATCTTTTGCACCCACTTATGTAAAAGCACAGTCTGCTGAAAAGAAAGCTACCTCATTGCTCGACGAGGTTACCGCAAAGATGAAAGCATACAAAACAATGAAACTCGAGTTTACTTACAGTATGAGCAACAAAAGCCAGAAAATCAACGAAAGTTTTAAGGGTTCTTTGCTGGCCAAAGGAGACAAGTATAAACTGGATATCGGTGGACACAGTGGACGACAGATCATCTGTGATGGTAAAACAGCATGGACCTATCAGAAAGATGCCAACGAAGTACAGATAAATGAAGTTACGGGTGATGACGAATCGTTCACCCCTACAAAATTCATGACCTCCTACAACAACAATTACAAATCCAAACTGGTTTCAGAAAAAGGAAGCTTACTGGTTATTGAAATGTCTCCGATAAAAGGTCGTAAAAATTCCCAGAGGGTAAATCTGACGCTGGACAAAGATTCCAAACAGGTAAAAAGTATGCAGGTTTTCGATAAAAATGGTGGCGTATTTACTTACAATATCGAGAGTTTTACAACAAATCAACCTATCTCCGACGCAGAATTTGTATTTAAAGTCAGCAACTATCCAAAAGTTGAAGTCATAGATATGCGTTAACCGGAAAGCTTTTCCCCTCCGGATTTAAGAAAAAGTTTAAAATTGCCTTAGGGCATTAATATCAATAGAAAGATCTTCATCTTTTACCTTTTCCCCGTAGGGGATCAACCTTTAATGTTAATACCCTACGGGTAAAAAAGGAGAGAGAGATCTAATTCTATTGATATTAATGCCCTACGGGCAAAAAAATGCCTTCCTTTTAAAAATTCCACATCCTTCTTCCATCATTCTTCAAACAGCCTTTGATCAGCTTTCAAATATTCTTCTATAATGGAAGAATAACGAGAGATTATAAGGGATATCTACCGGATATATAAAGGGTATATCAGGGGTCTTAGATCCCTTACATACTCCTCTCATTCCCCTTATATACCCCCTTCATACCCCCTTTATCTCTCCATTATAGAAGAATATTTGAAGAGTGTTTAAAGAATGATTGATGCATGGTCTATTGGATTTAGACACAGCATTACTCATCCGGTAAAATTTACCGGAGAGCAATGATTAAAAAGAAAAGTCTGTTAATTTAACTTCAGGAAGTTGTAGATAATTTTACCTATCTGTTCATCCGGGCCAGTTGGATTTGTTGAGAAGAGTGCCTGACGGGCGGCTGATTCGGCCTGTCGGATCAATGCTGGATCTGTAACAGTTGTTCCTTTGGCTCCACTCAAAACACGGGTTACTTTGCCTTCCTGGTTGACCCAGATCGTGACTACCACCCTACCCTGTTCAGCAGAATTGTAAGAAGGTTTTGGAAGACTACGGGCGGATCGTCCACCCAGATCATAAGAGATGCCTGCACCAGTCCCGGAGCCTACACCGGGCCCGTTGCCGTTTCCTGTCCCTCCACCGGTTCCGTTTCCGGATCCACCGCCGTTCCCTGTTCCGGGATTGCCTTTATAGACTTTGCCACCTACAACTCCACCGGCTACTCCCTGATCGCCTGGACGTCCCGTTATCCCTTCGCTACCGCCAACTTTTGAAGGCTGTCTATACATGGCATTGGGATTGATGACAGGTTCAGGTTTTGTCACTACGATTTTTTTGGCCGGCTTATCTGCCATTTTTATCTGTGTTTCTTCGCCCTTATCACTGGCAAGAATCTGTTCACCACTGCTTTTTGTTCTTACCGTCTTAACTTCTTTTGGCGTTTCAACAGGTTGTGCAGGTGTTTTAACTTTTTCTACAACAGGCTTGTCGGGTTGAATATTGCCCATTCCCTGATCAGAATTCCCAAGATTCACCTCAATTGACATTCCTCCCCCACCCGGTGTTTCGGGAAATGGCGGTATAGGAGTGACCAACAGAATCCATCTGAGAATAAAATAGAGTCCCACATGAAACACGATGGTTCCAAAAATTCCCCATAATTTGTATCGGGTTTCCTGATTATTACTTACCTGTTGTTCCATTTGGAGTTTTTGTTGCCAGAATCATTTTCACCTTCAGCTTGTTGCCAATCTGAAGTACATTTACAAGATCCTGAACAGTAAGACCATTATCACAACGTATGATCACAGTAGCATCAGCATTTTTTTCAACACTCGCCTGGAGTGCTGTTTCAAGTTGATCAGTTGCAACGGGTTTGTTATCAATAAAGTATGCCAGTTCTTTGGTAATAGACAAAACCACTTCTTTGTGATGGATCGCCTGATTATTGCGTGAACTTGGCAAATTAAGTTTAATCACATTAGGATTGAGCAACGTGGAGATGATCAGAAAAAACAACATCAGAAAAAACATGATGTCGTTCATTGCCGAAGTACTTACCTCTGCTACAAACCTGCTCTTTTTTCTAAGGTTCATTTTACCGGTTCTTGTAACATATCAATAAACTCCATTGTATCTTGTTCCATTTTTTGTACCTGACGGTTGATCATGATGTTGAGCCAATGAAAACAGACAAATGCGAACATCCCAATCAACAGTCCCGCAGCACTGGAAACCATTTTGACATATAATCCCGATGAAACACTGGTAATGCTGACATCACCGGCTAATGAAATATCGTGAAAGATCCTGATTACACCAAGGATAG
>JGI24140J50213_10001021_pt1 | contig 12584 bp, 10 predicted proteins | sample BarGraIncu00222A_FD_50213 | JGI IMG/M metagenome (IMG submission 50213)
CGATGTCGCCGTTGTAGACCTCCTTGTCGTAGTCGTTCTCGATCTGCATGACCTTGTCGCCGGGCGCGAAGGTCCAGCCGAAGCGTTCGACCTTGCGCTCGCCGGCGGGGTTCAGCGCCGCCTGCAGTTCGATGTTGAGCGAACGCGCGCCGACGCCGCCGCGATTCATCGGGCACAGCACCTGGATGTCACGAATGGGATCGAGGCCGAAGCGCTGGGGGATGCGCGTTTTCACCAGTTCGATGATACGCGGCACGGCGGTTTCGGGGTCGTCCGCCTGCACAAAATAAAAATCGCTGTCACCCTCGGGCTTCGAGAGGTCGGGAATGGAACCCTGGTTGATCCTGTGTGCGCTGGTGATGATCCGGCTCTGGGCGGCCTGCCGAAAGACCTCGGTAAGGCGGATTACGGGCACCACGCCGGAAGCGATAACGTCGGCAAGGATCTGACCTGGGCCGACGGACGGGAGCTGGTCGATGTCGCCGACGATCAGCAGCGCGGCCTTGTCAGGGGCCGCCTTCATCAACGCCTGCATCAGCATGACGTCGACCATGGAGGTCTCGTCGACGACCAATAAGTCGCATGCGAGCGGGTTTTCGTTGTTGCGTTTGAAGCCGCCGGCCTTGGGGTCGACTTCGAGCAGCCTGTGAATGGTCTTGGCCTCGAACCCCGTGGCTTCCGTCATCCGCTTGGCGGCCCGGCCGGTCGGTGCGCAGAGCAGCAGTTTCACGCCCTTGGCATCCAGGATACGCAGGATGGCGTTGACGATGGTCGTCTTTCCCACGCCCGGCCCGCCGGTGATGACTAAAACTTTGGAGATCAGGGCTAGGCGAATTGCAGCGACCTGGCTTTCCGCCAACGACAAGCCGGTCTTCCGCTCGATCCAGGGCAACGCCTTCTCGGCGTCGATATAGGGCCACGGGAGTTTGCCGCTCGCAATCCGTAGAATCCGCTCGGCAATGAGCTGTTCGGCCCGGTACAGACCACCAAGGAAAACGCAGGCCGTCTCGGCAACCGTTGCCGCGATTACCGTTCCCTCGGCCAGTTCGAGATCCAGCGCGGTCTGAACCAGCTCTCTTGGAATCGCCAGCAACTCGACGGTGAGCGGCACCAGTTCTTCAGTCGGCAAGCCACAATGGCCGTCGTCCATGGCTTCTGTCAGTGCATACGAGATGCCGGCGCGCACCCGGATCATGGCGGTCTTTTCGACTCCAAGTTTCATGGCGATCGCGTCGGCGGTCTTGAAGCCAATGCCCCGAATATCGCGCGCCAGGCGGTACGGGTCTTCGGTCATGACCTGCACGGCATCCACGCCATAGGTTTTGTAGATCCGCACGGCACGTGCCGTACCGACGCCGTTGCTGTGTAGAAAAACCATGATCTCGCGAATTATTTTCTGTTCAGTCCAGGCGTCGGTGATGCGTTTGGCGCGCACCAGACCAATGCCAGTCACCTCGCGGAGCCGCTCCGGCTCGGCCTCGATGATATCGAATACCTTCTCGCCAAATGCATTGATCATCTTTTTGGCGTAGACCGGCCCGATGCCGCGGATCATCCCGGAGCCGAGGTATTTCTCGATACCATCGATGGACGTCGGCGCGGACGTGCGCATGAAGCGCGCTTTGAATTGTTGGCCATGGGTGTGATCGTTGACCCATTCGCCAGATGCCGTAATCCACTCGCCTGCAGAGATGATGGCAGCGTGACCGACGACCGTGACAAGATCGCGATGGCCACGGGCCTTTGCCCGCAGAACACAAAACCCGTTATCGCTGTTATGGAAGGTGACACGCTCGACAAGGCCAGCCAGAACTTCCTGGGTCGATGATTCCGGTTGAGGCTTCGCCGAACCTGTCACGAGGTACCAAGCTCCGTGGCGGTCAATAATTCTTTGATTGTTGCAAACTGCTGAGCGCGCGCTGCGGCCGCAATCGGGCTTTCACGATGCATTTCATCCTCTTCCGAAACTTCGCCGGCTTTTTCGCTCTGTTCAAGCTCAACCCGCGCGATGTGTGTACGTATCTCCTCTGGCGTGAACATGCACCTTACACGGGAAACGAACCGAGGCAGCTCTCTCGCGAATTCAGGATGTTGGGAGGCAGCACTGGAAAAATTCAATAGCTTTTCAGCGACCAGGTAATCAAATGCCGCTTTGAGCCCATACCGCAGCTTGATGTTTTGGGCAGCGTCGCACTGCTCAATCCAAATCTCGTGCATCTTTCGAACGCCCATAGGCTGCCCCTCGATTCAATCATGATGCCGCATAACCGCTTTACCGCTGAGTCGCGCTTAGACCGAGTAACCCAAACATCAAAGCGCACGGCGCGCACGCGGCCTCATCGGCCGAGACGCCTTGGCTCGTCGATCTCCTCAGCTTCCCGCGTCTCACCGTAGACCTCTTCCCGAATGAGATTCTCGGTGATTTCGGCGAGATAGGCGGTGAGGGCGCTGCTCAGTTCTTGGAATTCGGGCCATAGAACCCCGTCGACAAAGCTACGTGGCGCTTTGACGATGACTGTTTGCATGTGCATCCGGCGATATCGAAAGGGCCTAATCCCATACCGACGACAGAGCGCGATAAAGAGCTTTCGGGACCAAATATCTGGGACCGAGAATCTGATCTCCTGCGGCGCCTCGCTGNCGGCGGCCTTCCCAAGGAGTATGCGAATGCGGTCGGCTGCAGCACCAGCGGCGGCTTTCTCGCCAGCCGTACCGGCGCCAGCGAAAAGCGCTTCGATCTTGCGGAGCTTCTCGCGCAGCCGCGCCTCAGCGGAATTTTCTCCGGTCATGGCGCCTGGGCCCCTTCGTATCGCCGACAACGGCGTCAGGTCGTTATAACCATCCGCGCTCGCCGAATGCAGCAAGATCGACTCCGGGCGGGGCATACCATCCCGCCGAGCCGTAGCGTGCGCCAAGCTTCAGAGCGACCTCCTTGTTGCCATAAGGAATCCGAAGTGGCGTACCTGTCACTGATTTTGGCTGAGCGGGGGCCGGTAAAATGGTAACGGCGGCAGCTGTACGTTTCCGAGACCTATTCGTCGGCGCTGTCGATTGAGGCGCAATTGATCCCAAAGGCTTGCAGGCGGTCTTGCGACCGCGCTTGCGGCGCTTCGTGCCTCGGTTCGAGTCGATCCATGCGGACATCGCGGCCGAGTTGGCCTTGGCCTCGTCGGGAATGACGACACCTTTCCCCAGCGCAATCTTTTTGGCGTACAACATCTGTGCCGGACTTACCGGTTTTGGGGTGACCTTCCCAGCCGTTTCAGCGGCAGCTTTCTTTGGTGCATGTTGGTTGAGAAATGCTCGGCAGATCGATATCGACGTCTTGTAGCCGGCCGGAGGTTTGATGCCCTTCTGCCGGACGAGGCTGTCGGCAAAGTGCTTCATCGCGGGCGTTGGCGGATATCCTCCGGCGTCCTTGCCAAATGCAACGCCAAGCAGGGGAAGTTCTCCGGCGGCGGCGCCTTCCTTCAGCTTGCCGATAATGCGCTGGGCGACATCGCACACGGCGTCGATCGCACCCATCATCTCCTGCTTGCCGACAACGACATCGTCGAGCAGGCATTCAAGTTGCGCCGTCACGCCCGGGTCGACCAGCGCCGGATCGGCCTGTTGGAGAATGCCGAACAGCGACAAGCCGGTCTCGGTCGGCACGACGTTCTTTCCCTGAGCAATCAAAAAACCCTGCCTCTTCAGCCCGCCGATGATCTCGGCTCGGGTCGCCGGCGTGCCGATGCCCTTGGCTTCCTTCAGCCGTTCCCGCAGAACCTCGTCATCAACAAAACGCCAGGCATTTTGCATCGCCTCGATCAGGGTACCTTCGTTATAGCGTGATGGTGGCCGGGTCTCCTTGTCTTCAATTTTTGGATCCTGCAGTTGCGCAGTCTCGCCGTTGCGCAGTGGCGGCAGCAATTGCGCCTCGTCGCCCTTTTCATCGGCCGGCTGCCACTCAGGGAACGCTGCGCGCCAGCCGAGATCGATGGGTTGGCGACCGGAGGCGCGGAAAGCAAAGCCGCGCACGTCGAGTGTTGCGGTTGTCTGCCGGTAGCGGAAGTCGGGCATCAAGGCGGCCAGATAAGCCCGCGCGATGACGTCGAATAGTTTCTTCTCATCGGACGATAGACGAGGCCAGACCTCGCGCAGGTTGTCGATCGTGTTGACGTTGGGAATGACGGCATGATGGCTCGCGCCCTCCAGCCCCTTGTCGTAAAAACTGCCGCTCGCGCCCCTGCGGATCACCGGCGGCTCGGGCACGGGGATGACGCTGAACGATTGGCCAACCCGCAGCCCGGCCACGATCCGCGGCACGTCTGTTATCAGGCTCTGCGGCAGGTAGCGCACCTCGGCGCGCGGATAGGTGATGATCTTCTTGCCCTGGCCATCATACAGCTCCTGCGCCACCGCTAGCGTCTTGCTGGCCGGCCAGCCGAAGCGTGAGGCGCAGAGTTTCTGCAGCGACGGCAAATCGTGCAGCTTGGGTGGCCCTTGCCGCTTATCCTCAACGNGCACCGCAAGCGCGCCCTCGAAGTCCCGAGCCGCATTCACTACGTCTTGGGCACTCTCGCGGCGGACAATCCGGTCCTGCGGCGCGTGCCGCATCTGAAAATGGCCTNNCGNAACTTTCGCGGTGGCGACAACTTCAAAATATGCGAGCGGCACGAAGTTCCGGATTTCCAACTCGCGCTTGCANACAATAGCCAAGGTCGGCGTCTTCACGCGACCAACGCCGATTACTCGTCGCGCGCCTTGACCCAGGATGACGGTCGCGGCGCGGGTGAGTGACAAGTTGTAAATCTGGTCAGCCTGTCGGCGCGCAACGGCGGCGGCATAAAGGCGGGCATATTCGGCATTTGGTTTTGCCCGACCGAATGCATCGCGGATGGTCTGAGAGTCCTGCGCGGTGAACAGCACCCGCATTACCTGGCCGCGGTAATTGTAATGCTCGAGAATTTCCTGACCGATGAGCTGCCCCTCGCGGTCGCAATCGGTGGCGAGCCAAACACGCTTGGCGGTGCGCAGTGCCTCGCAAATGGCTTTGAGCTTGGCGCCTTTGTTTCCGCCCTCTGCCGGGCGAGTGCCGTAAAGGCCTTCGGGCCGCAGCAGGATCGGCGACCAGCGCTTCCAGGCCGGCACAACATCCTCCGGTTCGAGCAGGTCGAACAAATGGCCCTCGGCCGGGAGAATGTCACCGTAGCGAGAACCTACGGCGGCGCGGACGTCTTTGGCCTGGCTGGTTTTCTCCGTGATGACAATCTGATCAGCCAATGACGGGCTCGTTTGGAAGAATCGTTTCGACAGAGCTGCAATTAGAACATATAGTGAACATTAGGGCCTCGCAAGCTGTCTTCGTGGAGCGATTCCATTTCATAATGCTGTGCATATCAGTGCCCAACGTCCCCCGCGTGACTTCGCTGAGAAAGTCGAAACCGCGCTCCGCAGGCACGCCGCCGAAGAACGCGAAGGCCTGAGTGTGCCCGTCGCAGAAGGCTTCCGTCGATCTCCGTCGGATAGGCCACCGCGAAGCAGGCGTCGCTGTGCGGCGAGACATACGGGCAAAATTTTGGGCATTTTGGGCCATTTTGTGCAACGCAAAAATCATATTGCATTGCACAATAACCGATGCCATATTGAACTTATAGTTCACCGCGTCTAGGCGAAGTGAATAGGCACGTGACCCACCAAAGGGCGTCGGTCCGTAAGGTGCCATCGAGGAGCCCTAAGGATGTGTCATGTCTGAAACCGTCGTCAATAACCCGAAAATGAAGACCGCAAAGCCGACCGCAAGCTTTGAGGCCCCGCAGTTCGATATGCCGAAGTTCGAAATTCCCAAGATGGAAGTTCCGGCTGCGTTCCGTGAATTCGCCGAGAAGGGCATCGCCCAGGCGAAGGACGGCTACGAGAAGATCAAGGCTGCCGCGGAAGAGACCACCGGCGTTCTCCAAGAGACCTATTCCACCGCCACCAAGGGCGCTTCCGAGTACGGTAGCAAGATGATCGAACTTTCGCGCGCTAATACCAACAGTGCTTTCGACTTCTTCGGCAAGCTGCTGACGGTAAAGTCGCTCTCCGAGGTGGTTGAACTGTCGACCGCGCATGCGCGCCAGCAGTCCGAAACCGCGACCGCCCAGGCGAAAGAGCTCACCGCTCTCGCGCAGAAGGTTGCGACCGACACAGTCGAGCCGATCAAATCCGGCATCAACAGCGCGTTCAACAAGGCCGCGTAAGTCAGTTTTCACCAAGCGTTGCGTGTGTTGCGTTGTGTAGGGCCGCTCCGACATGCGGCCGGAAAATTAGAGCCCGGGTCTTCAGGCCCGGGCTTTTGCTTGTTCTGATGGCGATGCATTTGATTGGTTACAACACCACCTATCACCAAATATCTCGATCCAGAATTCTTCGCCTACGTCGTCGTCACTACGAGGTTTAGACTGGCCCATTAAGTTAGGCCGAGCCCCAAAGGGTCTTCAATCGCGCACTCACGCTGCCGGTCCTTTCTGAACGGTCGATTTGGGATCGGTCGCGACGACTGGTAATTAAGGGACTGCTGGTGAAGATGCAGAGCAATATTAAAAACTGAAGACGGAACGCATAAAGATCATGCGGCTGAAGCCCGGCGAGTCATTCGGCGCTTTCTCCTCAATACCTCGCCTGACGGCTTCCATCACATTCAACATTTCGGATTTCTTGCAAACTGTTATCGAACGGCCAAGCTCGCGCTGTGCCGCTCGTGGCTTGTGAAAGGCGCATCCGGGGCAAATGTCCCAATTATTATGCGACGACGGACATCGCGGCATGTCGCTGAATGACCCCGAGCGTGAAAAGAAAGCCCAAGTAGGGGATTCTTTTTCTCCGCGAATCACGTAAACAAAACGGTGACCAAGGCCGGGGGGCACAGGGTCGCCGCTACTACTGACAAACTAAACACTACTTACTATTGGTCTTCATACTCTCGACTACGGCCGTGGACTTACGGTCCCCGGCTTCCTCGACTGAGATAAATTGCCCAGTTTCGGCATCGTGACCAATCTTGCGCGTACCCATATAACCCACCGTCTTTCCCGAGCTGTTGCCCGCCCGTTCAGGCAGACAACACAAGCGTTGTGAGAGAATGGCTTGGAATTGGCGGTAAGTTCTCGAAATAGCAGGTTCCATATGCACAGCGAACGCTGATGGACGTGGGTGGACGCTGGCGGACGTGTGTGGATTCTCTCTCTCACGGCGAAAACAGGGGTTCGAGTCCCCTAGGGAGCGCCAGATAAATCAATGATTTAGCGCCGCAAACGCGAGAAGACCTCTATCTGCCTTGCTGCAGCGCTACGCCGCACGGCGGGTGTAACGTCCTTTCAGCAACACATCGACATTGCCGGACAGAATTTTCTCGCCGACCGGCCCGAGTTTGCGGATATCGCCGACGAAATCGCGCACCGCCTCGCGGGCGCGAATTTCCTGCGGATAGTCGGTGGCGAACACCAGACGTTCGGCCGGAATCTCCACCAATGCCGTCTTGACGCTGCCGATGGCGCCGCAGAAGCCGGCGGTGTCGAACATGAAGTTATGGCGCAGGTAATAGTCGAAGTCCTTTTCGCCGGTGCGGCCGTGCTTGGCGTTACCGCGCAAGCCCCAGAAGTCCTTGTCCTGATAGCTGCGGACGCGGCCGAGCATGGAAGCGATGCCGCCGCCGAGATGCGCCATATGCACCACGAGCGACGGATGGCGGTCGAACACGCCGCCATTGACCAGCCTGATCGTGGCCATGATCAGCGAGAATTCACGACCGACCGAGCGCGCCGTGTCGTAGGCATTAAACTGCTGCGGGAAATTCAGCTTCAGCGCCGGATGCACGAAAACGAACAGCCCGAGTTTTTCAGCTTCCGTCCAGAACGGTTCGAATTCCGGGGCATCGAGGAACAGCCCATCGGCCTCCGACGTGATGACCACGCCCGGAAAGCCAAGCTCGTGCGTGCAGCGCGCCAGCTCCTTGAAAGCCTGCGGACCGCCGAGCGGATGGGCATGCGCGGCGCCGATGAAGCGCCCCGGGTAGTCGCGCTCGGCTTGCTTGGCCTTGTCGTTGACCAGTTTCGAGCGCTCGAGATCGGCGCACATCGCGGAAGCGCTGGTCAGGAAGGCGGCATCGATGCCGGCCATATCCATCATGCGAATGTGCTCGTCGAGATCGTAGAGCAATTTGTGCGAGGTGTAGCTCGGCGCGCCGGTTTCGTCGAAAGCGATGATCAGTCTGTCGCCCAAATCCTCTTTGAACAGTTCGCGCGGCGTGAAGTGATGCTGGAAATCGACGATCATGGGCGTCTCCTCTGACGACACAAAGCTTGTTCACGGCGCGNGCGCGCGTGTTNCGCGNACAAAAAACATGGGNGGCGGAGTGCTGTCAAACCTTCGGCTGCAGGGCAGCCACGCGGTGGTATCACGATCTATCCGCGTCTTGCTCGTCCAATTCCAGCCCGAGCAGGAGATAGCTGAACGACTTGCCGTGCGAGTCCAGATTGAGCGAGGCGTTGACGCCGCCNTCGAGCGCGTCCTGCATGACGAAGTTGAGGCCGCACAAATGCGGCAGCTCGTAGCGCGTGACCTGGCCGCGGATCAGGTGAGGAAAAGTCCGNTTGATGCGCTCAGCCGTGAGCGTGCGTTTCAGCAGCTCGAAATCTTTGGGCTCGTAAGCCCAGACNTTGACGTTCGATGTGTTGCCTTTGTCGCCGGCGCGCGCATGCGCGATGTCGCGGACGATCCGGCGCGCGTTGCGGCGCGGGGAGTTCATGCCACCATGACCTGCAAGCTCGGTTTGACGCGTTCGCGTTCGATCAAAACCGATTTGGTCATCACGCAGGGCGTGATGGCGCCGCGATAGCCGCCGCCGCCGGCCGGGCCGCAGCACAGCAGCGATTCCACTTCCCACAGCATCGTCTCGGCGTCTTCTTTCTGGCGCGAGCGCAGCGCGACGTGCAGCCGCACGTCTTGCGCCTCAGTGGCGCGCAGGCCGGCAGTGGCAAACAGCGAAGAGACGCCGATCAGGTCGATGCGCAGATCGGATTTGTTGCCTTGCAGGCGCACCATCCGCTCTCGCACGATGTCGGCGGCCAATTGCCCGCGCGCCTGCGCGGCCGGCCCCGCATAGCTCACGCCCGCTTCGCCCTGGAAGCCGCCGTCAAAACCGACCGTCACCTTCAGCGTCGCCGGCCGTGTCGTACCGGAGGCGTTCGACACCTTGACGCGATTTTCGCCGACCGCTGCGATTTCAACGCGGCTGAAATCGGCGGTCACATCGGGCGTCAGATAGCGCTCCGGGTCATGCACCTCGTAAAGCAGTTGCTCCTTCACGGTCTGCGTGCTCACACAGCCGCCGGTGCCGGCAAGCTTGGTGATCGTTGCCGTGCCATCGGATTGCACTTCGGCGATCGGATAGCCGCATTGCGCGAGATTGCCGACGTCCTTGACGCCGGGATCGGCGAAATAGCCGCCGGTCACCTGCATGCCGCATTCCAGCAAATGTCCGACCAGCGTGCCGGCGCCCATGCGCGTCATGTCGGCGGCGTCCCAGCCGAAGCGATGCGCGATCGGCGCCAGAAACAGGGACGGATCGGCGAGGCGGCCGCCGATGATCACGTCGGCCCCGGCGGCGAGCGCGGGCATGATCGCGTCGGCGCCGAGATAGGCGTTCATACCGACGATGGGCATGTCGATGTCGGCGAGCGTCCCCGGCTCGTCCATGAACGGTTGGTTGGGCGGAACAAGAGCGGAGACATCGTCGCCTTCGATGCACGCCACCTTGAGGCCCTTGAGCCCGAGTTCGCGCGCGACCGCTAGCGTGCGCTCGGCCGCCGCGCGCGGATTGGCCGCGCCCATATTGGTGATCATCACGGTGCCGGCTTTGCGGCAGGCGGGCAGCAGCGCGCGCATGCGCCGCTCGAGCAACGAATTATAGCCGCGCGCCGGATCGGCCATGCGGTCGCGGTGGCCGAACGCCACCGTGCGCTCGCCCAGGCATTCGAGCACGATGGCGTCGAGTTCACCGCGCTCGACCAGATCGACGGCGGGCTCCAGCCGGTCGGAGGAAAAGCCCGCGCCGGTGCCGATGCGAAACGTCGACAAATTCAGTCGCCTTTCAAATGCGCAATCCCGGGGAAGAACAGGTCGTCGACCGACGCCGGCGCCTGCTTGATCGAACCGATCCTGGCCATGAATTGCGCGGTCGCGAACACCTTTAGCGGCCTCAGCGTAAAGAGGTAGTCCTTGTCGCTGATACTCGCGACGATTTCGTCGAGCGACGATTTGGTGTCGTGGGCGGCTTCGAGATAAAACTTGGCGGCGGCGCGCTTGTCCTTGTTGATGATGTCGATCGCCTCGCTGAGCGCGTCGAACACCGCCTTATAGGCTTTTGGGTTGGCGTCGCGGAATTTCGCGCTTGATGTCAAGATGAGCGCGGTCGCCGGACCGCCGAGGATTTCGTAACTGGTCGTGATGACGTGCGCGCCCGGCACCTTGATTTCCGTTTCGTAGAACGGCGAGGTTGAGAAGTGGGCATTCACACCGGCGCTGTTGCTGATGAATGCCAGCGTCGCATCCGGGTGCGAGAGCGAAATCGTCAGCGGATCGAGCTTGCCATATTCCGTTTCGCCAAAGGCCTTGGCCGCGGCCATTTGCAGCATGATCGCCTGGGTCGATATCTTGACTGAGGGAACGGCGATCTTGTCCTTGGCGGTGAAGTCCTTGATGGTTTTGACATCGGGATCGCGGGTGACGAGATAAAGCGGATAGGTCGTCAACGCGGCAACGCCTTTGATCTGGCCGTGGGTTTTGTCCCACAAGGTGATCAGCGACGGCGCGCCCTGCGAGGCGAAGTGCAGCGCGCCCGAGATCAGTCCGTCGTTCATGACGCTGGGGCCGGCGACCTTCGCCCATTTCACCGTGACGCCGGGCAGCCCCAGTTGCGTGGCGTGTTTCTCGACCAGGCCGAGTTTCTCCATCTCCATGAGCGGCAGAAAGCTCACGCCGTATTGCTGGGCGATGGTGATTTCGCTCACCTCAGCGCGGACATTGCTGGCGGCCATCGCCGTCAGCGCGGCGCAAAGCGCGATCATTGTCTGGCGAAAACGCATGGGTCCCCTCCCTGAGCAAGGCTTTTTATAATGAAACCAGCATTTTCCCTTGCGCGCCATCCCCCGATTCTGGCGCGCCAGAACAACGCCATTCGGGAGGCCAGGCATTCCCGCAGCGCATCATGCCCTCGCGTGGATGCGGCTAGTCGCGCGCGCCACCGCCATGTAATTTTGTGCAAATGTCCGAACCCGCCGCGCCGCCGCCCGCCTTACATCCCTCGCTCGCCGAACTGTTCCTCGCCTTCGCGGGCGTGTCGATCTCCGCCTTCGGCGGCGCGCTGCCGTGGGCGCGGCGCATGATCGTCGAGCAGAAGCGCTGGATGACCACGGAGGAATTCAACGAGACCTTCGCGCTCTCGCAATTCCTGCCCGGTCCGAACGTGATCAATTTCTCGGTGGTGTTCGGCGCGCGCTTCGGCGGTCCGGCCGGGGCGGCGGTGGCGCTGGCCGGGCTGCTCGGGCCGCCGCTGATGATCGTCAGCGTGCTGGCGATCTTGTACGAGCGCTATGGCGGCCTGGAAACGCTCAGCCGCATCCTCGCCGGCATCACCGCCGCCGCTGTCGGCCTGCTGATCGCGGTGGTCGCCAAGATGGCGGCGCCGCTGTTTGTCAAGCGCTGGAATTCGGCGCCGGCGTTCGCGATTCTCGCCTTCACCGGCGTCGCCCTCATGCATTGGCCGCTGCCCTTCGTGTTCCTGGGGCTGGCGCCGCTCAGCGTGGCCTTTGCGTGGTTCAAGCGATGAACTCGTCCCCGCTCACCGCGCTCGCCGGCTATTTCGCGCTGCTGTCGCTGTTCGCGGTCGGCGGCGCCAATGCGGCGATCCCGGAAATGCACCGCGTCGCAGTCGATGTGATGCATTGGATGAACGACCGCCAGTTCGCCGACATGTTCGCGATCGCTCAAGTATCGCCCGGACCGAACGTCATCATCGTCGCTTTGATCGGATACCACGTGGCGGGTTTTGCCGGCGCCGGCGTCGCCACCACGGCGATGTGCGGCCCGACATGCCTGCTGGCGTTTTTCGTGGCGCGCACCTGGGACCGCTTCAAGGACGCGCATTGGCGGATCGCGATCCAGGCCGGTCTGGTGCCGCTCTCGCTCGGGCTGATCGCGGCGAGCGCCTTCGTGCTGGCGCGCACCGCCGACCATAATGTGTATGCCGGCCTCATCACCGTGGCGACCGCGGCGATGGCGTTCTTCACCCGCATCAATCCGCTCTGGATGTTCGTAGTGGCCGGCGTGCTGGGGCTCAGCGGCTGGCTGTAGCTCAGCCCGCGAAAGCCCCGGTCACCGTCAAGATACCGGCGGCCAGGATCACCAGCTGGATCGAGAAGGCGGTGATGTTGGCGTCCCATTTTTTCGCGAACAACGGGACCGGCGCATTGAACGGCTGGTAGCCGTTCTTGTCATAGGCCGCGCCGCCGTAGATCGGCATGGCGATCAAGGCCGCGAAGAAGGCGGCGTAGACGATCGCG
>JGI24140J50213_10001022_pt1 | contig 12584 bp, 11 predicted proteins | sample BarGraIncu00222A_FD_50213 | JGI IMG/M metagenome (IMG submission 50213)
GCTTCCGCGCCGCCAGCGCGCCCGCCACCGCCGCACGGATATCGGCCACGGAAAACGGCTTGGTGATGACGTCGTGGGCGATGGCGTTGAGCCCCGAGGCGCGCTCGCGCTGATCGGCAAAGCCCGTCATCAATAAAATCGTCAGAGCGGGAAAATCGCGGGCAGCCGACAGCGCCAGCGCGATCCCGTCCATCACAGGCATCTGGATATCGGTGAGCAGCAGATCGAATTTGCCCGCTTCGCGGCTCAGGATCTCGAGCGCTTCGGCGCCGTCTTCGGCGGTGACGGTGTCGTGGCCGTCCATGGCGATGGCGCGCGCCACTAGCGTGCGCATGGAAGCTTCATCGTCGGCGATCAGTACGCGCGGCATCGATGCATGGTCTTTCGAAAGCGGGGCCGAGTCTCTTCAAGCGGAGCTGGGCCGGTTCAAATCCTGCCGGCGGCGATATCACGCTTGCTGAAGAAGCGTACATCGATATTGCGCCCTTCGGGCGGCGGCGAAGCCAGCCGCGACTTGAACCAGGCGCGCTCGCCGGGTTTCAGCACGGACTGGTCCAGTACCGCGTTCCAGGCGTAGATCTCGGCGCCATGGGCGTCGCTGACGCTGAAACGCAGCCGCGGCAGCTCGACCGGCTGGCGTGCCTCGCCGACGATGACGCCCTCGATCACCAGCACCGGTTTGCCTTCCACGGTCTCGGTGGTGATCTTCATGTCCTTTAACGCAAGACCGCGCACGTTGACGTCGAAACCGACCATTTTGTAGAACGTCGCGGTTTGCGGCAGCAGCCGCACCACCTCGACGCGCCAGATCATCAACGCCAGCACCAGCGCGCCCATGGCGGCGCAAGCGGTCGGAAGGCTGACNAATGATCTGCCGGAGGCGCGAAGCACCGCCGGCGGTTTCAAAAGTCTGGGGAACCATGACGGCCGCCGCGGACGCGCCGCAACGGCGTCCGCCAGATCGTCCCGGGCTACCGCCGGCCAGTCGGGGCCGGCAGTCTGCGGCGCGCCGTCGGCGTCGGCCGAAGCCGGCCAGTCGCTCGATATCGAAGGGCTCTCGACGACCGGGATTTCCTGCTCCTGGCTGTCGCTCCCCTCGGCCTGCGCGTTCCATTGCTCGGCGGAGGCCTGAGCGGAGGCCTGCTCGCCGGCTTCCGCCATCGCCACCACCGGTGCGCCGGCTTCGATCGCATCCTCCGGCCGCGCCAGCCAGACTTCCTTGCAACGGGAACAGCGGACGGTACGGCCAGCCCCGCCCAGGGTAGCCAGATCAATGGCGTAGGACGTTGTACAATGAGGGCAAATGATGTGCATGGAGCCAATCTCCACAATGATACTGCGCAGATGCTACAAGGCGACCGTTAACGAATCGGAAACCATAACCGAGCACAACGGTTTTGTTCGGTTCGCAGCCGCGGCGAAACCGGCGAATTCCGGGCCCTCGGCCGCAGGTTTCCGGCCGTTCCCCACATCGAACGGAGCTGAGCTTGGTTCGGTTCGAAAATGTCGGATTGCGTTACGGGCTTGGCCCGGAGATTTTGCGCGACCTCTCTTTCGGGATCCCCGCGCACTCCTTCCAGTTTCTCACCGGTCCCTCCGGCGCCGGCAAGACCTCGCTCCTGAGGCTGTTGTTCCTGTCACTGCGGCCGACGCGCGGCCTCGTCAACCTGTTCGGTCATGACGTCTCGCTGCTCGGCAAGGATGAAATCGCCGATCTGCGCAAGCGGATCGGCATCGTGCTGCAGGACTTTCGCCTGCTGGATCACATGACCACTTACGAAAACGTGGCGCTGCCGTTNCGGGTGATGGGGCGGGACGAATCGAGCTANCGCAAGGAGGTCATCGATCTCCTGAAATGGGTCGGTCTGGGCGAGCGGATGGATGCGTTGCCGCCGGTCCTGTCCGGCGGCGAGAAGCAGCGCGCGGCGATCGCCCGCGCCGTGATCTCGCGGCCGCATCTGCTGCTGGCGGATGAGCCGACCGGCAATGTCGATCCGACTCTGGGCCGACGGCTGCTGCGGCTGTTCATCGAGCTCAACAAATCCGGCACCGCGGTGATTATCGCTACCCACGACATCACGCTGATGGACCAGTATGAGGCGCGGCGGCTGGTGCTGCATCAGGGACGGCTGCATATCTATGAGTAGAAGCGACGACGAACACGGCCCGTTGGTCGATCTCGGACGCGAGCGCCCGCAGGTGCCGGCGCGGGCGCGCAACCTGTCGCCGATCGTGCCGCGTGCCTCGATCGCCGGCCGTGCGCTGGTCGCCGTGGTCGCCATCATGACCTTCCTCGCATCAATCACCACCGGGGCCGTGCTGCTGGTGAGCGCGTCGGCGGCGGAGTGGCAATCCGAAGTTGCCAGCGAAATCACCGTTCAGGTGCGCCCCTCGGCCGGACGCGATCTGGACCGCGATGCGGCTGCGGTCGCCGAAGCGATGCGCGCCCAGCCCGGCATCCTCGAAATCCGGCCCTTCACCAAGGCCGAATCAGCCAAACTGCTGGAGCCATGGCTCGGCAGCGGCCTTTCGTTCGACGACCTGCCGGTGCCGCGCGTGATTGTCGCGCGGGTTCAGCCGGGTGCGGCGCTCGATCTCGCCACGCTGCGAACCCGGGTGACACAGGTCGCGCCATCCGCCAGCGTCGACGATCACCGCGCCTGGATCGAGCGGATGCGGTCGATGAGCGGTGCGACCGTGCTCGCCGGCATCGGCATCCTCGCTCTGGTGATCGTCGCAACCATCATTTCGGTATCGTTCGCGACCCGCGGCGCAATGGCGGCGAACCGCCCGATCGTAGAGGTTCTGCATTTCGTGGGTGCCGGCGACCGCTATATCGCCAACCGCTTCCAGCGGCATTTTCTGCGGCTTGGACTGGAGGGTGGCGTGATCGGAGGCGGCGTCGCGATGCTGGGGTTCGGGTTCTCCGAATCGATCGCCGGCTGGTTCGCAGGCACCCCCGTCGGGGACCAGTTTGCGGCGTTACTGGGAACGTTTTCGCTGCGCCCGTCGGGCTATCTGACGCTGGCGGCCCAAGCCGTTCTGATTGCGGCGATCACCGCCTGGGCCTCGCGGCGAACGCTGTTCGCCACGCTGGACGACATCGACTGACGCGGTTTGTGCCTTAATACCGCATCGAGCGGACTCCATTTCGTCCTAAAACGTTCTAGACTTACAGGCGAAACCAGACTTACAGGCGAAACCAGACTTGCACGCGAAACCAGATTTGCCCGCGGAAGGATCACAAGCTTCGCATGAGCCTGCGGCCCGACGATAAATCGCCGAAAGCGCCCAGGACTGCGCCGGCGGCTGCGCCGCGGCGCTGGCTGCGCGCGGTGGTCGTCGCGGTGCTCGCGGTGGCGTTCGTCGGCGCCGCGATCGGCTTCGTCGGGTTCCTTTCGCAGTTGCGCGGCGCCGAAATCAGGCCTGACCGCAATGCCGACGGCATCGTGGTGCTGACCGGCGGCTCATCGCGTGTCTCCGATGCGATGGAATTGCTCGCCGGCGGCTATGGCAAGCGCCTGTTGATCTCCGGTGTCCATCCGACCAATGCGGCAAGCGACATTTCGCGTTCGCTGCCCGACAATTCGCCGCCCGACAATCAGACGTTACTGAGCTGCTGCGTCGATCTCGATCGCTCCGCCGTCAACACCCGCAGCAACGCGGCGGAGACGCGGCGCTGGGCGCACGATCGCGGCTTCAAGTCGCTGATCGTGGTGACATCGAATTATCACATGCCGCGGGCTATCGTCGAAATGTCGCACGCGATGCCTGATATTGCGCTGATTCCGTTCGCGGTGGTCGGCGACAAATGGCGCGATGAACCGTGGTGGACCAGTGGCACGACTTTGCGGCTACTGCTATCGGAATACGCAAAATACGTCGCCGCCGAAGTGCGGGTATCGCTGGCTGAAGTCGGTCTCGAACTGGCGCCCGAGGTTGCGGAGCAGCCGACGACCGGATCCATCACGCCGCGCAAACCGGCGACGGCTGCAGTCAACTGATCGGGTTCTCGATGGTTTCGATTTTCCTGCGTTCGCTGGTCTACAACGTGCTGTTCTACCTGGTGCTGGCGTTTTGGGTGATTGTCGGAATCCCGACTTACCTGATGCCGCGCTGGGCGATCATGAATATCGCCAGATATTGGGCGCGCAGCAGCATCTGGCTGATGCGCGTGATCTGCAATACCCGGGTGGAATATCGCGGGCTCGAGAAAATTCCCGATGGACCGCTGATCGTCGCATCGAAACATCAGTCGACCTGGGAAACCTTCGCGCTGCTGCAATTCTTCGATCAGCCGCTCTATATCCTCAAGCGCGAGCTACGATGGATTCCGCTGTTCGGCTGGTACCTGATCAAGTCGAACATGATCGGGGTCGACCGCGGCGCCGGGGGCCGCGCGCTGATACAGACGATGCACCGGGCCGGCGAGGCGGTTCGCCGCGGCCGTCAGTTGATCATCTTTCCGGAAGGAACCCGCACGCCTGTGGATGCGCCGCCGAACTACAAGAGCGGCGTCGGCCTGATTTATGCCGACAGCAATGTGGCCTGTCTGCCGGTGGCGCTCAATTCGGGGCTGTTCTGGCCGCGCCGGACGTTCATGCGCTATCCCGGAACGCTGGTGGTCGAATTTCTCGATCCGCTGCCGCCCGGCCTGTCACGCCATGAATTCAACGCGCGCATCAGCACCGTGATCGAGGACGCCACCAACCGCCTGGTGGCGACGGCGCGGCAGGAGCAGGCGCAATTGTTCGGCCGCGTTCCGGCTTCGCCGTCGGCCGCGGCTGACGGGCAAGGTCTCTAACTCAAGAAGCTTTAGCTCGAGAAGTCTCCAGGTCGGCGGGGTTGATCGAAGCGATCCGACACCGCTCTACTCTTCGGCGGAACGCCGGGCCGGCGCTGTCAGCGGCACGATGATCTGGATTTTCGTTCCTCCGCCGGGCGCGCTGTCAACATTGAGCTGCCCGCCCAGACGATTGGTGACGATGTTGTGGACGATATGCAGGCCGAGCCCAGTGCTGCCGCTCTCGCGGCGCGTCGTGAAGAATGGATTGAAGGCCTGGCGCCTGACGTCAGCGCTCATGCCGCAGCCATTGTCGGAAATCAGGATTTCGACTTTGTCGCTGCCCGACGCCCGCACCGTGATGTCAATCGCGCCTCCCTTGCCGTCGGGAAACGCGTGCATGACCGCATTGAGGAAAAGGTTAGTTAGTGCCTGTCCCCAAAGTCCTGGATAACTGTTCATCGCAAGATCAGGCTGGCAATCGACGTTGAGCGCGATATTTTTTTCCCGCAACTCCGGCCGCAGGCCGACGAGAACCAGCTCGGTCAGATCGCCGGCATAGAAACTGCGCCGATCCAGATAACCCTGATCGACCGCTACCTGCTTGAACGACTGGATCAGGTCTACGGCGCGGCTGAGATTGGATGCCAGCAACGAGGANGCCTCCTCGACGACTTCGAGGAACTTGCCCAGGCTCGATCGCTTCANCTCGCCGCGCGCGACATCGGCCGCGAACGCGGCGCGCTTGCGCTCCAGCGCCGACGCGACCGTCAGGCTGGTTCCGATGGGGCTGTTGATNTCGTGCGCCACGCCGGCCACTAGCCGTCCGAGGGCGGCGAGTTTCTCGGCTCGGATCAGCCGGTCTTGCGTAGCTCGCAAATCTTCTAGCGACCTTGCAAGTTCCCAAGCGCGCGCTTCCTCGCTTTCAAACAGTCGGGCAAGTTCATCTGTTCGTTGCCGAAGCTCGTTGAGCAAGCGCGCGTTTTCCATTGCAATGACGGCTTGATCGGCGAAATTTTGCAGCAACGAGATGTGTTCGTCGTTGAAGGCACGCACTTCCTGACGGTAGAATACGAAGGCCCCGAGGAGTGTATTACCCTTGAGCAGCGGCACCAGTAGCCACGTGCGGACACCCCCAAGTTCGACCGCCTCGACAATGGAGGGCGCCCGCCGCCGATAGGCTTCGCCATCTTTCAGGTCGAGAATATGAATAACTGACGGTTTCTCCAGCGTAGAACCTAACAGGACTGACCACCGGTAAGGCTTGCTGGTGATCGATTCGGCATATGGTCCCGTAATGCCGCGAAGAGCGACCCATCGGGCAAATTCGCCATCGGGAACGGCCAAGGCGCCGAATGAGGCCTCGCATAGCCGCATCGCCTTCTCCAGCATGGCATCGAACACGGGAGTGAGATCGCCGGCCGATGCATTGATGACCTGCAGCACCTCCGAAGCGGCCGTCTGCTGCTCTCGTGCTTCGTTCAGTTCCTTGATCAAATCGGAAACCGTGAGACGCTTGCGCAGCGTGGCCGCTGGAGCAACGCGGCGCCTCGTCTTGGTAGTTTCGCGGGCCGTCGCTCGACTTCGACTTGCCTTGCCGGCCTTCTCCTTGCTTGCGTTGCCGCCTGTCGGACGCCGCGCCATATCCGCCCCTGAGTTTAGAACGGCATCTTATCGGGCTAAACCATCGTTCTGGAAGCGCCGAATTGGCCTGGGGTCGGAGGTTGCCAACTGAAGCACGGAAGTCTCTAGCTCAAGACCGCTCGCCATGCAGCGGCGTATCGCTGTGCAGCATCAATGCCAGCTGATGCAATTGCTCGTCGCGAAAGCCCTGCTTTTCGATCGACTTTACGGTTGCCAGCACGTAGTCGCGATTGTTTCCGGAACGACCATGGCCCTGCTGTACGTAGCGCAGCTGTTCGGTCAATGACAGCCGGCCGGCATATTGCACGTGGCCGCGGTCGACCACATAAGCGAGCGCGCTGACCCGTTGCCGGGCTTCGTTTTCAAGCCAGACCGAGCGCATGACTTCGTGATAGACGCTGGTGGTCTGCTCGCGGCTGCGCAAATAGTCGACGGTATGGTTGCGCTGCGCCGCGGCGACCCGGAAGGCAACGCCACGGCAGGCCCCGCCGCGGTCGAGGCCGAGCACAAGGCCGGGCTTTTCCGGCGTCCCGCGATGGTCGAATGAATAGACGCAGAGCGCGCGGTGCTCGCCGATCAGCCGCGCCGGCACCTGTTCGATGAACTCGAAGCCCGGCCGCCACATCAGCGAACCGTAGCCGAACACCCACAGGTCGCCTTGGGATAGGTCGCCTTGGGACAGTTCCGATTCGGACAGGATTTTCGCTGGCATTCAAGGCGACGGCTATCAGAAGAAGCTTTTCGGGCGAAGCGGAATTTCCGTTCTCCCTTGAATTCCGCTGACTTGCCAAGGGCCGGGACGACGGTTTAAACGACCGCTTAATTGACAAAATCATCGGTCAAAGGTCGCTCCATGTCCGACATGACCCTCGCGCCGCGCCGGCGCCCGCTTTGGCGCCTTTTCTTCATGCCGGTCCTGCTGCTGATCGCCGCCGCGGCGTGGAGCGCATTCTGGTTCTATTCCGCCTCGAAGGTCGATGAAACCGCCGATGCCTGGCGGGCCCGGGAGGCCAAGTCCGGCCGCATCTACGATTGCGCCAGCCGTTCGGTGGCCGGCTATCCGTTCCGTCTCGAAGTCCGCTGCGACGGCGCCAGCGTGTCGCTGGTTTCGCAGACCGCCGGACAGGCCGCGAGGCAGACGCCGATCACGGCCAAGCTCGGCGAAATCCTGGTGGTGTCGCAGATCTATGACCCGAAATTGCTGATCGCTGAATTTACAGCACCAGCCACGATCGCCGGTCCCGGCCAGCCTTCGATGATCGCGAACTGGAGCAAGGCGCGCAGCAGTGTGGTCGGATTGCCGGCGGCGCCGCAGCGAATCTCTCTCGTCTTCGACGATCCCTCGATCGACCGTACCGACGTATTACCTCAAACACCGCTGGCGCGCGCAAAACATATCGAGCTGCATGGCCGCCTGGTCGATGGCTCCGCCTTGGATCATCCCAATATCGAAACCGTGTTGCGGATCGAGCAGGGCAGCGTGCAGGAGGTGCATCCGCTGCTCGCCGAGCCGTTCGATGCCGACGTCCGGACGATGCTGATCGGCCTGAAGGATTTCTCGCCAAAACCCTGGCCGCAGCGGTTCCGCGAAATCCAGGCCGCCGGCGGCCATGTCGAGATCGTGCAATCCCGGATTCAGCAGGGCGACCTGATCGCGGTTGCATCAGGGTCGCTCGGCCTCAGCGCCCAGGGGCGCCTCGATGGCGAATTGCAGATGACGGTAGCCGGCCTCGACAAGGCGATTGCGGCGCTCGGCATTGAAAAAATGCTCGATGAGGGCGTGCCGCAGACGACGCTCGATCGCGTCGCGCCCGGGGTCAAGACCAATGATGTCAATAATCTGCTCGGCGCGCTGGACCGCGCACTTCCGGGTCTCGGCAAGATGGTCAAGCAGAACGCCAACGTCGCCGCGGCCGCCGGCATCAACGCGCTCGGCAAGGAGGCGATGCTGGAAGGCAAGAAGGCGCGGTCGTTTCCACTGCGTTTCGTCGACGGCGCGGTGTTTCTGGGGCCGCTGAAGATGGCGCAGATCCCGGCGCTGTTTTGAAAACAACCATAACAGCGAGCGAAACGACGCGATGTGCCAAAGGGTGACATCTTGGCAAACGCTACATGGTCGCACTCGCGTCACCGCCCGACATAAGCCCTTGCGTGTGCGACTTCCGGACGCTCGGTATCGGCGCTCTTCGCCAGGGTCAGCAGCTTATCGTAGTACATCGCGGCCTTGTTGCGATCGCCTGCGGCCTCTGCGGCGCGCGCGGCCCCATAATATCCACGGAAGCGGTTCGGCTCGCGCTGTTGCGACGCTTCATACTCTTTGAGCGCGAGAATTGGCTGGCCGGTCTCATACAGCATATCACCCAGCAATTCGCGGGCAGGCAGGATACGACCGGGCGTGACGATGTGCTTTTCGTTCTGATCTTCAAGGTCGGCGGCTTCGCGCATCAGTTTCAGCGCGTCGTCAACATTCTTCCGGGCCAGGGCAATCCAGCCCGCGACCGCGCGCTGCTGAATTTCCACTTCCCTGGCCCAGTACGTATTTCCCGCGTCGACGAGCTTCTGATGGCGGACGGCAAGATCGGAAGCATCCTGTTCGGCGGCGGCCGGATCGCCGGAGCGGGCGGCGCCGATGGCGCGGGCAAACAGAGTGATCGCTTCCGTGTAGGGAGGACCGCCCACGGCCGGCGAGAGTTGCTTCGCAGCGAGCCAGTCGCCGCGCTCCAGCACGTAGCGGGCCGGCATCGCGGCCGAGGAGTAAGCCACTGCGAACTGCGACGCGGAAGGCGGCTTGACCTTGAACGCGTCCTCCATGGCGCTGAGCGCCGCGGCATCCCGGGCCAATTGCAGGTCCGCATAAACAGCATAATCGCTGGCATGATAGGCCTCGGGCACCTCGCCACCCTTGATCGCCGCTTCGTAGGCGCGCCGATTGGTCGATACCGATTCTTCCCAGGCGCCCACGCGCGTGAAGATATGCGACGGCATATGCAACGCATGTGGCGCGTCAGGCGCGATGCCGGCATAAAGGCGCGCGGCGGCGAGGCCCCGGGCGGCGAGGGGAGGCGCATCGTATGAATGTATGAGATAGTGCGCGATCCCGGGGTGATCGGGATGTCTGGCAAATTGTTTCTCCAGGATCGCGGCGGCCCTGGCGTAAGCCGCGTAGGTCTGGTCCGCTTGGGATTGCGTGCTCGCAATATAAAGCGCGCTGAATATCTGAGCTTCGTCATCGTCCGGATAGCTGGCCGCCAGCGCTTCGTAAGCCCTTGAGCGAGCTTCCTGGCGGGTACGTTCGGGGCGGTTGGCCCAATCCTGATAATAGGCCCCCACAGCTTCGACGTAGGCGTGCTCGCGCGGCGTGGTGGGTATCTGGCGCGCGATCTCGATCATCGCCTGTGCCTTTTCGGCGTCCTTGGGGACCGGACCTACCCCGCTAAGCGGATTCCACATCAGAAGTGAAGCGATGCCCCAATACGCGATCGCACAGGCAGGATCCTTGGCCAGCACATTGCGGAAGACCTGCTCGCCGGCGCTGTACCAGAACGAGTGCAGCATCGCGACGCCGCTTGCCAGGTCCGCCTGTACGGCGGGTGCACACGAATTCGAAAAATTTACGTTGCCGACTTGGCCATGCCCGGCGTGACCTTCGTGTTCATCCTGGCAAAGCGCCGCAACATTCGTGAACAGAAGCGCGGTGACGCAAACGATGATCGTGCGCAGTTTCATGACGAATTCCCCACGTCCACAAATTCACGCCGAGGAATAGTAGCTGTAACCGAGCCGGCCGTGGAAGCGCAGCAATCGGCCGGCCGATCATTGGCTCATGTCCGGTTTGGGGTCAACCGCGTCACTATGACCCAGCACCGGCCACTTCCGGTCGACCCTGATGAGCGGATCGCAGCGTCGAACGAATGTCTCAAACGTGCCGTTGACGGAAGTAGCCGCCAAGGGGGGCGGTCCAACGCGGATGAAATGGCGCTTAAAACTCACCCCGAGTTCCACTAGAATTCATAAGCCGATGGGGGCTGCTTCTTAACAAACGGGAGGGTTTAGCATGCCGATCTATATCTCGCGTGGATGTTACACAGCCGATGCCGTGCGGGGCATGATGGCTATGCCCGAAGATCGGGAGCCATCGATTGCAGGAGTGTTCGAAAAGTTGGGCGGCAAGTTGCTTTGTTATTACGTTACTCTTGGCGAATTCGATTGGCTGCTCATCGCGGAATTTCCGAATGAAATGGTCGCGTCGTCAGGAATTCTCGTCGCCATGGCGGGCGGCAGCGTCAGCCATGTGCAAACCACGGTGGCCATGACCTCCAAGCAGGCAATCGAAGCCTTTAGCGGGGCTGCTGCGGCAGCCAAATCGTTCAAAAGCGCGGGCAAGTGATTGAGCCAGACGCCCGGGGTCGTTATTCGATCACCCTGTCGGCCCGGCGCCCGCCGTTTGTCGGGTCAGACCGGCAGGCCTCCCAGGAGGAGGCCTGCCTCGTGGCGCTTGCGGTCCCCATCGCGCTTGTAGTGCTGGGTGGTGAGGTAGACGGCCACCGAGAATTTCGGCGCGCGCTTCAGCGCGCGCTAGAGGCAGCGGGTCGACGCCTTAGACCGGAAGCAGACCCAGCGGTTTAGCANCGGTGTGCTGCCAGGACGCTCGATAGGAAGCTGGCACGAGCCAGATCACACACAATCGGTTTNGAGAACAAGGNGCCAAACCATTTACTCGTCAACGAACCATCGTTGNCGACCCAGGGAATCGGTGGCAGTTGCGGCAGATAAGGTGGTGCCCACGGCAGTACTCTCGAAAGCGTCACTCTGCCTGGAAACTGTGCGAGGAAAGCCTTGTTCATTCCGCCGTCCCATCCGCTGTAGACCGGGGCGGTTGGCAGGTTGTCTTTAAGCAATTGCGCGTATTCGAGCTCGTCGGTGCGCTGTTTCTCCAGCGCTTGCAGCGCGACTTTCGGATTCACGACAAAGGCGGGGCATTTATCGGCGGGATTGAACACAAGGGGATTCGGCGAATTTGGGGGAGGTTGCGCATCGAATACATAGAGCCGATTGCACACATCCACCTTAGGTTCGAGATGCGTCGTCTCGAAGTGATCGTTGCCGATCTTGAGCATTTTCCAGAAGGCCAAGCTCGGACTGTTTCGATGCCGCGCCAGATTCGCCGGCGTCAAGCGGAACGGATAGGCCTGGACCTGAAATGACGGCCGGCCGCCGAGGAACGAGTCGCGCGCCAGCGAATAGATCTCGCTGATCTGTTCGTCGGTCATGGCATAGCAACCGCTCGACGAGCAGTCGCCGTGGATCATGAGCAAGCTGCCGTCGCGCTTGTTCGCTTTGTCGAAGCTGTTGGGGTAGCCGACGTTGATCGCAAGATAGTAGTTGGAGTTGGGATTCAGCAACTCGGGTGTAATTGAATAGAAGCCCTCTGGCGCCTGACGGTCGCCCTCCTGCAACTTCGGCCCAAGATCCCCCGACCACCGACAGATCGGATAGATCTTGAGGATCTGGAAATGGCCGGTGGCGTCCTGTTTCCAGACTTCGAGCTCCGCCTCTTCCTTGAAAACGCGCACAACGATAGGAGAATATTTTGGCATCTTCTTTTGTCGGAGCAGCGAGAGCAGCTCCGGCGGTAGCTCCTTTGTTGCCTTGGTTGGCAACCGATTGCTGCTTTCGCCAAGGCACGTGACCGGCGTCAACCCCGCGGCAAAAGCCGCCGCCAGCACAAGCGCACGGAGCACCGTGGCGCGGATCATTGCTCTACCTCCGACGTGGAACCTTTCCTATCTGGAGCCAGTAGTCGGTGGCTTTCGTAAGGCAAACCCAGATGGGTGCAGGCGCCGACGAAGTCCGAGCCTATCGTCAACCTCACGACCGCCAAGCCGCTCGGTCTCGCCGCGCCGCCCTCAATGCTTTGACAAAGGTGATCGAATAGAGATGCCGTTTGTTGCGGTGCATGAGGTCCGTTTGTGGCACGAATGCGAAGTGCCGACCGCGTGGCGCAATGTCCGAGTTCGGAGGCGAAGCGGACGACATTTACTCGGGTGAGTATTTCGCATTTTGACCCTTAGCTGACTTGGTCCCGCGTCCCCGCCCGGCCGCACAGACTTCTGCTGACCGTTGTCTGCAGTCAACGTGAGCGGGACCGCGCATGTCA
>JGI24140J50213_10001025_pt1 | contig 12548 bp, 7 predicted proteins | sample BarGraIncu00222A_FD_50213 | JGI IMG/M metagenome (IMG submission 50213)
TAGGCGGCACCGGGAAGATTTGATAATAATACCGATTTACTTCGTTCGTTTTCCTTTAATTTTTCTTCAGCAATATATTTTTCCGTTACGTCCGAAAATACAAGAACTACTCCATAAATTTTACCACTATCATCTCGGATTGGTGCCGCACTATCGGCAATGTGGTATTCGGTTCCATTCTTTGAAATTAAAACAGTATGGTTGGCTAGTCCGATTATCTGACCGGTTTCAAGCACCTTTGAGACTGGATTATCAACGGGAATTCTTGATTCGGAATTAATGATATAAAAAACTTCGGTAAGTGGTTTTCCCTTGGCCTCAGTCAGGCTCCATCCACATAGTTTCTCAGCTACAGAGTTCATGTTAGCAATCAATCCACTGTTGTCTGTTGAAATCACTCCGTCACCGATAGATTGCAATGTAATAGAAAGTGATTGCTCGCTTTTGTGCAATAATTCATTCGTTTCTACTTGTTTTTCAATTTGCCGCTTCATTTGTAGATTCTTATAAATTCTATCGGAGAGGTCGTTTGTGTATACAAATAGCATGTCAGCCACTCTTTTAAATCTATCGACTGACATAACCGGAACCTCATCAAGGGCATTAATGAACTCTGTTTTATCTGCACCAATCTCTTCTGCATATCTCATCAAGCATTCTTCATTCACTTCCTCATTTCTCACTTGACCAATTAACCAGTTTGCAATATGCTTATTCCCAACAGTAATACTTGCACCGGCATCCCATAATCCTCCACTCAGACAACGTTGTAATATCGGGCCAGCTAAGTTCTGACTACCAATGATAGCATCGGATTGAAAACANTTAATGCGTCCACTTTCAGTATTACGGATTATATTTTTGCACAACTTGCAAAAGTTACTTGGTTTCGTAATGGGAGTTCCATTTGGGTGAGTAATAATCGAAGCGACACCGGTTGCATCCGCAAATAAGTCTTGCATCCGCTGAATTTCATCCAAATCAAAAATATCAGTAACCCGAACATCGTTATCGATTTCGGGGGTAAAATCAAGAATGTTTGTTGAGTTGATCATTGTATATTATTTAAAATTGAAGAAATGGTATCTGCTAATTAATTTACATAGGGCATTTGTAATTTTACTGTTGTTCCTTTTCCGNTCTCACTTTTAATCGACAATTCTCCATCAAGTAAAAAAACCCGTTCGTTCATTCCTATTAGTCCATACGAATCATTTTTTTTCTTTTGGTTTGGATCAAATCCAATTCCATTGTCAGTGACTTCTAAAATCAGTTTTTCATTATTTNGCNTAACNATAACTTTCACCTCTGTTGCCTTCGAATGTTTTGCCACGTTNTTTAAAGCTTCCTGAATAATACGAAATAAGGCGACTGATTGTTGTGAATTCGGTTGAATCCCTTTTGCGGAACTCTCAAATTTACAACTGATTTTATATCTTTCCTGAAAACTCTTAAGATGTTGTTTTACAGCATCTGTAAATCCAAGCAAATCCAATACCTCAGGTCGTAGATCTGTCATGATTTTTCTGGCTGTTTTAATTGTCGTATCAATTAAGCCGGATAGGTTCTCAAGTTTTGTTACTATTTCGTGTGAGCTATTTATATCGGTCTCTTTTAATAAGCTTTGTTTTAGCATTCCCATGTCAATTTTTATAGCAATCAAAATTTGCCCAAGCTCATCATGTATTTCTCTGGCTAATGCAACTCTCTCTTCTTCACGGATATTTTGGAGATGAGCAGCAAACTTCTTCAATTGTTCCTGCGATTCGTTTAAGGCTTCCTCTGTCCGCTTCCGTTGAGTTATATCAAATTGGATTCCTTGTGTACCAATCACTTCTCCGGTTGATGAAAATACAGGTGATTTTACAACATCTAAATATAAACTTGTTCCGTCTATATTTGTATAAATCTCNTCCGTTTCAATTGGATTACCGGTCTTCATTATTANCTCATGATCAGTTTCATTGTCAAATAAAAATGGACTTTGGATGTATCTTATTTTATTTGGCTTGTTTTGCAGGACCTCGTCTATATAGCTTGCAAGTTCATTTCTTGTTTTGCCTAGTATATCGTTTGCTGATAATCCTTTAAGNTCGCAAAATATTGAATTTACGAATATAAATCTGCCTTTGTTGTCTTTTCGGAATACACCGGCCGGCATATGCTCAACAAATGAATGATAAAGAGCTTCCGAATTATGTAAAGCTTCTTCAACCCGTTTTCGTTCTGTAATATCAATATTAAAGCCGGCTATGCCAATGATTTTTGAGTTGTTTTTAATAGGAAAAACAATTTGCTGATATATTCTGTTTTCACCATTTATCCCAAATTCATATTCTTCATCAATAACTTCACCTTCCAGTACCCGATTATTAATGTTGACTAAGAGGTCAGATGTTCTTTTGTCTATTCTTGAATTGGATCTGAGTGTTTGACCTATTATAGATCCGGAATGCTCAACCAATTTTTTATTTTCAAGAATTCCAACGCCGTCGTTATCTCGTGCCCATATCTCGAAAGGAGTGTTATCAATAAACGTACGGAGCAACATTTCGCTTTTATGAAGTGCGTCTTCTGCAAGTTTTCTATCAGTAATATCATACAAACACACTAAAAGGCTTTCGTGTTCTGATGTTTGAATGAGAGCTGTTGATCCTAACAGTGAAATCTCTTGCAATTTACCTCCGATATTTAGGGTAGACTGATATTCAATATTACTAAGACCGATTCCCGTTTTAAATGTATCTTCCATTGCAATTCGTAAACCGCAGTTGCTACATTTTATGCCATGACCACATCCTCCGGGAGTATCCATTGAGTTGATACAACCGATTACTCCCCCTACGACTTTTCCTTTCACTATATCTTCTGATGCTTGAGTTAATGANGTGAATGCATTATTTGCAAAAAGGATTCGTCTGTTTTTGTCTACAACACACATCATAACTGGTGCATGATCATAAATTGTTTTTAGCTCTGACCGGCTATTTTGTAAAGCTATTTCGGCTAATTTTCGGTCATTGTCAGAATCCATTGCGTCTAAAGCAAAAGATATGTCTTCGCCAATCTCTGACAAGAGTTTTTGCTCATCCTCATCAAAAAAATTAATTTCAGAGGCATAAAGAGTCAGAGTGCCAAAGGCCTTTCCTTTGCGAAAGAAGGGTACGGAAAAGGCCGATTGATAACCGCGACTTAGTGCTGCATCTTTCCATGGACTCATTGCCGGATCAGTGGCAATGTTGTTGGAAAATGCTATTTTCCCTTCGCGCAGTGCAAAACCGGTAGGTCCAAGACCCTGAGGTGTTCTTCTTGGAGTAATTATTATATCGTCGAGGTATCCGTTATTATCTCCTGCAAAATACTTAGGCTTTATAATGTTTTCCGTTTCATCATAAATGCCAATCCAACCCATTCGAAATTGTCCGAATTCAATAGCATATTGACAAATTGACTGGAACAATTCATCCATGTTTTTTGTCCGAACAATTATTTGATTTATCTGGCTTAAAAGNGCGTATAAACGGGTTACATGTTGTAANCTTTCTTCTGCTTGTTTGCGTGCTGTAATGTCCCGNAATATGCCTCCAACTCCTTTCTTGTTGTTTTTCAANAGCATTGGAAACTTAACTGTTTCGTATACCTTATCTCCTAGTTGTTCTTCAATAATGACAGCTCCATTAGTTTCTAATGCTCGTTTATCAGATGATAAACATGGAAGTATTCGTCCGGATTCTGTTAGTTCAAGATCTGTTTTATTTAATAGCTCTTCGCTGGTTTTTCCGAAAAAATGAGCCATCGAATTATTCGCTATTAAATATCGAAGATTTTCATCTTTGACAAAAATCATATCAATGTTATTATTGATAAATGTATTGTAGCGATCTTCGCTTTCTTTCAATGCTTCTTCAGCTAATTTTCGTTCGGTTATATTCCTTGTTATACCATAAAATCCGATAATAGTATCTTTGTCATTTTTATGTGTCGAAACACTTGCTTCTACCCATATCCAATTTCCATCTTTACATTTAGATTCGAATTCAAATTGCATCTCGTTTGGTATGCCCACTTCACTCAAATTATACTCAGCAATTCTATCTTCAACAGATTTTACTCCATTTGAATTTAGCAGTTTCCATAGATATTGTCCTGTTAATTCTATTGGATCGTATCCAAGAACTCGTTTAGCAGCATTACTAACGTAGTCAAAACAAAAATTTGGGTCCATATGCCAGATTACATCTGATGTATTTTCGGTCATGAAGCGATATTTTTCTTCACTTTCAAGAAGAGCTTTTTCTGCTTGTCTCCGTTCTGATATGTCTCTGGTGACACCATGTAAACCTGTTAACTCATCATGTTCGTTAAAATAAGGGGTGACAAGTAATTCTCCTGTTTTAATACTTTTGTCCTTGCAAACGTAATCAAGAATCAATCGTCTTTGATAATTGGTTTTTAATGCTTTACCAGCTTTGTAATCAGATATTTCTTGCTTTAACGCTTGTAAAATAAATTTGGATGAAGCCGGTGTGAATCTTTCTTCAATGCTTTGTGCCAGGTATTCATCAATAGAATATCCGGTAAACTTTTCGATAGATTGGGAGACAAAAATACTCTTTCCTGTTAAGTCCATTATCCAAACCACATCTGTGATTTTTTCTGTGATTAGTCGGTATTTAAGCTCGCTTTCGCGAAGTGCATTTTGAGCCTGCTTACGTTCTGAAATGTTGCGGATAGCAAACACTAATCCAGTAGGTTGTCCGTTTACATTTCGTACAAATTCTGCGTTTATTTCCACATCAAGGGTGCTACCATCAGATTTATTTAAAGAGTACTCTTCTGGTCCGTTAAACACACCTCGGAACATCCCAAAAATGTTTTTTTCAGCACGATCTTGATCTTTGGGAGCCAAAAATTCAATAATATTACGATTAATGATTTGTTTTTCTGAGCTATATCCAATAAGACTGTATCCTTTCGGAGAAACCATTAATATATTACCCCTCAAATCTGTTACAGTGATATTATCGGGGGAGGCATTTATCACCGAACGATAAAGTTCCTCGCTTTTATATAGAGCGTCTTGAGCTACCTTTCGTTCAGTTATGTCGCGAATGATTCCAAAAACAATTCTTTTTTCTTTATCGAAAAATGCAATTGAATGAACATCAATTATTTCAGAAGAATCAATTTTTTTGATTTTATATTCTATATTGTACGGTTCATCTTTTTCTATCAAATTTATCAGTGCAACATCCAACGCCGGGCGATACTCTGGCAATACTATTTTTTTGACATATTCGAGGTCAAGTTTAGTATTGTCGCTNGCAGTCCCATATATCTTAGTAGCACCAATGGAGGAAACAATAATTTTAGAATCAAGATGTAACTCCCAATTACCTGACTTTGATGCTAGTTCGGCTCTCGTTAAACGAGCTTCGCTCTCGCGTAATGCTTCTTCTGTTCTTTTTCTGTTTTCGTTTTCGTTTTTTAAGTCTTCTAGTAGTTTTAAGGTTTCAATATTNGTTTTTTTTAATTCAAGGGTTCGTTCTTCTACAATTGCTGCCAGACGAATATTTTCATTTCGTCTTTGNACATTTCCNCTTTTTATCTTCACCATAGCTCTGATTTGAGCTACGAGCTCACTCTCGTCTATNGGTTTAGCAAGAAAAGCCTCACCACCAACTTCNAGTCCNNGAATTCNACTTNCTTTATCTCCTTTTAGGGCAGTTACAAANACAACAGGAATATCACTCAGGTTCTTGTCATTCTTAAGNCGGCTACAAACTTCAAAACCGTCCATAATTGGCATGATAATATCAAGAAGAATTACATCNGGGTCTTTCAANGCCGCTAATTCAATTCCCTGCTCTCCTGTTAAAGCCGTGAAAATTTCTACAGTCGGAAATGATTCATTTATTAAGGCCTGGATAATTATTAAGTTATCCTGATTATCATCTATTGCCAGAATTTTTATGTTTTTATTTTCCATAAAGCATTTCATCTATTGTATTAAAAAATACCTTTTCATTTATAGGTTTTGCTAAATAGGCATCGAAACCGTGTGCTAAAATTGTTTCTTTGTCTGAAGCCATCGCACTTGCTGTAAGTGCAATGATAGGTATGCGAAGTAGGTTATCATCATTCCGAATAGCTTTAAATGCCTCAATCCCATCAACACCCGGCAAAGCTATATCCATAAGAATCAGATCAGGCCTATGTTTCTTTGCCATCATAATTCCTTGTGCACCATCTTCGGCTTCTAAAATTCTAAAATTATCTCCGAGTAATGCTTTAACCGTAATCATATTATCTAAATTATCTTCAACAATTAAAATCTGAGGTTTTTCAGTTTTTGTTGGTCTTGTAATGGGCGAGCTTATGTTTTCTTCTTTTTTTGGAGATAGCATGTTTGCAACCGTTCCCAGCAATTCCAAACGATTAATGTCTCCTTTTTGAATAAGCTGATGAACGTTATTTCGCTTTAAAAATTTGAGGTCGTCTTTGGTTATATGTTTTGCAGTAAGAATGAGTACCGGTACATGAGCAGTTAATTCGGCTTCACGAATAGTTTTAAGTACTTCGAATCCATCAACTTCAGGCATCATTAGATCCAGGATGATGCCATCTGGTATGGTGTGCGATATTATTTCAAGTGCTTTGCTTCCACCATTTGCGACTAAAATTTTATAACCGCTTTCTTCTAAAAAATCTTTTATCTGAATAATAGCAGGTTCACTGTCTTCAACAATTAAAATAGTTTTTTGAACGGAGCTTTGAACCGAGGCTTGGATCGTTCCCGATTGTAGATTTGAATCTAATTTAATGGGTGGCTCTACTATTCTGTTTTCATCTGAATAATTAAGCGGCAATACAACGGTGAAAACAGATCCTTCAGCTAATTTGCTTTTTACGCTTATATTTCCTCCCAGCAAATTAGCATATTTTTTTGCAATTGATAATCCCAGACCGGTTCCTCCAAACTTACGAGATGTTCCGGCATCAGCTTGTCGGAATTCATCGAAAATATGATCAATATGATTCTCTGAAATCCCAATCCCGCTATCTTTTACTGAGATTTCAAGATTATTTTCATTTAAATTGGCTCCAATTTCAATAGCACCATTCTCTGTGAATTTTACTGCATTTGCTACCAGATTTTGAAGTATATGACGACATTTATCAAAATCTGACCTGATTGTTATTTCGTCTGAGCTCTTCTGGATTAACTCAATTTGTTTTTGTTGAGCCTGAGGTTTAATCATGTTCACAACATCAGAAATCAAATCGTTGGCGGTAAATCTNGAAATTTCAATCTCNTCACGNCCAGATTCTATTCTTGATATGTCTAAGATATCATTTATAAGTGTAAGTAGATGCTTGCCATTTCGTTCAATAACCTCNAAATANCTNAACTCATCCGACGGTATTTTATTCTGGAGTCTTCGGCTTAGAACACCTGATAGTGCAATAACAGAATTGAGTGGTGTCCGTAGTTCATGACTCATATTCGATAAAAAGCTGGTTTTTAGTTTATTTGCTTCATCCAATTGAATTTTATGCATTTCCAATTCTCGGTTTTGTTCTGTTAGTTCAATTGATTGAGCTTGCATTTCTATTTTTTGAGCTTCCAATTCCCGGTTTTGAAATTCAAGTTTTTTAGAAAAATCCTGAATCCTTTGATAAGATAGCACTCCTTCAATACGCGATGTTAATGTGTTAAGAGTGCTATTTATTAATAAGGTGACTTGACTTGAGTATGTACGAACACTTGCAATCGAAATAATGGCAATAATCTCTTTACCAGAGATTATGGGGACTGTAATAATTTCGCGCGGTACTAATTTCCCACTGACAGTATTAAATACGAATCTCGTATCCTTGGGAATGCGTTTGATTGTTGTTAGTTTTCGTGTTGAAAGGACAGCTCCGAATTCTCCTTCGAAATCCCCTATCGAAAATGAGTGTTTTGCCAGGTCAGACATCCCGAAGGAAACGAAATGTTCAAACTGTTTTTTATCTTCGGATAATAAATACACTGCCGCCATTTGTGAATTTGTAAGTGAGGCTAATGTAGGAAGTAACGAGTTAAAGAATTCCCGCGGTTCTTCCTCTTGCAACATGATTATTGAGAGTTCAGAAGCTTTTTTGTTGAGTTCAATATTCGTTTCAATAGACTCTACCATTCGGTTAAANGAATCAGATAGAACCCCAAATTCATTTTTTGAGTTTATTGAACTGCGTGCACTCAAATCTCCTTGTTGAAATTTTTTGACCGTGTTTATCAGTTCTTTAACAGGAACGTTGATGTTTTTGCTAATTAAATATATAATAATTGTAGAGAGGATTAATATGCATACTACCAGTAATATTAAATCAAATTGTAATGTGTTTTTTAACCTGATGGAATTTGTATATATGGTTTCTCCTTTTTTTAAAGCAAAATTGTCAATTATTTGTATTTTTGCCATCATTTTTTCTCTGTATATACCTACGCTACCCTCAGTCGTAACATTTTTTTTTACAGCTTCAATATCACCTGCCATAGCTAGTTTGGTATTCACTTCACGCGCAGTTTTCCAACTCATATAAGCTTTATAAGCTTCATCTATGTCTGCATGTTGACCTAAATATCTGTCATTTAAAATATTAAATTGCGCTGGGATATCTGCAGCAGATAATTCAATTTCTTGCAACGCAGCCTGTCTTTCATTTTCGTTAGTAGCAATCATTAAATCTCTTGTGCCAATGCGCATAGTTGAAATATCAATTTTAATGCAGCTGATTGCTCTTCTTACCTGTAGTGGATGATCATATAAGGCCTTAGTTTGCTGATGCAGCTTATTGGATTGTATGTTAGAAACTATGCCTAAAACAAATACAAACAATATCATGGTACAAAATCCAACAATAAGCTGAGTCTCAATTTTTATATCTTTCAATTTCATTTGTTTATACCTTTTTATCTGTTAGTGAGTTTCTAAATATAGTTTGATTGTAAAGCAATACTTGATAGGTGTTTTTGTTTATTGGCAAATATTTTCAGAAGATTGTCTAAAAATAGCTGATTGTGGAAATACTTCTATGAAATGAGAGCGTAAAAGAGTCTCTCTTTCAGTTTCGCTCGTTATCAGAAAACCAATGTTTGACAAGCTATGGCTTGTTTTCTCAATAATTTTGGTTCTAAATTCTGGTTGATAGTAAAAAAGAAGGTTAGCGCATAATACTAAATCAAAGTCACCAAAAATACTTGAAGGTGGACAACTATATTGTTCATTGAGCAAATCAAAAACTGAAAAATCAATGTGCTCTTTTAGCTCGTCTTTTACGTGGTATCCATTTTCGCTTTTTGTGAACCACTGGTCTGCTCTTTTTAGTGATAAGTTGCTTATTGATAAATAGTCGTATTTCCCTTGTTGTGCTTCTTTTATTTGTGCTTCTGATTGATCTGTAGCAAAAATACGGAAATTTATTCTTTCACCTGTTGCGATAGAAAATTCTTTTAATAATATAGCCAAACTATAAGTTTCTTGCCCTGCGGCACAAGCTGCAGACCAAATTCGTATTTCTTTTCTTTGAGAGCTAATCTTATTCATTATGATCGAAGGGATAATGATTTTTTCTAATACGGAAAAAGTCAGTGAATTGCGAAAAAATTCACTGTAAGAAACATTCAATGAGTTAATAAGTAGTTTCCTTTCAATAGGATTTTTATCAATTAAAGAAAGATATTCTTGTTGTGAAACACATTGATTTTCATCCATTCTCGTCCGGATGGATTTATTTAAAAAACTCAAATCATATTTAGAAANATCCGTTTTTTCNTTTCGTAAAATCAACTCAACAATGGATCTGCTTTTTTCGCTCATAGTATATGTTTTGTCAGTCTTTTTTTAGCATCTCTATCTCCTGCAACCAATATTTTTGTTAATACATAATGCTGCCGTTTCTGAAATAGACTTAAATATATTGAAATCGTTTTCTTTTGATTATTTACCATGTCCGCATTTAATGTCTTTCATAACAGTATTATCGGTTGTCAATGCTTTAAAGACGATCAAACCTGGATATTTCTCAATGTCTAATTTACAGCAATTTATATTTGTGGCAAATATAATAATAATTGTAGTATTATCTGCCAAAAAGCTTATATTTTATTTATAGATGTTGCTAAATGCTGTTTTCTATTTGTCCTTTTTTCTGAGAGCATCTTTATTTGAGCAGATCTTAGTTGCCAATCAACATTAAACACCCACCAGTTTCTATCAATTTCTCTCTCATTTTTACTTGTTGAGATAATTTCAGGACTAATGCTTATACTATTATATAAGTAGTTACAAGTGAATAGTTACGAGTTACAAGACTGCTTATCTGAATTTTGCTTTCAGAAAACAGATCATTAAATATTATTACCTATTTGTTTCTTTGTTTCTATCTTTTCTTCTTTAATTATACGGTATTCATTAATTCTTTCTATCATTATTATTCCAAGGTTCCTATACTCATTAGCATTTATGCTGCATCTTGTGTTACAAATAAGCTTGCATTGGTTATTTCCATTGCGTTCATTCCAAATTTATCGATACTAAGTTGCACGAACATTCCGTTCTTTACCTGAGTTCTTGCATTTCTCCTTTCTTTTCTAATATTTTACATGGAAAATATACTTTTTCCCATGAAAAATAAAATACTTTCAATAAGAAATTATTAATTTCTATTGGAAAATTGAACATTTTAAATTACTAATATATTATTATATATAGGAAATATAATATTTCCCATGGAATATACTATATTTCTAATTGGAAATTTTGTATTAATGGTAAGGAATGCTTTATTGTAGTAACAGAAAACGGTATACATAGGTTACAATGGAGTATTCTTGATAATTAATAATGCGATAGTTACATCCTTTTGAGAGTTGTATTGCATGAATGGAAGATAGTTTGTCGTTAATCATTTAATCATGTTCAATAGCGGTCTGAACATACTAAGGATAAGTAAAATCTAATATAAAATTCGCGATATGGATAAAGCTACTGTTTCAAAAACGTTCTCTCCAAAGAAATACACAGATTCAAAATTGTTGCAAAAAACCGAAATGGTGCTCGAACGTATGACTGATAATGATTATTTCCCCAATATTCAATCAAAACTAGATGAATTAAGGGCGAAAATTCAAAGTTATAAGGTTGCTATTGTTGAATCGAATCAGGGTGGTAGGCTTAGTACTGTCCTTAAGATCAATTGCCGGAAAGAGTTGGAGGACTATCTGAAAGAATTGGCAGATAATGTGCAGCAAGCCAGTAAGGGCAATGCACTTGTTCTCTTGAGCGCCGGATTTGATATTCATAAGAAACCATCGCGGGTAGGGGAGCTGGATAAACCAACATACGTTAAGCTGGAAGTAGGGCCTTATAAGGGTAGCCTTTGGCTTAGTTGTGCTGTTGTGGATAAAGCGTTGTTTTATGTGTTCGAATATTGCCTGGCGCCTATGGGGCCGGATAGCGTGTGGGTGCATCTGACGAGTTCCAAGCGAAAAATCTTGATTGACGGTTTGATTAGCGGAAAGGAATATTGCTTTCGCATTGCTGCGGCACGTACAGATCCGTCACGCATCTGGAGTGATGCGGTCAAAAGTTACGTATTGTAAGGCTTCGGGGATAGATTCAGGGTAATGATGTGCAAAAAATTTGTAGCCTAATTTGATGTAATAAAGTGTATTACATGTGTCTTATTTTTGTTTGTGTTCTGGAAATAATTGGACTGAAATTAGTATTTTGGACTTAAATCAATATTGAGTGTTGTAGTTGTCTGACTACTTATATTCTGAAAAAATGTTATAAAACATGTTTTTAGAAGAAATATTTCGGAAAACACTTGCGGGTGTCCGAAATACACTATATCTTTGCATCGTGATTTTTTCATAGTATTAGATTTAAGGTTAACAAAGATTGGTAGTAAGGCGTTACTACCTTTCGCGTTTTATAGGGGTCACATAACAATTTCGGATTTGTTCATAAATCTATATATAATCAAAGAGGCTATTCAAGGTGTTTACCGGAATAGCCTCTTTTTTTCGAAGTCATCTTTGACTTTTTATAATATCGCTTCCATGTATCTTTCGTTTTAAGGAACAAAATATTGTTACCATAATATTTTGTTCGTAACGGAATATCTTCAGAATTTCGGAGAAGTGATATTATAATATCATGTGATTGCATAGTCTTTTTTTTAAGCTCTGAGGAGCGGACATTCTACTATCATTAAAAAGTATAACTGAATTCGTTTTGTCTTTTGTAGTTGGACCCGTTAATTGAGTAAAATGTATGTTATAAAACATGTTTCGCGTGCATTTTTAACCAAGATTGTTTGGAATGTATTGAATTCTCCCGTACTTTTGCATCGTGATTTTTTCATAGTATTAGATTTAAGGTTAACAAAGATTGGTAGAACACCGTGAGGTGAGCTACCTTTCGTCTTTTATAGGGGTTCGCTACTGTTTTGGCTGAACCTCTTCTTAATTCTAAATGTGTACAAAACTCAATATT
>JGI24140J50213_10001026_pt1 | contig 12547 bp, 15 predicted proteins | sample BarGraIncu00222A_FD_50213 | JGI IMG/M metagenome (IMG submission 50213)
GGCACGCCGTTCTTCATCGCCGCGTTCTCGGCCGGCAGGCCGAAGGCGTCCCAGCCCATCGGCATCAGCACGTTCATGCCGGTCATGCGCAGATGGCGCGCCAGCATGTCGTTGATCGTGTAGTTGCGCACATGGCCCATGTGCAGCCGCCCGCTCGGGTAGGGCAGCATCGAGCAGGCGTAGAACTTGGGTTTGGCCGGATCCTCGCGGACTCGATAGACGTCGCCGGCGGCCCACGCCGCCTGGGCGCGTGCCTCGATGTCGCGCGGATCGAAATCGGGGTTCATGCGAGGGCGACGCAGCGAGCAGCCATCGATCGATTATAGAAAGCTACCCTCGCACAACGCCCGTGCGTTGCGCGACGATGACGGACCGAAGCGGAATTGAAGCGGTCGCGGCTATAGTGGCGCACCGATTCCAGTACACGAGCCTGGCCATGAAGTCTGCTCTTGCCCTGTCCGCCGCTCTGCTCGGCACCACGCTCGCCGCCGGCTGCGCCACTGTCGACGACAAGACCGCCACCGAGGTGAAGGCGCCACGCGAATACCGCACCGGCTCCAACATCCCGGTGAAGGATCCGGCGCCGCCACAGACGGCCGAGGAGCGCGAGCGTGCTCTTGAGGCCATTCGCGCCATTCAGCACACGGGGGCGAGGCCACCGAGCAACTGAGTCGCGCGACTGCGGGCGCGTCACGCGTGCCCTGTCGGTTGGCTTCGGCTACGGGCTAGAACCAGCCCCGAGTTCTACTCGGCGATGGAGAGCTTCTTCTCCAGTCAGCTGAAGCCGCAGAGGTAGCGGCTATTTCGCGGTCGTCGGCTCGGCGACGAATCCGATCCGGCTGAGCCCGGCCTTCTGGACGATGCCGATCAGCTCGGCGACGCGGCCGTAGGGAACGGCACGGTCGGCGCGCAGCTGCACTTCGGTGTCCTTGCTGCGCTTTGCCGCGTCGGCGACGCGCGCGGCGAAAGCGTCGGCGTCGACGGCTTCGTCGCCGAAGAAATAGTGTCCGTCGCGGTCGAGTGCGACGGCGATGAACTGCGGCGTGTCGCTCGGTTGCGCCGCGTCGGTCTTCGGCAGCTCGAGCTTGAGGCTCGAAGTCATGAGCGGCGCCGTGATGATGAAGATGACGAGCAGCACGAGCATGACGTCGATCAGCGGCGTCATGTTGATGTCGCTCATCGGCTGCGCGCCGGGGGTTCGTTCGAGGCGGCCGAAAGCCATGCTGCCGGCTCGCTAGGCGCTCGCCGAAGAGTCGACGATCATTTCGCGCAGGTCGTGGGCGAAGCCTTCGAGCTCGGCCTCGCTCGCCGCGACCCGCTTGCCGAAGACGTTGTAGGCGAGGACCGCAGGGATCGCGACCGCCAGGCCTGCTGCCGTCATCACCAGCGATTCGCCGACCGGGCCCGACACCTTCTCGATCGTGATCCCGCCGGCCGCCGAGATGCTGAGCAGCGCGTGGTAGATGCCCCAGACGGTCCCGAACAGGCCGATGAAAGGCGCCGTGCTGCCGATCGAGGCGAGGAGGACCTGGCCGAACTGCAGCTGGCCGAGGACGCCGTGCAGCGCGTCGCGCAGGCGCCGCGTCAGCTGTGAATCGGCGTGACCGCGTGCCTCGAGCGTTCCGCCCGACGGCGTCGTCAGGGCGGCGTCGAGGATCGGCTTCAGGACCGCTTCGCGATCGAAGGCGGCGAGGCGGTCGCGCCCGGCCTCGACCGAAGGCGCGGCCCAGAACGCCGGCACGGCGAGCTGCAGGTCGACGTGGACGCGGCGCAGCAGCCAGCCCTTCCAGAAGATGACGACCCAGGCGCTGATCGACATCAACAGCAACAGCGCCGCGACGCTGCGCGTGATCAGGTCGCCCTGGGCCCAGAACTCTCCGAAACCGGTCAAGACGATGCTCCCTTCGGCGCGTCGAGCCCGAGCACTTCGCCCATGCCGTAAAGCCCGCGCTTCTTGTCGGCGAGGAAGCGGGCCGCGCGCAGGCTCCCGTCGGCGTAGGTGGCGCGGCTCGCCGCGCGATGCGTGACCTCGATGCGCTCGCCGCTGCCGGCGAAGACGACGCTGTGGTCGCCGACGACGTCGCCGCCGCGCAGCGCCGCGAAGCCGATCGTCCCGGCGCGGCGCGCCCCGGTGTCGCCGTGCCGCGCGTAGACGGCGCAGTCGTCGAGCCGCTGGCCGCGCGCCTTGGCGACGACCTCGCCCATCTGCAGCGCCGTGCCGCTCGGCGCGTCGACCTTGAGCTTGTGATGCATCTCGACGATCTCGACGTCGAACGCGGAGTCGAGAGCGCGGCCCGCGACCTCGAGCAGCTTCAGCACGACGTTGACGCCGACGCTCATGTTCGGCGCCATGACGATCGCAATGTGCTCGGCGTGGCCGGCGATCTCGGCTTTGTGCGCGGCACTGAAGCCGGTCGTTCCGACCACCGCCTGGACGCCGATCTCGCGGCACGCGGCAAGGTGGGCGAGCGTTCCGGCCGGCCGCGTGAAGTCGATCAGGACCTCGGCCTGCGCGATCCCGGAGCGAACGTCGCTCGTGATGCGGACGCCGCTTTGGCTGCCCAGGAACGCCGTCGCGTCGCTGCCGAGCGCCGGATGGCCGACGACNTCGAGCGCGCCGGCGAGGACGAAGTCGGGGCTGGCGGCGACGGCCTCGATCAGCGTGCGCCCCATCCTTCCCGAGGCGCCGGCCACAGCGACGCGTCGCCGCTGCGTCGTCATGAGCGCGGCTCGAGCGGCGGGTAGGTCCGCGTCGGCGCCGACGGCGCCGGCTCGGGCGCGGCAGCGCGCGACGGTACAGGCAACGCCTTCACCTGCTCGTCGCTGAGCGCCAGCGACGGCGGCGTGCGCGGCAACTTGAAGGTATCGATCGAGGCGTCGAACTCGCGTTCGGCCGGAAGATCGCCACCGGTGTCGATGCTGTCGAGTGCCTCGCCCTTGAAGAAGACGACGACGCGGCGCAGCTGCGGCTCGGCGCCCTGACGACGGATCGTGAATACGTAGTCCCAGCGATTCGCGTGGAAGGGATCGGCGAGGAGCGGCGAGCCGAGTACGTCGCGGACCTGGGCGCGCGTCAGCCCCGGCCTGACGAGCGCGGCCTGCTCGCGTGTGATGACGTTGCCCTGCACGATCTCGAGCCGGTACGGCGTCACCAGGCGGAGCAGGTTGTCGGACGATTGCAGCGACTGGCAGCCGGCCAGGGCGGCGAGGAGCAGGGTCGCGAGAGTCGCCTGCGCCGGGCCGGGACGCCGCATGAAGAGGGGAGAAGACATCGGGGGCGACGGGGCGGCACCGCGGTGCCGGCCAAGCTCGTATGATGAAGCGATTCTATCGGCGCTCCGCGCGCACCCGACCTGCATGACCCAAGCCGACGACCTGAAGAGCAGCGGCCTGAAAGCGACCCTGCCGCGAATCAAGGTGCTCGAGGTCTTCCAGAAGACCAAGGAGCGCCACATGAGCGCGGAGGACGTCTTTCGCGCCTTGCTCGCCGAGCACGCGGACGTCGGCCTGGCGACGGTGTACCGCGTCCTCATGCAGTTCGAGCAGGCCGGCATCCTGTCGCGTAATCACTTCGAGACCGGCAAGGCAGTGTTCGAGCTGAACGAGGGCAAGCACCACGATCATCTCGTCTGCCTCGACTGCGGTCGCGTCGAGGAGTTCTTCGACGCCGAGATCGAGAAGCGCCAGCGCAGCGTCGCCCAGGCGCGCGGCTTCGAGCTGCAGGATCACGCGCTCGCGCTCTACGCGGCGTGCACGAAGAAGAACTGCGAGTTCAGGAACAAGCGCTGAGGGCCGCGGCGACGCCTTCCTACTCGGGCTTGCCCATCGCCTTGTGGTGGCGCTCGATGAACTCGCTGTACGTGTCGATGCCGCGCAATTGCAGGATCGTGTTGCGCACGGCAGCCTCGACGAGCACGGCGAGGTTGCGCCCGGCGTCGACGGCGATGACGGTCTTGCGCACCGGGACGTCGAGGATCTCCTCCTCGAGAGGTTCGTAGGGCAGTCGTTCGAACTCGCGGTCCATCGTCTCCTTGCGTACGAGGTGGACGATCAGCTTCAGGCGCATCTTCCTCCGCACCGCCGTCTCGCCGAAGATCGCCTTGATGTCGAGCAGGCCGATGCCGCGCACCTCGAGCAGGTTCATCAGCAGCTCGGGGCAGCGGCCCTCGAGGGCGGTCTGCGAGACGCGGTAGAGATCGACCGCATCGTCGGCGACGAGGCCGTGCCCGCGCGAGATCAGCTCGAGGCCGAGCTCGCTCTTGCCCAGGCCCGATTCGCCGGTGAGCAGCACGCCGAGGCCCAGGATGTCCATGAACACGCCGTGCCGGGTCGTGCGCTCGGCGAAGTGCTGGCTCAGGTAGCCGCGCACGACGTCGATGACATGGCCTGCCGATTCGGCAGTCACGAAGAGCGGGATGTCGGCGCGGTCGCACAGCGCGATGAGGCGATCGGGCGGCGTCTGATCGTCGGCGACGATGAGCACCGGCGGCTCCAGCGTGACGATGCGCGAGATGCGGCTCTCCACGACGTCGGCCGATTCGTGCCGGAGATAGGCGACCTCCCGCTTGCCGACGATCTGGACCCGGTTCGGATGGATGTAGTTCAGGTAGCCGACGAGGTCCGCCGACGAGCGTGCGTCGCGGACCGCGGCTTCGTCGAAATGGCGCTCCGGATGGGTGTGGCCGGCGATCCATTCCCAGTGCAGCGCCGGGCGAAACTCCTCGAACAGCGCTTCGGCGCTGATGACGGTCGGCTTCATCGCGACCTGGCGCCGGCCGCAACCGTTGCCGCGCCCCGAGGGCGCGGCGAGGTCTTCGCGGCGCCGCGAACGCGCAAGGCGCGAGGGAGTCGTCTCAAGCCACCGATCGCATCGGCTCCCACGCCGCGATCAGGCGATGCACGGTGGCGGCTTCGCTCTCCGTCTTCAGGCGCTCGCGCAGGTCGCGATCGGAGAGCATCTCGGCGATTTCGGAAAGGATTTCGAGATGGCGCTGCGTTGCCGCCTCGGGAACGAGCAGGAAGATGAGCAGGGCGACCGGCTCGTCGTCGGGCGCGTCGAAGGCGATCGGCTCGCGCACGCGCAGCACGGCGGCGAGCGGATTCTTCAGACCCTTGATGCGGCCGTGCGGAATCGCCACGCCGTGCCCGAGGCCGGTCGAGCCGAGCCGCTCGCGGGCGAACAGGTTGTCGGTGACGGTGGCGCGGGCGATCGCGTGCTGGTTCTCGAAGAGCAGCCCGGCGTGCTCGAATATGCGCTTCTTGCTCGTCGCGTCGACGTCGACCAGCACGTCACCGGCAGGCAGGATGGCAGCGAGACGATTCATGGAGCGGCTGGTGAGCGCCGTCGCGGCGCCCGGCAAAATGACTGGGCGATGAATTATGAAGCGCCCGCCCGCGTCGCGCTGCGCTTTTGCCGCACCCGCCGGGACGGAATCGACGCCGCCGCTGCGCCGCAGCAACACCGGCCAGGCGCCGCGCTCAGCTCAACGTCGCGTCGGTGCGTTTCGGCGACGCGTGGTGGTGCTCCTGGACCTTTCCCTTGTGGCGGGCGACTTGACGATCGAGCTTGTCCATCAGCTGGTCGATGGCGGCGTAGAGATCTTCGGACGCGCACTCGGCGAAGATGTCCTTCCCCTTGACGCGCAGCGTCACCTCGGCCTTTTGCCGCAGCTCCTTCTCGCTCAGCTTCTCGACGCAGAGCAGGACCGTGATGTCGACCACCTGATCGAAGTGGCGCGTCACGCGATCCAGCTTCGTGAGCACATACTCCCTCAGAGCGGGTGTCACGTCGAGATGATGACCGCTGATCGTCAGATTCATGAAGGGATCCTTTCGGGTGTGCGGCAGACACGGTAGCAGAGCCGTCGAAGCCTGCTTCAGGACGAGGGTTTGGATGTCGAGCAGGGCCAGTCTAGCGCTCGCGCCGCATCCGCCCGCGCGCCGTTCGAGCCGGAGACGGCGCGATGCGATAATTTCTTCACCGCATCTCCCTCTCGCCGTCCTTGGACATTTTCTTGCCCTGCTGACCGTTCGCATCGTCCGCGCGCGGTTCCTGATCGCGGAGCGCACATGCTGAACGTGTTCACGCTGGCCAGCGGCCGGCTCTTCCAGGAAGAGATCGAATCGCACGCGGCGCTCGCGCATGTGCAGCCGATCTGGGTCGACCTCGACGCGCCGACCGAAGAAGAAAAAGGCTGGATCGCCGAGCGCTTCGGCGTCACGATCCCGAGCGACGTCGTCGCCGACGACCTCGAGGAATCTGCCCGCTTCTACGAGGAAGACAACGGCGAGCTACACATCCGCTCCGACTTCCTCATCGACGACGGCGAGACGCCGCGTAACGTCCGCGTCGCCTTCATTCTGTTTCGCAACATCCTGTTCTCGGTGCACGCCGAGGACCTGCCGGTGTTTCGCCTGCTGCGCCTGCGCGCGCGGCGCATTCCCGCCCTGATCGGCGACGCCAAGGACGTGCTCCTCAAGCTCTACGACGCCGACGCGGAATACTCCGCCGACGCGCTCGAGGGCATCTACGACAGCCTCGAGGCGGTGAGCGCGCGGGTCCTGCGCCATGAGGTCAACGACCAAGCGGCGGGCGAGGCGCTCTCGGCGATCGCCAGGGAAGAAGACCTGAACGGACGCGTCCGCAGGAACGTCATGGACACGCGCCGCGCCGTCAGCTTCATGATGCGCAGCCGCCTCCTCGCCGCCGAGCAGTTCGAGGAGGCCAGGCAGATCCTGCGCGACATCGATTCGCTCGACAGCCACTCGACCTTTCTCTTCGACAAGATCAACTTCCTGATGAACGCGACGGTCGGCTTCATCAACATCAACCAGAACAAGATCATCAAGATCTTCTCGGTGGCGAGCGTCGCGCTGCTGCCGCCGACGCTGATCGCGAGCATCTACGGCATGAACTTCAAGGCCATGCCCGAGCTCGACTGGCAACTCGGCTACCCGTACGCGATCGCTCTCATGGTCGCTTCGGTCGCCGCGCCGTTCATCTATTTCCGCAGCAAGGGCTGGCTCCGCTAGGCGCCGGGCGGCGCCTTCGGCATCGTCCGTCGAGCGAGGGACGGCCGCTCCAGGGTGAACTGGACGACGCTGGTGTTCCCCGTCGCGAAGGCCGCTTCGCAATAGGCCAGGTAGAACTCCCAGATGCGCATGAAGCACGTGTCGAAGCCGAGCTTGCGGATGGCCGCTTCTTCGGCCAGGAAGCGTTCGCGCCAGCGACGCAAGGTCTCGGCGTAGTCGACTCCGAACTCGAACTCGCGCAGCACCGCGAGACCGGCGGCTTCGGCGGCGCTGCGGAACTCGCTGCGGCTCGGCAGCAAGCCGCCCGGGAAGATGTACTGCTGGATGAAATCGGTCGAGCGCACGTAGCGGTCGAACAGGTCATCGCGGATCGTGATGCTCTGGATGCAGGCCTTGCCGCCCGCCTTCAGGCGCGCGCGCAGCGCCGCGAAGAACGTCTCCCAGTATTCCCGGCCGACCGCCTCGAACATCTCGATCGAGGCGATCGCGTCGAACGGCGGATCGTCGATGTCGCGGTAGTCCTGCAAGCGCAGGTCGGCGGCGATGCCGGCGTTGGCCAGGCGCTTGCGTGCCCACTCGAGCTGCGCCGACGAGAGCGTCACCCCGGTCACGGCGGCGCCGAACTCGCGCGCCGCGAGCTCGGCGAGCGCGCCCCAGCCGCAACCGATCTCGAGGACGCGGTCGCCCGGTCCGACGTCGCATTCGACGAGGGCCCGGCGCGCCTTCGCCTGCTGCGCAGCGACCAGGTCTTGCGAGTGGCCGCCCTCGAACCAGGCGCCGCTGTAGCTCATCGTCGGGTCGAGCCACAGCCGGTAGAAGTCGTTGCCGAGGTCGTAGTGGGCGAGGATGTTCTTCTTCGAGCCGCGGCGCGAGTTGCGGCGCAGGAAATGGCGGGCGCGGTAGAGGAGCGATCCCCACCACGTCCCGTAGACGACCGACTCGACCTCGTCGCGATTCGTGGTGAAGACCTTCAGCAAGGTCGGCAGGTCGGGCGAAGTCCAGTCGCCCGCGATGTAGCTTTCGGCAAAGCCGATGTCGCCCAGCTTCAACGCCGCCGCGCAGACGTTCCAGTTGCGCAGCGAGATGGCGGCGCGCGGGCCGCTCGAGGCAGCGCTTCCGAAGTGCGTCATCGAGCCGTCGGGGAGGCGCACGTCGAGCGTGCCGTGATTCAGCTGACCGAGCAAGGCGAAGACGGCGCGTGCCGCGGCCGGCGCCGAAGGGGAGAGGAAGGGCTCGGACGAGTGCGTGAGCGTGTTCATGAATCGGCGCGGCGTCGGCAAGCAGGCATGGGCATCAGCGGGTGACGAGCGATTGCGGCGGCTCGGGCTTGCCGAAGAACGGCACGCGCTTGACCCAGAGGCGCAGCGCTTGCCAGTGGATGCGGGCGACGACGCCGAGCGTCAGCAAGGGAAACGAGAAGAACGCGCCGCGCAGGCTCCGTCGCGACAACGGCTCGAGCACTCCCGACACGCTGGTCTGCAGGAGCACGCCGGCCGCGTCGTGATGGTCGATCCGCGCCACGGTTCTCGATCGCTCGGTACACACGGCGGCCGGTGCCGGATGCAGGCCGGTGCGCATGAAGCGGAAGCGGTAGTCGCCGGCGACCGTGCAGAACGGCGAGACGTGGAACGCCTTGGCCGCGCGCGTCTCGCGGCCGAAGGCGAGCTGCGGGCCGCGCAGCAGGTAGCAATGGCGCTCGCCGAAGGTGTTGTTGACTTCGACGACGACGGCGGCGAGCGAGGCGTCGGCGCGATGGCAGTACCAGAAGCTGACCGGCTTGAAGGTATGGCCGAGCACCCGCGGATAGCAATGCAGCCAGACCTCGCCCGTCGCGTCGGCGACGCCTTCTGCGTCGAGCAATTCCTCGAGCCAGGCGAGGCTGTCGGCGCGGCCGTCGCCGTGATCGGCGTCGTGGAAGCTGATGAGCCCGAAGCGGTTGCGCTGCAGCGCCGGCGACGCCTGGGCGCGGAGGCTGCGCATCGGCAGGAAGAGAAAGAAGGTCGGATAGGCGAAGCTGTTCTGCGCCGGACGCAGGCGCCGGTGCCGAACCTGGCCGAAGCCCAGCAGCGGCTCGGCGAACGGCACGTTCATGCCGCTTCGGCCACCGGCATGGCCGCGTCTTCGCCGCGCCGCCAGCGTGCCGCGATCTGCGCCGCGACGGCGAGCCCCGAAGCGAGTCCGTCCTCGTGGAATCCGTAGCGCGTCCAGGCGCCGCAGAACCAGGTATCGCGATGGCCCTGAAGCCCGGGCACGCGCTCCTGCGCCGCGATCGCGGCGCGGTCGAAGACGGGATGGGCGTAGTCGAACTCGCCGTGCACCGAGCCCGCGGCCGGGTCGGCGACGGGATTGAGCGAGACGATGACCGGCGTCTTGAACGGCAGCGGCTGCAGGCGATTGACGAGGTAGTGCAGGCAGACCGACGCGCATTGCCGATCCGGGCCGGCGGCACGGTCGTAGTTCCAGGCCGCCCAGGCGCGCTGTTGCCGCGGCAGCACGCTGCGGTCGCAGTGCAGCACCGCCCGGTTCGCCTGGTAGCGGATCGCGCCCAGAAGCTTGCGCTCGGCCGCGCTGGCATCTCCGAGCAGGGCGAGCGACTGGTCGCTGTGGCAAGCCATGACGACGGCGTCGAAGCGCTCGCTGCCTGCGTCAGTCGCGATCTCGACGCCGCCCGCGGCGAGCCGCCGCACGCGGTGCACCGGCGTAGCCAGGCGCGCGTCGGCGATCGATTCGAGCATTCGCGTCACGTAGTTCCTCGCCCCGCCGCGCACCGTGTGCCAGGCCGGCCGGCCCGTGACCTGGAGCAAGCCGTGGTTGTGGCAGAAGCGGATCAGCGTCGCCATCGGGAAGCGAAGCATCTGGTCGGTCGGGCACGACCAGATGCTGCCGATCATCGGCAGGAAATACCAATCCCGAAACGCATCGGAAAAAGCGTGGGCGGCGAGGAACTCGCCGAGCGGCTGGTCGAGCGACGCGAGACCTTGCGGCGTCGCGTCGGCAGCGAGGGCGCTCGTGAGCCGATTGAAACGCAGGATCTCGGCGAGCATGCGCCAGAAGCGCGGCCGCGCCAGGTTGGCGCGCTGCGCGAACACCGTGTCGAGACCGGATCCGCTCCATTCGAGATCGTCGGCCCTGACCTGGACCGAGAACGACATGTCCGCGCGCGTCGTCGCGACGCCGAGCTCGGCGAACAGGGCGATGAGTCCGGGGTAGGTGCGCTCGTTGAAGACCAGAAAACCGGTATCGACGCCGTGGGTGACGCCGTCGAGCGTCAGGTCGACCGTATGCGCATGGCCACCGAACCAGCCGGCCGCCTCGAACAAGGTGACGACAACGTGCCGGGACAGGCTGCGCGCCGCGGCCAATCCGGCGATGCCCGAGCCGACGACTGCGACGCGCCTCACGGCGCAAGCCCTCCCGGAAGGCCGGCGCCGAAGCGATGCGAGCCGCTGGTGGCGGCTCGCATCGGCAAGAGAAGCGTCGCCGAGCGCCTCCGAAGGAACGAGGGAGGGAGGAGGGAGGAGGAGAACCCCCCGGAGATTTCAGCCGGTAGGGCCGGCCGGCTCCGCGACGAAAACTGGTTCGCTGCCCCGCCTTCCGGTATCGCCGCCGACGTTGCCGGCGACGATGGCCGCGGACGGGCACGTCGAAGCCGTATGACGCCAGGCGGGTCCCAGAGTTCCCGGCCTTTGTCGAAAACTTTCACTAGCGTCATCCCTCCCCCTTGCCACCCCCTACGCAGCGGCGGNGCCGGTGGATGAGCCCGCCGCCGTCCCGGGGAAGTTTGCATCTGCACCGGGGCACCAAGCGTATCGACCCCGGCGCCGCGACCGTGACTTTCCTGCCTTGGCGCGGCGACCCGCCAGACGCGTTGTCACGGGGCAGCGACTAAACTGGCCGGGTTGCAAGGCCGTCGATGATCTATCCCGAACTCTTCAAGCAGCTCGAAGCAGTCCGCTGGAACATGGACCAGGACATCCCCTGGGACCGTTTCGACGCGAGCCTGTTGTCAGAAGAGCAGGCGCAGACGGTGAAGATGAACGCCATCACCGAATGGGCGGCGCTGCCGGCGACCGAGATGTTCCTGCGCGACAACCGCGACGACAGCGACTTCTCCGCCTTCATGAGCGTCTGGTTCTTCGAGGAACAGAAGCACTCGCTCGTCCTGATGGAGTACCTGCGCCGCTTTCGTCCCGATCTCGTCCCGACCGAAGCCGAGCTGCACGCGGTCCGCTTCGATTTCGATCCGGCGCCGGCCCTGGAAACGCTGATGCTCCACTTCTGCGGCGAGATCCGTCTCAACCACTGGTACCGCCGCGCCGCCGAATGGCACGATGAGCCGGTCATCAAGGTGATCTACGAAACGCTCGCCCGCGACGAGGCGCGCCACGGCGGCGCCTATTTGCGCTACATGAAGAAGGCGATGCAGAAATTCGGCGACGAGGCGCGCGCCGCGTTCGCCAAGGTCGGCGTCCTGATGGCGAGCGCGCGACGCACGGCGCAGGCGCTGCACCCGACCAACCTGCACGTCAATACCTCGCTCTTTCCCCGCGACACGATCCAGAGCCGCCTGCCGAACCCGGAATGGCTCGAGCAGTGGCTCGACCGGCAGATCCAGTTCGACTCGGTCTGGGAGAACAAGGTCGTCGAACGCATCCTGCACAACCTCGGCCTGCTCATGGAGCGGAGCTTTGCGAGTGTCCAGGAGCTCAACCGCTACCGCAAGGAAGTGACGGCGGCACTCGCAGCCGCCGCGGCGACGGCAGCCGGCGCGGTCGCCGCCCCGGTCCCCGGCGCGTAGCCGGCCTGAGCGGCGGCGTCCGCGTTCAGCTCTTCGCGGCGAGCCTGGCCTGCTCGGCCTTGCGGTCGGCCGCGACCTTTTGCGCGCTCGGGCGTTCGCCGATGAAGCGCACGTAGGACTTCCAGTCGACGCCGCCGGCCAGGAGCAGGTCTTCGTCGTAGACCGCCTTGGTCGCCATGGCGATGATCGGCAGCGAGCTCGACGCCGCGCAGTCGGCCTGCGTGAACCGGTCGCCGGCGACGAACGGCGAAAAGCGCGCCAGGCGGCTGAACGCAGCGATGTTCCGCTCGAGGAGCTTGCGCACCCGTGCCGCATTGCCTTCGCTCACCGTGCCGCCGAAGAACGCCTTCGGGTAGAGCTCGCGGGCGACGAGCTCGAGGTGCAGGTCGACGAAGGTGAGCAGCTCGCGCACCTTGGCAGCGGCATAGGGATCGGCCGGAAGGAGCGGCGGCTCGGGGTACGCAGCCTCGATGTACTCGAGGATCGCCTGGCTCTCGCACAGGGGTCCGTGCTCGGTGCGAACGAAAGGAATCTTCGCCAGCGGCGAGGCGCCGAGCACGTCTTCGCCGGTGCCGCCGGTGCCGACGTACTCCTCGCTGAAGGCGACGCCCTTTTCGAGCAGCGCCAGCTTGACCTTGTTGTAGTAGTTCGAGATCGGCGATCCGCACAGCACGAGCATGGATGTCTCCTCCAGGGCGAAGCGCGAAGTCTAGCTAG
>JGI24140J50213_10001030_pt1 | contig 12525 bp, 12 predicted proteins | sample BarGraIncu00222A_FD_50213 | JGI IMG/M metagenome (IMG submission 50213)
GTTCGGCATGAATTCCTTTGCGGTGGCCGACGTCACCAATACCGCGCTGGACTCCGGTCTGGACAAGCCAGCATCGGACTATGTCGCCAGCATCAATTATTCGCCCAACAGAACCTACACCTTCAGCACGCGCGCGCGATTCGACGAGGCAACCGGGAGCGTCGAGCGCTTCGAGGCTGAAGGCCGCGCCAACTACGATCGCTTTTCGGTCAGCCTGCTATACGGCGACTATGCGCCGCAGCCCGAGATAGGATACCTGACGCGCCGCGAAGGCATTCTCGGCACTGCCAACATCAAGCTGGCGTCAAACTGGGTGCTGACCGGAGCCGCCCGTTGGGATCTCATCCTGAACGAACTCAACCAATACGCCATCGGCGTAGGCTATGTGGACGACTGCTTCATACTGGGAGTCAACTACGTCACATCCTTTTCCTATGCCACTGCCTCCTCGCCGCCAATCCTCGATCATGTTTTTATGCTACAGCTCGGCCTGCGGACGATTGCCAACACAAGCACGCAATAGAGCGGCGGCGGCATCTCCGGACCGATGACTTGCCAGCACGTCGCGGATCGAACTCGAATCGGTTGATACGGCGAATATGATCATGACGGCCACATCCCTTCAGCGCCTTTCGTTTCTCCGGCTCGGCTGTGCGGCGGCGCTATTGCTGATGCTTTGCGCAACGCCGTCCCATGCGCAAACCGTCGCCGTCATAGTCAACGGCGACCCCATCACCAATTACGACATCGAACAGCGCAGCAAGCTGAACTTCCTGTCGACGCACAAGCCTCAGGTCCGAAAGCAAGTGATCGACGAACTGATCGACGAAAAGGTAAAAATCAGAGAAGGAAAGAAATACAGCATCGACCCGTCCTCATCCGACATCGACGGCTTGTATTCGGGGATGAGTTCAAGGATGCACATCACGCCCGATCAACTCACCAAATCTCTGGCAAGCTCGGGGATTCGGCCCGAGACGCTCAAGGAACGCATGCGGGCGGAGATGGTCTGGTCCAGCCTGATCCGCGGGCGGTTCAAGGAAAGCCTGCAGGTCGGAGAGAAAGAGGTCGCCGCCGCCGCCAAGAGCGAGACCCCCGATAAGCCGGACACCGACAGCTTCGAATATAAAATGCAGCCGATTGTCTTGATCGTCGAGCGTGGATCGCCGCCGGCCGCCACCGAGGCAAGGCGCAAGGAAGCCGAAGCCCTGCGTAATCGCGTGCAGACCTGCGACGAGGCGAACGCCTTGTTCAAGTCGATGCAAAATGCGGCGATACGTGAAGCTGTGACGAAAACATCGGCCGACCTGCCGGCGGCCCTTCGTGAATTGCTCGACAAGACTCCGATTGGTCATTTGACCGCGCCCGAAGTGACAAAACAGGGCGTGGAGATGGTTGCGCTCTGCGACAAGAAGCCGACCACCGTCGACACGCCGAAAAAGAAGGAAATTCGGGACAAGATGTTCGTCGACAAATACGAGGCAAAGTCGAAAGCGTATCTGCAGGAAGTCCGCAAAGCCGCGATGATCGAATACCGAGAAAATGAAAACAGCAACGAACAGCCTCACAATAACAAACGCCATTGACGCATGGCAAAACCCCTCGCGCTGACATTGGGCGAACCCGCGGGTATCGGGCCCGATATCACCATAAAAGCATGGCTGCGCCGAAATGATCTGAAGCTGCCGGCATTCTATCTGCTTGGCGATCGCGACTTCCTTGGCAAGCGGGCGACGGCTCTCGGACTCAAGGTCAGATTTGCCGACGTCCGGGCCGAGGATGCGTTCGCTGCTTTTGCCGACGCATTGCCGGTCGTCGCCACCGGCCATGCGGCTTCCGCGCTGCCCGGCCTGCCCGACGACACCAGCGCGGACGCCGCCACGGCCTCCATTCGCCAGGCGGTCGGAGACGTCCTTGCCGGACGGGCGAGCGCCATCGTCACCAATCCCATTGCCAAGAGCGTGCTCTACCGCACCGGATTTCGACATCCCGGCCATACCGAATTTCTCGCCGAACTCGCGGCGACCGGCGGCCACACGCCGCAACCGGTGATGATGTTGTGGTCCCCTGCCCTCGCCGTCGTGCCCGTCACGATCCATGTTCCGCTGCGGGAGGCGATCGCGCAGCTGTCAACCGACCTGATCGTTACGACGGTTCGCATCGTGAATGCGGCTTTGAAAGCCCGCTTCGGGCTCGCCAATCCGCGCCTCGCAGTATCCGGCCTCAATCCGCACGCCGGTGAAGACGGCACGCTCGGCACCGAAGACCGGAGCATCGTGGCACCCGCCATCGAAATCCTGCGCGCCGAGGGCATCGAGGTCGCCGGACCGCTGCCGGCGGACACCATGTTCCATGACGCCGCGCGCAAAACCTACGACTGCGCGATCTGCATGTACCATGATCAGGCGCTGATCCCGGTCAAGACGCTGGCATTCGACGATGCCGTCAACGTCACGCTGGGATTGCCTTTCGTGCGCACATCGCCCGATCATGGCACGGCCTTCGACATTGCCGGAACTGGGAGGGCCAATCCGTCGAGCCTGATCGCGGCGTTGCGGCTCGCCGCCCGCCTGGCGGCGGCGCAGCCGGCATGAGCGCGATCGACGACCTTCCACCGCTTCGCGAAGTCATTCGCCAGCACGCGTTGTCGGCCCGCAAATCGCTTGGACAGAATTTCCTGCTGGACCTCAACCTCACCGCGCGGATCGCTCGCGCCGCGGGCCCGCTCGAAGATGCCACCATCATCGAGATCGGCCCGGGTCCCGGCGGGTTGACGCGCGCATTGCTGGCGCTGGGCGCGCGGCGCGTCATTGCGGTCGAGCGCGATCAGCGCGCATTGGCGGCGCTCGAGGAAATTTCGGCGCGTTATCCGGGGCGGCTGGAAATCATTTGCGCCGACGCGCAGCATTTCGATCCGCGGCCGTTGCTCGGCGGCACCACCGCCAAAATCGTCGCCAACCTGCCCTACAACATCGCGACCGCGCTATTGATCGACTGGCTGTCGATCGAGCCGTGGCCACCATGGTATGACATGATGGTGCTGATGTTTCAGCGTGAAGTGGCCGAGCGAATCGTCGCGCGCGCCGATGACGAAGCTTACGGCCGGCTCGGCGTGCTCGCGAACTGGCGCACTGAGCCAAAAATCCTGTTCGACATTTCACCCGCGGCATTCGTTCCGCAGCCCAAGGTCACCTCGTCCGTCGTGCGATTGGTGCCCCGCGTCGCGCCGGAGCCGTGCGACCGCAAGGCGCTGGAGATGGTGGCGGCGGCGGCGTTCGGCCAGCGGCGAAAAATGCTGCGGCAAAGCCTGAAATCGCTGCCGGTCGATCCGGCGCGGCTGGCCCAGGCCGCCGATGTCGATTTGACGCGACGCGCTGAAACCATTCCGGTCAGTGGCTTTGTTGCCATGGCCCGTGAATTGACCAATATACGAAGCGGAAAATGAACATTCCCTGAGGAGAAAGCCCCATGGCGCTAATGCGTCGCCAGTCGTTGATCAAGTTCGATGCGCCCCTGTGTGAAACCATCGTCGACACGCCGAAGCCGCAAGGCAAGGAAGTGCTTGTCCGGATCGAGCGTTGCGGGCTGTGCCATTCCGACCTGCATATTCAAGACGGTTATGCCGACCTCGGCGGCGGCAAGAAACTCGACACCACGCGTGGCATGACGCTGCCGTTCACGCTGGGACACGAGATCGCGGGGGTCGTCGAGGAAGTCGGTCCGGATCTATCGAGAGACCTGATCGGCGCAAAGAGGGCCGTATTCCCCTGGATCGGCTGCGGTCAATGCCGCGACTGTCTCAATGGCGACGAGAATCTCTGCGTCAAGCAGCGCTTTCTCGGTGTCGCCATCGACGGCGGTTTCGCCAGCCACGTGCTGGTGCCGGACGCGAAATACCTGCTGGACTACGATCCGTTGCCGGTCAATCAGGCGGCGACCCTGATGTGCTCCGGGATAACCGCCTATGGCGCCCTAAAGCGCCTCGTCGATCGCCCGCGGCAGCGCAATCTGTTGCTGATCGGCCTTGGCGGCGTCGGCATGATGGGGCTGGCCTTCGCGCAAGCCATGTTCAAGCAAAATATCTCGGTCGCGGATTTAAGCCCGGCGGCACGCGAAGCCGCACTCAAGAACGGTGCTGCCGTCGCCTACGATCCCTCCGAGGCTGACGTGGTGAAACGGATGATCAAGGAAACCGAGGGCGGTTTCGACGGGGTGGTTGATTTTGCCGGCAATGAAAAATCGATGGGCTTTGCGGTCTCCGCGGTCGCGCGTGGCGGCAAGATCGTGGTCTCCGGTCTGATGGGCGGCAATTTCAGCCTNCCGATGGTGCAATGGATCTACAAGCGCATGACGGTCGAAGGCTTCATGGTCGGAACGCTGGCCGAGGCTCAGGAACTGATGGGGCTCGCCCGCAGCGGCAAGATCAAGCCGACGCCGATGAAGGAGGAACCGATGGGCGACGTCCAGAAATGGATCGACGAGTTGCGCGCCGGAAAGGTGGTCGGGCGCATCGTGTTGAAAAACTGAGGCGGAGCCATTTGCGGTTTTGGCGACTGCCGTCGCGCCTTTCAGTTGCGAAGGCAAGCCCGAATTAAGCCTCATGCTGTCCGGAATTGCGGCGCATTACGACCCAAGTCTTTGCTGAGATTGGGGACAAAGTGCCGCGTATCACCGGAGATTCACATGCCAGGCCGAACCGCGAAATTCGTGTCAGTCGTCGTTGCCAGCGTTCTTGCGGGCATCCCGCTGGCAACGATTTCACATGGCGCTACGCCTGCGGCGGACGATTGCCTTTCCGGACCGAAAGACCCGGCGCCAAACGGCAGCCATTGGTACTATCGCATCGATCACGCCACCAAACGTCACTGCTGGTATCTCAAGGGCGAAAAGCTTTCGCAAAGCGCTGCGCCGAATTCCTCGACCGCAGAAACCACGACACAACGCTCGATCGCGGACGCTCACGCCGAACTGCCTGCGCAGGCTGCAATCGAAGCGCCGAAACGCGGCGACGGGCTCGCGCCGGCCGCCGACGCAACGATCGCGACGCCGGCCGCGGAGACACAACGATCGGCCGTCGCCTCGCGTTGGCCCGAGCAGTCGGGAACCAGTTCCTCGACCGTTTCGCCGTCGACCGCAGCCAATTCGGGTGTCGCCGCACCACCCGATTCAGACGCGACACTACCGACCGCACCTGCCGCGGTTGCCCTCGCCGCGGCGGACTCATCGCCTGAAAAACAGCCGGGCTCCATTCAAACGCTGTTGCTCGTCATTCTCGGCGCGTTGGCGCTGGCAGGTCTGATCGGAAGCGCGGTCTTCAGGTTCGGAAACCTGCGATGGATCGGCCGGCGCACGATTCAGGTCGATCGGCAGGCGATCTGGGAAACAGCCAATATCGATCGTCGATCGCCGACGGTTGACTTCGACTCGGGCGCTCGTATCCGCAGGGACGAAATTCCCTGGGAGCTGCGCACGGCGGATGATCCGAACGGCAGGATCGAGGACATGCTCGCGCGGCTGGCCCGAAGCGCGACCAACTAGCTAGAGCGTTTTCGAGCGAAGTGGAAACCGGTTCGCGTGAAGAAAGCGCCTCAAATTATGGACTAGAGCCTCCGTTCCGATTCAATCGGAGCGGAAAAAGGTTCTAACCGCTCCGCTATTTCTCCAATTGCCGCTGCAATTCCCGCACGAATGTCGTGAGACCGGAGCGACGTTCGCGCTTCAGCCGCTCAGCCTTGAGAATCGACTGCACCTCGGCGAACGCCTCATCGATATCGTGGTTGATGACGATATAATCGTATTCCGCCCAGTGGCTCAGTTCGTGGGCCGCACGGCTCATCCGTCCCCGGATCACCTCGTCGGAATCCTGCGCACGGGTATGAAGCCGTTTCTCGAGATCGGCTGCCGACGGCGGCAAGATAAAAACGCTGACAACGTCCGCTCGCGCCTTTTCCCGCAATTGCTGGGTGCCCTGCCAGTCGATGTCGAACAGCACGTCCTGTCCCGCGGACAAGGCGGCTTCGACCGGCGCCCGCGGTGTGCCATAGCGATTGTCGAAAACGATGGCCCATTCGAGCAACTCGTCACGCCTTGCCATCTGTTCGAAGCTGGATTTATCGACAAACAAATAGTCACGGCCATCGACTTCGCCGGGCCGCATCGGCCGCGTGGTCGCCGACACCGACATCCTCAGGCCGGGCATCCGTTCGATCAAGAGGCGCGACAGCGTGGTCTTGCCGGCGCCCGACGGCGATGACAGCACGAACATCAGTCCGCGCCGCTCAACCCCGTCGATGCTGTGGCCTCCAGCCGTCATGCATCACTCCAGATTCTGAACCTGCTCGCGGAATTGCTCGACCACATTCTTCATTTCGAGACCGGTGTTGGTCAATTCGAGGTCGTTCGACTTGGAGCAGCAGGTATTGACCTCGCGGTTGAATTCCTGCGCCAGGAAATCGAGCCGCCGCCCAACCGGTCCGCCCGTGCCGATCATCTCGCGGGCCTGCGAGATGTGCGAGGCGATGCGATCGAGTTCCTCGCGAATGTCGGCCTTTGCCGCGATCATGATCGCTTCCTGATTGAGCCTATCGGAATCAAAACGCTCGGAGGACTCAAGCAGCGCCGCGATCTGCTCGGCAAGCCGCGCCTTGATCGCTTCGGGCTTGCGACCGGGGGCGGCCTCGGCCTTCTTCGCCAGTTTTTCGATCTCGTCCATGCGTTGGGAGAGGATCTGCCCGAGCGTCACCCCCTCGCGCTGGCGCATTTTGACCAAATCGGCGAGCGCCTGCTCGAACGCCGCCGCCGCGGCGGCCTTCGCCGCCTTGTCCTCCGCCTCGTTGCTTTCCGGCTCGACGACCTCGATGACGCCCTTGATCGCCAGCAGGCCATCGATGCTGGGTGCCACCGCATCGATCTTGCCGGCGAGGACGCCGGCGACCTTCACAATCGACGCCAGCACTTCTTCGTTGATGCGAATGGTCGAGACCGCGTTGGTACGCTTGACGTTGAGATTGGCATACACCGTTCCCCGCGACAGCGACTCGCCGGCGCGTTTTTTGGCCAGTGCTTCAAGCTCGTCCCATCCCGGCGGCAACCGCATCCGCAGGTCAAAGCCCTTGGCGTTGACCGACTTCAGTTCCCATTCGAACGCATACGGTCCGCTGGCGCCGTGGCTTCGGGCAAAGCCGGTCATGCTCGACAGCGGCATCGCGTGAATTTCTCCTGAGGGTACGGGGCGTGAGATTCGCAGAAAGAAGACGCGACCTTAAAACGTTTTCGAGCAAAGTGGAATTCGGTTCCAGCCTGCCGTAGCTCCCGCGCTATCGCTGCACCACCGGTGGCGACGCGGTCGATTGCGCCGCACCCTGCCGCGCCGGACGCGCGGGCTTTTTCGGCGCAGCCGGCTTCGGGGTCGTCGTAGCCGTGGGGCTGGCGTCGGCCGGCGTACTCGCAGCGGGCGGCGGCGGATCGTCAACCGGTTCGACGGTGTCGTTCTGAATCTGCTTTTCCATCGCGCGTAGTTTGGCGACGTTCTTTTGATGCTGGTCGTAGGTTTCGGTAAAGGCGTGGCCGCCGGTGCCGTCGGCAACGAAGAACAGATCACGGGTGCGCGCCGGATTGGCCGCGGCTTCCAGCGAGGCGCGTCCTGGATTGGCGATCGGCCCGGGCGGCAGGCCGTCGACCACGTAGGTGTTGTAAGGCGACGGCTGCTGGATTTCGCTACGCTTGATCGGCCGCCCCAGCGTTCCCTTGCCGCCGACCAGCCCGTAGATGATGGTCGGATCGGATTGCAGCTTGATCTTTTGCCGCAGCCGATTGACGAATACGGCGGCGACGCGGCTGCGCTCGTCGGCTTTGCCGGTTTCCTTTTCGACAATCGAAGCAAGGGTTACCAACTGCTCCGGCGTCTTGACCGGAACGTCCGGATTACGCCGTTCCCAGATTTCCGCGAGCACGCGCTTCTGCGTCTGCTGCATGCGCTGAACCACCTGATCGCGCGTGGTGCCGCGCGGGAACTTGTAGGTTTCCGGCAGCAATGTACCCTCGCGGGGAATTTCGCGGACGGTCCCCGCGAAAATATCATTCTCGGAAAGCCGGGCCACGATCTGCTCGGAGGTCAAGCCCTCCGGAATCGTGACGGCGTGCTGGACCACCTTGCCCTCGACCATGGTGCCGATGACATCGCGCAGGCTGGCGTTCTTCTGAAACGAGTATTCGCCGGGCTTGAGTTCGGAACGCGCCTTCAGCGCGAACACGCTGCCGATGAATGCCCAGCGGTTGTTGTCGATCACGCCTTCACGCTGCAGGATATCGGCAATGTCGGTCATTCCCGCGCGCGCCGGAATGTTGACGATCTTGTCCTCGTGCAGCGGGCCTGGAGCCTCGATCTTCTGCCTGCCGTAGATGTAGCCGCCGCCCACGCCGATCATCAAGACCAGCACGATGGTGATGATCGCGTTGCCGGCCACGACAAACGGATTGCGGGCGCGCTCGGAACGCTTTGGCGGCGGCGGGACCTGCTCGGGCTCCAGCGCGGCGCGCGGGCTCCGTGGCGAAATGGGCGGCCTCTCACTCATCGATGCAACCTGAATCCTGTCGGTTCAATCGCGGCCTTGCGAAAATTTCCGCATCGGCCGGTAGTCTACGCCCAAAACTAGGATTTATCACCGAATGCGGCGAAACGGTGGACTCTTGGTGTAGCGCGCTAGCTAGCCACGCGCTGCACGATCACGGATGCGTTGGTGCCCCCGAAACCGAACGAATTCGTCAGCGCGACATTGATCTCGCGTTTGCGCGCTATCTGAGGCACGAGATCGATCGCTGTTTCTACCGACGGGTTGTCAAGATTGATGGTTGGCGGGGCNATATTATCGCGAATCGCCAGAATACTGAAGATNGCCTCGATCGCTCCGGCGGCGCCCAAAAGGTGCCCCGTCGACGATTTGGTCGACGACATCGACACCTTGGAAGCCGCGTTCCCCAGCAGCCGCTCCACGGCACCGAGTTCGATTTCGTCACCGACCTGCGTCGAGGTTCCATGGGCGTTGATGTAGTCGATGTCGGAAGAAGTGATTCCGGCGCGTTTCATGGCAGCGCTCATGCTGCGGAATGCGCCATCGCCATTGGGCGATGGCGCGGTGATGTGATAGGCATCGCCGGACAATCCGTAGCCGGTCACTTCCGCATAGATTCTCGCGCCGCGCTGTTTCGCATGCTCGTATTCCTCAAGGATCACGACGCCTGCGCCCTCACCCATCACGAAGCCGTCGCGATCCTTGTCGTAGGGCCGCGATGCCTTTTCCGGAGTATCGTTGAAGCCGGTCGACAATGCTCGCGACGCGCAAAATCCAGCCATCGACAACCGGCAAATCGGGGATTCCGTTCCGCCCGCCACCATGACATCGGCATCGCCGAGCGCGATGAGCCGGCTGGCATCGCCGATCGCGTGTGCGCCGGTCGAACAGGCAGTCACGACCGCATGATTGGGGCCCTTGAGGCTGTGCTCGATCGACACATAACCTGAAGCCAGGTTGATCAGACGGCCGGGAATGAAAAACGGCGATATCTTTCGCGGGCCACGTTCCTTGAGAAGCAGCGCGGTATCGGCAATGCCCGAGAGGCCGCCGATTCCTGAACCGATCATGGTTCCGGTGGCGCAACGGTCCTCCTCGCTGGCAGGATGCCAATCGGCATCGTCGAGCGCCTGGCGCGCCGCGCACATCGCGAAAATGATGAAATCGTCGACCTTGCGCTGGTCCTTCGGCTCCATCCACTGGTCGGGATTGAAGGTACCGGCGGTGCCGTCGCCGCGTGGAATCACGCAGGCGATGCGGCTGGTCAGATCGGAAACATCAAAGGTGTCGATCTTCCTGGCGCCGCTCTCGCTGTTGAGGATGCGCTTCCAGGTCGGTTCGACGCCACAGCCGAGTGGCGAAACCATGCCGAGGCCCGTGACGACAACCCGCCTCATATCCAGCACTCCAGCCCAGCATTTGCGGCCCACAACAAGAAGCCGGTGGACCGCTCGACCACGGCCCGTCCGGCTTCGTCAACACCGCGCGGGGACGTCAGCTTTTCGCGTTCTTTTCGAGAAATTTCGTAGCGTCACCGACGGTCAAAATCGTCTCCGCCGCGTCATCGGGAATTTCACAACCAAATTCTTCTTCAAAGGCCATCACCAGTTCGACAGTGTCGAGGCTGTCGGCACCAAGGTCGTCAATGAAGCTCGCGTTGTCGACAACCTTTTCGGGTTCTACACCAAGGTGTTCGACCACGATCTTCTTAACTCGCTCGCCAATCTCACTCATCGTTCAACCTCGCGCTTGTTCCATTGGACCCGACCCCAAGACGATACGAGCCATCGTGATCGTTAAATTCTCTTCGCAGCCGCACATCGTCTTGATTTGGCCCCGTCATGTCAGACAAGGGACCGGCGAACGACGGCAGGCTCCGCACCGCCAATATACAGGGTTTCAAAATCCTGCAATGGCGTTCTTTGCCCATCCGTTGGTGGTTCGGTTATCATACTTCCCAAGCCTTGACTACAAGCCTCAATCGGCGACCGAAACGGCCTTTCACCACGCCGGAACGAACCGGCAAACGGCTCAAAACATAGCCATGCCGCCATTGACGTGAATCGTCTGCCCGGTGACATACGCCGCTTCATTCGAACTGAGGTACACCGCCGCCGCCGCGATATCCTCGGGCGTTCCAAGCCGGGCGGCAGGAACTTTCGAGAGGATGGTTTCGCGCTGCTTGTCGTTGAGTACGTCGGTCATCGGCGTCGCGATAAATCCCGGGGCGATGCAATTGGCGGTGATGTTGCGCTTGGCGTATTCCGCGCCCAGCGTCTTGATCATGCCGATCAGTCCTGCCTTTGACGCGGTGTAATTGCCCTGGCCCGGATTGCCGGTGACGCCGACGACGGAGGTGATCGCGATAATGCGGCCGAACCGCTTGCGCATCATCAGCTTGGTCGCCGCCCGGGCCAGACGAAAGGCCGCCGTCAAATTGACCTTGATGACCTCGTCCCAGTCCTCGTCGCGCATTTGCACGAACAGATTGTCCCGCGTGATGCCGGCATTGGCGACCAGAATATCGAGCTGTCCCATTGCTTTTTCTGCCGCCGGAACCAACGCCTCGACCTCGGCGGTGTCGGACAAATTGCACGGCAGCACGTGAACCTTCGCGGCGAGTTTGCCCGCGAGCGTATCCAGCACCTCGCGTCGCGTCCCCGAGATGGCGACCGTTGCGCCCTGCGCGTGCAACGCCTGCGCGATTGCGCCGCCAATGCCGCCGGTCGCGCCAGTAACGAGCGCTGTCCTGCCAGTCAGATCGAACATCCTCGTCTCCCGTTCCTTGCTCAGGCCGTCTGCGCGGCAGCGAGCGCGTCTTTCGCCGAAGCAATATCACCGGGACCGCCGACCGAAACACCGACGGCGCCGTCGGCGATCCGCTTGACCAGCCCGGTTAACACCTTGCCGGCGCCAATTTCGAAAAACCGCGTCACCCCGTGGCTGGCCATGTAGGCCACCGACTGACGCCAGCGCACGGTTCCGGTGACCTGCTCGATCAGGCGGCGGCGGATCTCGTCCGGATCGGAAATCGGTGTGGCCAATACGTTCGATACCAATGGCGAAACTGGTCGTTCGATGGCGACCTCGGCCAGCGCTTTGGCCATCACGTCGGCCGCGGGTTGCATCAAACGGCAATGGAAGGGCGCGGACACCGGCAGCAGCATCGCGCGCCTGGCGCCCCTCGTTTTGGCAATTTCGAGCGCGCGCTCGACCGCGGCCTTGTCGCCGGAGACCACGACCTGCCCGCCGCCATTGTCGTTGGCGGCCTGGCAAACCTGTCCCTGCGCGGCCTCGTCGGCGACCGCCACTGCGGCCTCATAATCGAGACCAAGCAAAGCCGCCATGGCGCCGACGCCCACCGGCACGGCTTTCTGCATAGCAAGGCCGCGGGTGCGCAACAGGCGCGCGGTGTCGCTGATGCTAAAGCTGCCGGCGGCAGCGAGCGCGGAATATTCGCCGAGCGAATGTCCGGCAACGAAAGCAGCATCCCGTCTCACCGAAAAGCCGGCTTCGGTCTCCAGCACGCGCAGGGTCGCAAGCGAGACTGCCATCAATGCCGGCTGGGCATTTTCGGTGAGCTGCAAGGTCTCGGCCGGACCGTCCCAGATGATGGCAGTCAGCTTCTCTCCGAGCGCCGCATCGACCTCGTCGAACACCGCCCGGGCAGCCGGAAAGGCCTCGGCCAACGCGTTGCCCATGCCGATGGCCTGGGAGCCCTGCCCCGGAAAAGTGAATGCTGCCGTCATCGGCGCCCCTGAATGCTGAAAATCCCAAAAGTTGAGCCGAAAGACACTGCAGGAGCCGGTTGTGTCAAGCTGCCGCTGGTTCCCGGCGCGCGCGGTTCCCCAAATGGTTCGCTTTCCCTTGCCATCGCGCTGAAAATCCGTATAAACCGCGCCATCCGTGGATCCCGGCCGGGAGCTGAACGGACGGTCTCAGCAATTTCACCTTT
>JGI24140J50213_10001033_pt1 | contig 12501 bp, 14 predicted proteins | sample BarGraIncu00222A_FD_50213 | JGI IMG/M metagenome (IMG submission 50213)
GACATGATCCTGCGCGGCGGCGCCAACATCTATCCGGCCGAGATCGAAGCCGCCGTCGTGGCGCATCCGCAAGTCAGTTCCTGCGTCGCCGTCGGCTTGCCGGATCCGGAATTCGGACAACGGGTCCACGCCATCCTCGAACTTAATCGTGATGCCGATGCCCAATCGGTCATCGACGGCATGGGCGGTTTTCTGGCCGACCGGCTTAGCCGATACAAGCATCCGGAGAGTTTCGAAATCGTCGACGTCAGCCCGCGCGACGATGCCGGCAAGGTCCGCCGCACGCTGCTGCGCGACGAACGCGCGGCGTGGCTGAAAGAGGGCCGCGCCTTTCGGATCATGCCGTCTTATACCGCGGCCAGGCGCTCAACCGGGTGAACCGCACCCACCCCCGCGCGATAGCCGGCTCGACAGCTCCCTTCGCGATAACGTGTTCAAGCCACGGGAATTTTCCGCTATCCTTGGTTTCGGGGCTGGAATCCGGCCGCGCCACATCCCAAATGATTTCGATATGTCGCACTGCCCCGAGTTGTGATCCAATCGGATAAATCATGACACTTAAGAAATCGGAGGACCTCCATGCTCTCTTTGACTGAATGGAAAGTACCGCCGGCGAACCAGCCCCGTCCGGGCGACTACAGTTTCGATCTCGATCGCGTGCTTGCTTCGGTGGTTGGGCTGCATTCAATCATCCCCGCCGACGCTTTTCTCGCGGACACCCTCGGCACCGAGCGCGCCGGCAATGGCGTGCTGATCGATGACGGACTGGTGCTGACCATCGGCTACCTGATCACCGAAGCCGAAACGGTCTGGCTGCATCTCGGCGACGGCCGCGTGGTCGAAGGTCACGCGCTCGGCTTTGATTCCGAATCCGGCTTCGGCCTGGTGCAGGCGCTTGGCCGCATCGATCTCGATCCGCTGCCGATCGGTTCCTCGGCCGCGGTCCAGCTCGGCGACCGCGTGGTGGTGGGTGGCGCCGGCGGACGCACGCGCTCGGTCGCCAGCCACATCGCCGCCAAGCAGGAATTCGCCGGTTATTGGGAGTATTTGCTGGACGAGGCGATCTTCACCCATCCCGCGCACCCTAATTGGGGCGGCGCGGCGCTGATCTCGAACCGCGGCGAGCTGATCGGCATCGGTTCGCTCCAGCTCGAACGCGAGCGCGACGGCAAAAGCGAGCATGTCAACATGATCGTGCCGATCGATCTGCTCAAGCCGGTGCTTGATGATTTGCGCAAATTCGGCCGCGTCAACAAGCCGGCGCGACCCTGGCTCGGAATGTATTCAACCGAGATCGACAACAAGGTCGTGGCGATCGGCATCTCCGAAAAGGGCCCCGCGGCGCGCGCCGAACTCAAGGCCGGGGACGTCATCCTGGCCGTGAAGGGCGAAAAGATCTCGAGTCAATCCGGCTTCTATCGCAAGCTCTGGTCGCTCGGACCCGCCGGCGTCGACGTGCCGCTCACGGTCCACCACGAGGGCGTCACCTTCGACGTCGTGCTGACTTCGACCGATCGGACCAAGCTGCTCAAGGCGCCGCGGCTGCATTAAATAGGTGAGGCACGCGCGATGAGCGAGGCCGTGGTGGACGACATCGTGGCCGTGCTGCCGCCGCTGCTGCAATCACTGGAAGCGCTCGGCTACATCGCGCGCCATCTCAACCCGCCGGATTTCGGAAGGGTCATGCAAGCCGCCGGTGCGCCGGATATCGCCTTGCAATCGGTGCGTTCGCGATTGACGGATTGGCCGGCGGAATTCGCTGNTGTACGGACCGCGCTNGAGACGGCCAGCGATGCAGCACTCGCCGCGTTCAAGGGATTGCGCGCGGTGCAGGANGGCAATGGNGATTTGATCGCGGTGTTTCGCGCGCTGCGTCACGCCCCGCGCGCGCAGGAGGCGCTCTACCCGCTTGCCGAAAAGTTCCCGCCGGTGAGCGAGTTTTTTACCGATCCCGCCCGGCGCGACGACGCCAATCTGCTGGCGCGCCTCGCCGAGCCGGCGCGTCCAGATACCGGAATCATGCACGACGACAACGAACCCGGCAGCCGCGGCGGCTTCTCGCTCTATGTACCGGAATATTATAGGCCCGAGCGCGCCTGGCCGCTGGTGATGGCGCTGCACGGCGGCAGCGGCAATGGCCGCGGCTTCCTGTGGAGCTGGCTGCGCGATGCGCGGAGCTTTGGTGCCATCCTGGTCGCACCGACTGCAACCGGCAGCGCATCTTCAAATAAAAGCACCTGGGCATTGATGGGCGACGATACCGACACCCCCAACCTCGGTCGCATTGTCGATCTCGTGCGGGAACGCTGGAACGTCGATCCGGCCCGGCTATTGCTGACCGGCATGAGCGACGGCGGCACCTTCTGCTACGTCACTGGCCTTGAGAGCGTATCGCCCTTCACCCATCTCGCGCCGGTTGCCGCTACGTTTCACCCGCTGATGGCGGAGATGGCCAACGCGGAGAGATTGCGCGGCCTGCCCATCTATCTCGTGCATGGCCGGCTCGACTGGATGTTTCCGGTGCAGGTGGCCCGGCAAACCCAGGCGGCGTTGTCGGCGGCGGGCGCTGACGTCACCTACAGGGAGCTGGACGATCTCAGCCACTGCTATCCCCGTGAAATGAACCCGGCGATCCTGAACTGGCTGCACCGGTAGCGATGACGTAGCGTTTAGACCATGCCGCCATTGGCACGCAGCACCTGACCGTTGATCCATCCGCCATCGGGACCAACGAGGAACGCAACAGCGGATGCGATATCCTCCGGCGTACCGAGGCGCTCCATCGGGTTCATTTTGGCCAAACGGTCGATCAGTTCAGGCGATTTGCCGCTGAGGAACAGCTCGGTCGCGACCGGACCCGGCGCCACGGCGTTGACCGTAATGTTGCGACCGCGCAATTCCTTCGACAGGATCGCCGTCATGGTTTCCACAGCGGATTTAGTCGCGGCATAAACGCCGTAGGTCTCCAGTCTGGTCCCGACGACGCTGGTCGAGAAATTGACGATCCGCCCGCCGTCGCGCAGCCTTTTTGCCGCTTCACGCATCGCGATGAAGCTGCCCTTGAGATTGATCGCGATCTGCTGATCGAACAGCGCGTCGTCGCTGTCGGCGATCTTTGCAAGTTTCATGATGCCGGCATTGTTGATGAGCACATCGACGCCGCCGAAAGCCCGCTCCGCGGCGTCGAACATATCGCGCACCGCGTTGGGATTGCTGACGTCAGCCTTGGCGGCGAGCGCCCGGCCACCGTTGTCTTTTATTTTGCGTTCCAGCGTCTCGGCGGATCTTGCGTCACTGGAATAGTTGATAATGACGGCGAAGCCGTCGCTCGCGAGCCGCTCCGCCACGGCAGCGCCGATGCCGCGCGAGGCGCCGGTCACGATCGCCACTTTACTGGTCTTGTCGGTCATTTTCTGTCCTTATTCCCCCAACAGAGAGCTGTATGGCACGTAGATGGCCACAACGCCTGATGATTTTGCCGGCCTGGAACCATCCGATCCNGCTGGNGTTGTCGGCCATCATCGGAGGTTTGTCATGCGCGTTTTTCTGGGAATGATTTTGGGTGCGCTGTTGTTGGTCGCCGGCGTCTACGTCTACGATTCGATGTCGACCTCGACCGTCGCCAGCGGTGAGGTGGCGCAGGCCAATCGCACCATCGTGAATTGGGACGTGGCGGCGACCGACTGGGCCACACTTAAATTGCGCGCGCATAACGACTGGATAAGGCTGTCGTCGAAATAGTCACGCCGCTATTTGTTCGCCGCCGCCTTTCGCGCATCGGCAATGGCCTGATCGAACTCCGCCATGGTGAGCGCGCCCGGCACGCGGAATTTTCCGACGATAAAGGACGGCGTGCCCTTGAAACCGAACGCCTTGGCTTGATCGTCGTTGCGCGCCAGGATCGCATCGATCGTCTTGGCGTTGGCGGCGAGGTCGCGCGTGATGCGATCGACATCGATACCCGCGCCGGCCAGCGCCTCGCCCAGCCGCGGCTCGGTCAGCTTCGAGTTGAGGCCGATCAGCGCCTCATGCGCCTGGACATATTTGTCCTGGTATTTACTCGCCAGCGCCATCCGCGACGCGACGACCGAGATCGGACCGAGGATCGGCCAGTCCTTCAACACCAGCCTGACCTTGCCGTCGCCTTGCACCACNTGCCGCAGCTCGGGCGCGATCTTGCGGCAATACGGACACTGATAGTCGAAATATTCGACGATGGTAATGTCGCCATCGGCGTTTCCGGCCACCGGGATATCCGGGTCGCGCAACACCAGGGCTTCGGTCAGCACATTGTCGCCGTCGTTTTGCCCCCGCGCCGTCGCAGGCGCAGCCCCGATGCCGAGCATGAGCGCGCCCGCACCGAGCAGACCGAGCGCCTGGCGGCGGCTGCGAACCGGGTTCAGCCTGCTTGAATCGATCGATTGCGTCATGTCTGATCTCCCGGCCGGCCTGGCCTACCCGTCAGCGCTCAAGATAGGGACAGGTTGCGCGCCAGCATATAGAGCGCCACCGCAATAATGACAGCGGCAAATACGATATTGAGCGCGCCGCCCCGCACCGACAACCGCCGCGCCAATCGGGTACCGATCAATCCGCCGGCGATACCGCCCGCGATGAAGGCCCCCGCCAGTTCCCATGAGATCAGCCCGGACCAGGCGTAACTGGCCGCCGTGGTCAGGCCGAACGCGGTGACGGCCACCAGCGACGAGCTGACCGCGTTCAAGATCGGCATTCCCGTCGCCAGCATCAGCGCCGGCACGATCAGAAAGCCGCCGCCGATACCGAAGAAGCCGGACAGCGTCCCGGTCGCCAGTCCGAGGCCGACAATGGCGGGTGTGTTGTCCCAGTTCATCTGCACGTCGGGCAGGCCGATCCGCGATCGCGTCTTCAGCATCAGCACGGCGATCACCAGCATCAACAGCGCGAACAGCGCCAGCAGTTTCTGGCCGTCGAGCATTTTGCCGAAGATCGATCCGGTGAACGCCCCGACGATCCCGGCGGCGGCAAACAGCAACGCGCATGACCACAGCACGGTGCCGCCGCGGGCATGATTCGACAAATTGACCGCCGCATTTGCCGCCACGGCGATGGCGCTGGTGCCGATCGCCACATGGGCGTCAGGGACGCCGACCACATAGACCATCAGCGGCACCGCCAGGATCGATCCACCGCCTCCGACGAGGCCCAGCGAAAANCCGACCAGCGCTCCCGATNCCAGTCCGAGGATNTCTTGCATCGTAGAGATGTGCATCGCAGAGATCATCACGCGGCAGCCCCCGCTCGCGCCTGCGCGATCCCAAAACGCGATCAGCAACAATGGCAGCACGGGCGTAGTTGGGACGCCACGCCCGTGCCTGTCAAACGCGGATCAAGCGGCGCCCTTAAGCCGCCTGTTGCATTCTGAATAGTAGCCACCGCCGCCCTTTTTATTCCAGAGCATGCCTCCCGTGGTGTTTGCGGCCTTGTTAGCCTTCCATTGCGCAGCACAAGTGTGTTCTCGTGCCAGGCCGGGTTTTTCCTGCGCGAATTTCGGGTCTACCGCGGACGGAAACACCGCATTGCCCACCTCAACCGGCGCCGGCGCGGCAGCGGACTTCGGAGCACGAGCCGGCTTGGTCTCTGCGACCGGGGGCGGGGCGGTGGGCGCGGCAGCGGGCGCCGCTGCGGCATCCGCGCCGCATTCGGCCTTGCGGAAATCATTCCACTTCTGGCCGTTGAGCGTACCGGCAGCTTTGGCTTCCTTATATTTTGCACTGCATTCCGACATGCTCAAGGCTTGCGCCGGCATGGCAGCGAGCGCGGCAAAGCCTGACGCGGCAACCGCACACAATAATTTTGCTCGAATGGTCATCCTTAGTCTCCCTGGGGCGTGGCGAACTTAAGAAGCCCTATCCTAGCGCAGCGACGGCCTGTGACAACGGCGATCCATCGAAGCGATGCAATATCTTGACCCGGAAAACGCGATCCAACCGACTTCATTCATCCACGGTTCAGCATCGCGGCGCGACGTTGCCCCCCTCTTCAACCCGAGGTGCTTCCCATGATGACACTTTCNTCCCGCGTTGCCGCGACCGCCATCGCATCCCTGTTCCTGATCGGCTCCGCCTTCGCAGAGACCCCCGCACCGGCCGCTCCGGCTCCGGCGGCGACGGCGAAAGCTGAAAAGCCGCGGAGTGCAGCGTCCCTCGAATGCTCAAAGGAAGCCGATACCCAGGGCATCCACGGCAAAAAGCGCCACAAGTTTATGAGCAAATGCAAGAAGGACGCGAAGGCCGGCGCTGCCACCAAGCAGTGATTTGGTCCTCATCTGATCTCTCCCTTCCCCTTGCGAGGGGGAGGGATCGGTGAGAGCGTTGCGGCTGATTTGATCCCCATCCGGTTTACCCCGGGCGTGAAAGAGCTCGCGGGCAGGTGACGCGACGCTCCAAGACCTGACCATTAAGACGAGCTACCCTTTTCAAGCAAAGCCGAGATAAAAGCCCGCATTGCTGCAATCGCGGTGGCGCATTTGTGCCTGCCGCGCGGATTTGACATAAGACGGCGTGAGCCTCCTTCCCGCATCGATGGCATTAGCCGTTCCCAGCCGTGCCAAAACCCTCCATGTGCTCGAAACGCTGGTCATTGGTGCTGCCGGTGGCGCGCTGTTTTTATGGGCACACCTGCCCGGCGGGCTGATTTCGGGCGCCATGATCGCGGTCGGCATCGCCGCGATCGCCGGCAGGCCGCTCGCGATGTCCCCGATCCTGACCCAGACGGTGCTGGTGCTGCTCGGGATTTCGCTGGGCTCGCTGGCCTCGCGAGAACTGCTGCTGCACGTCAGCGCCTATCCATTGACCATCGCCTTGCTGGCGCTCGCCACCTTCTGCTCGACCTTCGGCAGCAGCCTCTATCTGCAACGCGTCCATGGCTGGGACCGGACCTCGGCATTGCTGGCGGGAAGCCCCGGGGCGCTATCGCAAATCACCATTCTCGCCGCCGAGAAGGGCGCGGATGTGCCGGCGATTGCCGTGGTGCAGACCATGCGGGTGATCATTCTCACCGCAGCACTGCCGCTGCTGCTGGCGCTGACCGGGATGGCCCAGGTGTCGCCGCCAGCCGTGGCGGTGGCGACCGCCTCGCCGCTCGAACTGCTCGAGCTGGTCGCAGCCTCGGTCGCGGCAGCGCTGGTGCTGCGGCTGGTCAAATTCCCGGCGAGCTGGATGTTCGGTGCGATGATCGGATCCAGCGTGCTGCACGGCGCGGGACTGGTCGAGGGCGGCCTGCCGCCATGGGTGCGTGGGGTGGCGCTGGTCGGCATCGGCGCGCTGATCGGCGCGCGGTTCGCGCGCATGAAGGCGAGGACCCTGCTCAGCCATGTCAATGCGGCGCTCGGATCGTTTGCGGTTGCCATCGTCATTTCCGCGATCTTCGTCGGCATCATCGTCATGACCACCCATGTGCGGTTCGCCGACATCGTCGTCGCCTTCGCGCCGGGCGCGATGGACGCCATGCTGGCGCTGGCGCTGACCCTGCACATCGATCCGATTTTCGTCGGCGCGCATCATCTGTCGCGCTTTGTGTTCGTCACGATCGCAACGCCCGGCATCGTCCATCTGTTCGGACGCCCGCAGGAAGATGTCGACGATTAAGCTCGTTTCCTGACGATGCCCCAGGCCGCGATCGCGGCCATCAACAGCGAGATCAGCACGTTATAGCCGGCCAGCGACAGGCCCAGAAAGCGCCACTGCACTTCGTCGCAGCGGATGACCTTCACGGTATCGAGGCGCGCCAGCAAGTCGCCGGCGCTGCCGAGATTTCCGACCGGTCCGGTGCAATCGGTCGGTCCCTGCCAGAACTTCCATTCGACCCCGGCGTGATAGGTGCCGAGCACGGCATTGCCAAGTGCGGCGGCAGCGAGAAGCGCAAGGCCCGCGACCAGCACCGCGCGCGGGGTATCCTTAGCGGCGGCGAGCGCAACCAGCGCGCCGAGCGGGATCGCCAGGTAATAGGCGTAGCGCTGCTCGAGGCAGAGCGGACAGGGGCGGATATCCAGCACCAGCTGAAAGAACCACGCGCCGGCCAATGTTGCCACCGCAACAGCCGCGATCGCCAGCGCCGCCGTCAGCGCGGGGTTGCTGGCGTCGCGCGCGTGCGGCCGGCTGGCGGTGGCGTCAAGTGTCACATTGGTCTCCCGTATGCCTGGAAGCGTCGTATCCCGCACGCCCGGCGCTGTCGAGACAGGCGCGATCACACTGGAGTGTTTTGACGCGCCCATGGGGGATCAAACCGTACACCCCTTGCCGTCGCGTTCAGACCGCCTGCTCGCGGCCGCGTAAAAAGGGTTCAATAGTCGCCGCTTGCACCCCGATTCAGGCTGAACGCGCGGGTTGACCGGCCGGGCGCGCCCGCTATATTCCGCCGGCTTCGCGACGTCAGCCTCTTGTCAGCCTCTTGGCCGATGTCCGAAAGCCCCTGTGGCGGAATTGGTAGACGCGCTCGACTCAAAATCGAGTTCCGCAAGGAGTGCTGGTTCGATTCCGGCCAGGGGCACCAANNGANGTCCGCCAACGTCCAGAAATGGGTTGCTTGCTCCTCGATATTTGACTCGCAAAGGCCGATGCGCGTTGCGCTACTGACGAGTCCGCGCTTTTATCACTGACCGCGCATTTCCTGGCACATTTCACCTAAAGGAGCCTGAGCTTGAGCGTTGCCTTCACCAAGGAAGACAGTGCCGAAACTGCTTCGGAGACGCTGCTACCCGATCGCCCGGTTTCACCTCATCCGAACCTTGTTACGGAAGCCGGATTAAAGGCTCTGGAATCTCAACTCGATCAAGCCCGCGAGGCGTACGAGACCGCGCAGAAGATCGAAGACTTGAATGAACGACGGCGGCAAGCGGCAATCCCCTTGCGGGATGCGCGCTACCTTGCGGCGAGAGTTCGGACCGCTCAGGTCATCCCCAACCCTTCGTCGACTGACACCGTTGCCTTTGGGAGCACGGTGACCTTCAGACGTGACGATGGGCGCATACAGAAATATCGTATCGTGGGAGAGGACCAAGCCGACCCTAAGGCCGGCTCTATTTCCTTTGTATCTCCAGTGGCAACGTCTCTGATGGGCAAAACCGTTGGGGATGTGGTCGGAACATCCGGTCAGCAACTTGAGATCATTGCGATCTCGTAGCACGCCCGCGCCGGATGCGGCCGATGTTGGATCCGCTGGCCGACCCTAATCTCAGGTCCGCGCCGGCCAATGCCTGCTTGATTAGAACGCCATTGCCGATCTAGACTTGGTACCTCAACAAAGACAGCCGGTATCTCAAAACCGAGCCGCAATAATCGTTTCAGGGGAGGTGCAGTTCAATGAGCGGATCCATTACGCGTCGCACGATGTTGGCCGGTGGCACGGCCAGCCTGCTAGCCGCCCCCTGGGTGGCTAGGGCACAGGCCAATACGTTGCACATCGGAATGCAAAGCATCATGTCTGGACCGATCGCGCTGCTTGGCAGTTCCTCCCGCAACGCACTGCTGATCGAGCAGGAACGCATCAACGCCGCCGGCGGCTTCCTCGGCCGGCAGATTGAATTCGTCTTCCGCGATTCAAAGGGCCAGCCCCAGGAGGCCGCCCGCATCGCGCGTGAACTGGTGAACACCACGGGCTGCGAGCTGCTGGTCGACGCCGAGGCCTCGTCCGCCTCCTTCGCGGTCCAGGAAGTCGTGCGCGACCTGGGCGTCGCCTGCATCCACACCAACAGCGAGACCTCGTCGCTGACCGCCGATCCCAAGATTCGTGCGCCCACCGCCTTCCGCGTCGCGCGCCAGGGCGTGCACGACGCAGTGGCCGGCAGCATCCATCTGGCCGCATACGCCGATGCCAAGAAGCTCAACAAGTGGGCAACCTGCTCGCCGGACTACGCCTACGGTCGCGACACCACCGCGCAATATCTGCAGTTCTTCAAGCAGTTCAAACCGGACGTCGAGATCGTCACCGACGCATGGCCCAAGCTCGGCCAGCCCGACTTCACCGAAGTCATCACCAAGCTGATTCAGGCCAAGCCGCAGGCGCTGTTTACGCTGCTCTATGCCGGCGACCTCTCGGCGTTCGTGAACCAGGGCAACATCTATGCGCTGTTCTCGCAGATGACGGTGGCGACGCCCAACGTCGACTATCCGGTGCTGGCCGCCATCAAGAATCTGCCGGCCGGCATTCAGTCGGCGACGCGCTACCTCGAGACCTTTCCGGATACGCCCGCCAACAAGGAATGGGGCCAGGCCTACCTCAAGAAGTGGAACGAGCGGCCGACCAACTGGTCGTGGCAAAACTCGGTGGCGATGCATTTCTACGAGCAAGCCATCAAGAAGACCAACTCGCTCGACGCCAAGACTCTGGCCGCGGCGCTCTCCGGCATGAAGATCGACTCGCCGTTCGGCGCCGACGGCACCATCACCATGCGCGACGATCACACCACGATCGGCTACGCCATCGGCTGGGGCCAGACCACGCCGAAAGAGCCGTTCATCATCGACGTGAAGCCCGCCGACTGGGGCAAGATCCTCGAGCTTGAGACGGAGTGGAAGAAGCAGAAGAATTACATCTGAGCTTCAGATGGATCTCGACGCGCTCGGCGCCTGCCTCACGACACCCGCCTGCGTGGTCAACCAGACCACCAGCGGGCTGATCGTGGGAATGTTGCTGTTCCTGGTCGCTGCGGGCCTGACCCTGATCTTCGGCGTATTGAAGATCGTGAACTTCGCCCACGGCACCTTCTACATGCTGGGCGGCTACGTCGCCTATACCGCGCTCGGCGCAACCGACAGCTACACTGTTGCGGTGCTGTCGGGAACGCTGGCGATGGCGCTGTTCGGCGTGCTGTTCGAACGCGTCCTGATCAGTCGCGTCTACGGCTCCAACGTGCTGATGCAGCTGCTGATCTGTTACGCCGTGGTGTTGATCTTCGACGACCTCGTGAAGATCGTTTGGGGGCCCGAGTTCCACGCGATGGGGATGCCGGCGGCGTTCCAGGTGCCGCCGCTGTTCATCGCGGGCGGCGTGGTGCCGCCGTTTTACGCCGTGCTGATCGGCATCGCCGCGCTGATTGCAATCGCGCTTGGCCTCGGCCTTTCGATGACACGGTTCGGCAAGACGGTGCGCGCCGCCGCGATCAACCCCCAGATGGTTTCGGCGCTCGGCGTCAACACGACGCTGCTTTTCGCGATCGTGTTCGCCATCGGCGGCGGGCTGGCGGGGCTGGCAGGCGCACTCGCGGCTCCGGTGCGCTCGCTGTCGCCCGGCATGGGATTCTCGATCCTGATCGAGAGCTTCATCGTCACGGTGATCGGCGGCATGGGCTCCATTGCGGGAGCTTTGGTCTCCGCGCTGCTGATCGGCATGGTCCGCGGCTTCGGCACCATCGGCTTCCCCAAATTCACCGATGGCCTGATCTACATCGTGATGATCGCGATCCTGCTGCTGCGTCCGCAGGGCCTGTTCGGTCGCCGGTCATGAGGAACCATCCAGCGTTGCGCGACGTGGCGATCGCCGCCATTGCCCTGATCGTCGTGCTGGCGATCCCGCTGTTCCATCGCAGCCCCGCCTTCGAGGATTTCGTCATCCGCCTGAGCGCCATGGCGCTGTTTGCAACCTCGCTCAACCTGCTGGTCGGAAACACCGGCATGGTCTCGTTCGGCCACGGCATGTTCTACGGCCTCGGCGCCTACGCCTTCGCTCTGACGATGCAGATGACCGACATATTGCTGCCGGTCGCCGCTGCGCTCGCGGTTTTGATCACGACTTTTGCCGCGTTCTGCGTCGGCGCCATCTGCGTACGCCTCGGCACGGACTACTTCGCCTTCATCACGCTCGCGATGCAAATGCTGTTCTACAGTGTCATCATCTCCTGGCAGACCCTCACCGGCGGCGACCAGGGCCTGCGCGGCGGCATCCCGCGGCGGGAGATCTTCGGCTTCGAGCTCGCCTCGCAGCTTCATCTCTATCAATTCTGCACCATCGTGGCGGTGCTCGGCCTCTTGGCGCTGCGCCACGTCTCGGCGAGCCCGTTTGGCCAGACGCTGCGCATGATCCGCGACAACGAGAACCGCGCCAGCTTCACGGGCGTCGTTCTATGGCGAGCCCGGCTCTTGGCATTTACGATCGCCGGCGCCTTCGCAGGCTTAGGCGGCGTGCTGGCTGCGCTCTTCGTCTCGGGCGCTTATCCCGAACTCGCCGACTGGCCGAATTCCGGCCAGGCGATCTTTGCCGTCATGCTGGGCGGCATCAACAGCTTCCTCGGACCTGTCCTCGGCGCGATGATCCTGCTCGCGCTGAACGATGTGGTGACACGCTTCACGGAATATCAAGGGCTGGTTCTGGGGATCGTGATCCTGGCTTTCGCGCTCGGCCTGCGCCGCGGCGTGCTCGATTTTCTCAAGTTGGCCTGGCCCGGACGCTCGCGATGAAGCTCGAGATCAGAAATCTGACCAAGGCGTTCGGTGGCCTCAAGGCCATCGACGATGTGTCGCTTGC
>JGI24140J50213_10001036_pt1 | contig 12486 bp, 8 predicted proteins | sample BarGraIncu00222A_FD_50213 | JGI IMG/M metagenome (IMG submission 50213)
CCGAGAGGTAGCAGGTGTCCAGCAGCGTCAGCCGCANGCCCGCGTCGGACGCGGCCTGCACGAGCGCGTGCGCCATCTCGTTCGGGTCCGCGTACGGGACCCCGCCCGGCCCGTGGTGCAGGTAGTGGAACTCGCCCACGCAGGTGATGCCGGCGAGCACCATCTCGGCGTACGCCGCCCTGGCGAGGGCGAGGTAGGAGCCGGGGTCGAGGCGCTCGGCGACGCCGTACATCTGGTCGCGCCACGTCCAGAAGGTGCCGCGGTCGGCCTGCGTACGACCCCGCAGCGCCCGGTGGAACGCGTGCGAGTGGGTGTTCGCGAGGCCGGGGAGCGTGAGCCCGTGCAGCTGCGTCGTCCCGGGGACGCCGGCGCGGTACGACTCCGGCGTGACCGAGACGATCCGGTCGCCGGACACCTCCACGAGGACAGCCGGTCGCACACCCGCGGCGCCGAGCCACGCGTGGTCGCAGAGGAACCGGTGCGTGGTCACGGCGTCCTGCCCCGCACCCAGTCGGTCATCACCGCGGCCAGGGCTTCGACGCCGGCGTGGCAGTCGGTGGCCTCGGCGTGCTCGTGCGGCGAGTGCGAGACGCCGGTCGGGTTGCGGACGAACAGCATCGCCGTGGGTACGTGGCCGGACAGGATCCCGGCGTCGTGGCCGGCCCCCGTGGGCAGAACGGGCAGCTCGCCGAGCACGGTACGGATGTGGTCGCGCGGGCCGCTCGCGAACTCGACGACCGGGGTGACCGACTCGGCCGACACCTCGACTGCGGTCCCGTCCGCCTCGGCCCGGCGGTGCGCGGCCGCCGTGATGCCGTCGACGACGCGTTCCAGCGTCGCCTGGGCGGGTGCGCGTGAGTCGAGCCAGGCGCGTACCTCGAGCGGGATCCCGTTGGTGGCACCCGGGTCGACGATCACCCGGCCGAACGTCGCCAGCGCGCCGTGGTTCTCGGCCTGGGTACGGGCGGCGAGGACGGTCTCGGCGAAGGCCAGCATGGGGTCGCGGCGGTCGACGAGCCGGGTCGTGCCGGCATGGTTGGCCTCCCCGCGGAAGGTGAAGCGCCAGCGCCCGTGCGGCAAGATCGCGGACGCCAGGCCGACCGGGGCGCCGATGTCGACGAGGCCGCGCCCCTGCTCGACGTGCAGCTCGACGAAGACGCCGACGCGGGCCAGCGCCTCGTCGTCGCGCCCGAGGGTCGAGGGGTCGAGACCGGCGGAGCGCAGGGCGTCGGCGAGCGAGCACCCGTCGTCGTCGGTCAGGGCGCGGGCCCTGTCGGGGTCGAGTGCGCCGGTGGTGAGCCGTGAACCCACGCAGGCGAGCCCGAACCGGGTGCCTTCCTCGTCGGCGAACGACACCACGGCGACCGGTTTGGCGGGCCGGATCCCGTTGCTGCGCAAGCGGTCTACGGCGGCGAAGGCCGACACGACGCCGAGCGGCCCGTCGTACGCGCCTCCGTCCGGGACCGAGTCGAGATGCGACCCGGTGACGAAGGCGTCGACTGGCTCGCCCGACCATCCGTCGGGCAGCCACCAGGCCCAGAGGTTGTGGTTGCGGTCGGCTTCGACGGTCATGCCGCGAGCACCCGCCTCGGCGGTGAACCACTCCCGGCAGGTCATGTCGGCCGGCGTCCAGGCGAAGCGCCGGTAGCCGCCCGACGGCGCGAGCCCGACCGGCAGCAGGGACTGCCAGAGCCGGTCGAAGGCCTGCGTGTCGTCCGTGGCCGTCACCCCTCGCTCATCGGGATGCGGACGCCGCGCTCCGCTGCGACCTCGATCGCGTCGTCGTACCCCGCGTCGACGTGCCTGATGACACCCATCCCCGGGTCGTTGGTCAGCACGCGCTCCAGCTTGGCCGCGGCGAGCGCCGTACCGTCCGCGACACTGACCTGACCAGCGTGGATCGAGCGACCGATCCCGACGCCGCCGCCGTGGTGGATCGAGACCCATGACGCGCCCGAGGCCGTGTTGACCAAGGCGTTGAGCAGCGGCCAGTCGGCGATCGCGTCGGACCCGTCGAGCATCGACTCGGTCTCGCGGTAGGGCGACGCGACGGAGCCGCAGTCGAGGTGGTCACGTCCGATCGCGATCGGTGCCGAGATGCTGCCGTCGGCCACCAGCTCGTTGATCCGCAGCCCGGCGAGGTGCCGCTCGCCGTACCCGAGCCAGCAGATGCGGGCCGGCAGGCCCTGGAACGCCACCTTCTCCTGCGCCTGCCGGATCCAGCGCTCGAGCGGCTCGTTGTCCGGGAACAGCTCGAGCATCGCGCGGTCGGTCGTCGCGATGTCCTGCGGGTCGCCCGACAGCGCGGCCCAGCGGAACGGGCCCTTGCCCTCGCAGAACAGCGGCCGGATGTACGCGGGCACGAAGCCGGGGAAATCGAAGGCCCGCGCGTACCCGGCCAGCTGAGCCTCGCCGCGGATCGAGTTGCCGTAGTCGAACACCTCCGCGCCCGCGTCCATGAACCCGACCATCGCCTCGACGTGCTTGGCCATCGACTGGCGGGCCCGGTCGGTGAACTCCTCCGGCTTCGCCTCCGCGTACGCGTGCCAGTCGGCGACCTCGACGCCCTCGGGGAGGTACGACAGCGGGTCGTGCGCCGAGGTCTGGTCGGTGACGATGTCGACGGGTACGCCGCGACGCAACAGCTCGGGCAGCACGGTCGCGCAGTTGCCGACCAGCCCGACGGACAGCGCGCGCCGCTCGTCCTTGGCGGCCAGCACCCGTGCGAGCGCGTCGTCGAGGTCGTCGGTCCACTCGTCGAGGTAGCGGTGCTCCACCCGGCGGGCCAGCCGGCTCGGGTCGACGTCCACGAGCAGGCAGACGCCGTCGTTCATCGTGACTGCGAGCGGCTGGGCACCGCCCATCCCGCCCGCGCCGCCCGTGACGGTCAGCGTCCCGGCGAGCGTCCCGGAGCCCAGCCCTTGCCCGCCCTCGCGGGCGGCGAGCTTGGCGGCGACCGCGGCGAACGTCTCGTAGGTCCCCTGGAGGATGCCCTGGGTACCGATGTAGATCCACGAGCCGGCGGTCATCTGGCCGTACATCGTGAGGCCGAGGTGCTCGAGCCGCCGGAACTCCGGCCAGGTCGCCCAGTCACCGACCAGGTTGGAGTTGGCGATGAGGACGCGCGGCGCCCACTCGTGCGTACGCATCACGCCGACGGGCTTGCCCGACTGCACCAGCAGCGTCTCGTCGCCCTCGAGCCCCTGCAGGGTCCGGACGATCGCGTCGTACGCGGCCCAGCTGCGCGCGGCCTTGCCGGTGCCGCCGTAGACGACGAGGTCGTCGGGCCGCTCGGCGACCTCGGGGTCGAGGTTGTTCATGAGCATGCGCATGGCGGCTTCCTGCTGCCAGCCCTTGCACGTCAGCGTGCTGCCGCGCGGGCTGCGTACCGGGCGAGGTCCGGAGATGACGGTCATGATTTCGTCCTTTGGTCTGACAGTTGTCGGGCGTAGATCAAACGAATCGTCGGGGTTGTGGGTCAGGAGAGGGGGCCGGTCACCGTCTCTGCGGCGGCCAGAAGGGCGCCGCTGCGGACGAGGTCCACGGCGGCTTCGATCTCGGGGGAGAGGTAGCGGTCGGGACCGGGCCCGGCCACCTGCTCGCGCAGCACGGCGACGACTGCGGCGGTCGCAGGCGCGGCGGCGAGCGGCGCGCGGAAGTCCAGGGCGCGCGCCGCGGTGAGGATCTCGATGGCGAGCACGCGGGTCACCGCGTCGACCGAGCGGCGCAGCTTGCGGGCGGCTGACCAGCCCATGGCGACGTGGTCCTCCTGCATCGCCGACGACGGGATCGAGTCGACGCTGGCGGGGGCCGCCAGCCGCTTCAGCTCGCTCACGAGGGCGGCCTGCGTGTACTGCGCGATCATGTGGCCGGAGTCGACCCCCGGGTCGTGCGCGAGGAACGCGGGGAGCCCGTGCGATCGCGCCACGTCGAGCATCCGGTCGGTACGGCGCTCGCTCATCGACGCGAGGTCGGCCGCCGCGATGGCGAGGAAGTCGAGCACGTAGCCCACCGGGGCGCCGTGGAAGTTGCCGTTGGACTGCACGCGCCCGTCGTCGAGCACGACGGGGTTGTCGATCGCGCTGGCCAGCTCGCGGGAAGCGACGAGCTCGGCGTGGGCGAGGGTGTCGCGCACGGCCCCGGCGACCTGCGGCGCGCAGCGCAGCGAGTAGGCGTCCTGCACGGTCGAGCAGTCGATGCGGTGCGACTCCATGATCGCCGAGCCCTCGAGGAGCTTGACCAGGTTGGCCGCGGAGACCGCCTGCCCCGGGTGCGGCCGCAGGGCCTGCAGGTCGGCGGCGAAGACGGCGTCCGTGCCCAGCAACGCTTCCACGCTCATCGCTGCGGACAGGTCGGCGTGCCGTACGAGCGCGTGCAGGTCGTAGCAGGCGAGCAGCAGCATGCCGAGCATGCCGTCGGTACCGTTGATGAGGGCGAGGCCCTCCTTGGTGGACAGCAGCCTCGGCGTGATGCCTGCGGCGGCGAGCGCCTCGGCGGCCGGCCGGAGGACCCCGTCGGCGTCGCGCACCTCGCCCTCGCCCATCACCGCCAGCGCGCAGTGCGCCAGTGGGGCGAGGTCGCCCGAGCAGCCGAGGGACCCGTACTCGCGAACGGCCGGCGTGATGCCGGCGTTGAGCATCGCCGCGTAGGCCTGCGCCGTCTCGGGGTGGACGCCGGTGTGGCCGGTGGCCAGCGTGTGCAGCCGGAGCAGCATGAGGGCGCGAACGACCTCGCGCTCGACCTCGGGCCCGGATCCCGCCGCGTGCGAGCGGACCAGCGANCGCTGGAGCTGGGCGCGCAGGGCGGGGTCGATGTACCGCGACGCGAGCGCCCCGAAACCGGTGGACACGCCGTAGACCGGCTCGCCCGAGGCGGCCAGGTCGTCGACCACGGCGCGGGCCTTGACGAGGGCGGACATGGCCTCGTCGGACAGCTCGACGCGCGCCCCCTCGCGCGCGACGGCCACGACGTCGGCCGGGTGCAGCGGGGCCGGACTGATCGAGACGGCAGGGCGGGTCTGCTCGGACGTGCGTACGGGCGAGGTCATGCGCCCATTGGATCGAGCCGCCGGGCAGACGGCGAGCGTCGTACGTGAGATTGTGTCTGGTATCCCAGACATAGGNACGAGCAGCAGCGTCCCCGCGGTGGCCCAGGCCCTCGCGGTCCTGCGNCTGCTCGGGTCCAGGGCGGCGCCGATGCCGGCGGCGTCCGTGGCGCGCGAGCTCGACCTGCCGCGCTCGACGACGTACCACCTGCTCGCCGTGCTGGCCCGCGAGGGCTTCGTCGTCCACCTGCCGGAGGCTCGCGCGTACGCGCTGGGGGTCTCGGTGTTCGAGCTCGGCTCCGCATACCTGCGGCACGACCCGCTGGAGCGGCTGGCCCGACCGCTGCTGGTCCGGCTCGTCGACGCGGTCGGGGCCACCGGGCACCTCGGGATCCTGCACGGCGCCGAGACGCTGTACCTGCTCAAGGAGACCCCGCGCGGCGCGATCTCCCTCGTCACCGACGTCGGCGTGCGGCTGCCCGCGCACCTCACCGCGGTGGGCCGCGCGATGCTGGCCCGCCTGCCACGGCCCCAGGTGCGTGCGCTGTACCCCACGGCCGCATCGTTCGTGGACCGCACGGGCCTTGGACCGGCGTCGCCGGGGGAGCTGCGCCGGCTGCTCGCCGACGAGGCGGCTCGAGGGTGGTCCGAGGAGGACGGGCACGTGATGGCCGGCATCGCCTCGGTGGCCGCGCCGGTGTACGACCACGGCGGCCGCCCGGTGGCAGCGGTCGGCGTGACGTTCGAGTCGGCGGCCCGGCCGGACGCCGACTCGCGGGCCCGGTTGGCGGCCGAGGTGGTGGCGACCGCCCAGGCCGTCACGCGCCGACTCACTCGTTGAGCCCATCGGACGGGCCCTGAGGCGGCCTGCGCAACACAGGGTTTACACGAGGGGCGGGTTCGTCACGTCCCGGAAACCGCAGGCACCCGGCCGAGAAACGCGCGGCACGCAGGCTCGGCCCGTCAACTGAGCCAGCGGGATCGACCAGGTCGACCCGCGAGGGGAGAGTGGTATGAACCTGAGTGGCATGAGCTCAGGGGACACGGCTTGGATCATCGCGGCAACTGCCCTGGTCCTCGTCATGACCCCCGGCCTCGCCTTCTTCTACGGAGGCATGGTCCGAGCAAAAAGCGTCCTGAACATGATGATGATGTCGTTCATCACGATCGGCATCGTCAGCACCCTGTGGGTGATCTACGGATGGGCCGAGGCCTTCGGCAACGGTTCGAGCAGCATCGTCGGAATCATCGGCTGGTCGCATCTGGGTTCCGCAGTGAACACCCTCGGCAGCAACGGCGCTGTGCTCACCATTCCGGTCCTCGTGTTCTCGGCGTTCCAGCTGATGTTCGCGATCATCACGCCCGCCCTCATCTCCGGTGCGATCGCGGACCGTGCCAAGTTCTTGACCTGGGGCATCTTCGTCGCCCTCTGGGTGACGCTCGTCTACTTCCCGGTCGCGCACTGGGTCTTCGACTTCGGCGGCACGACGTCCAAGGGCGCCGGCTGGCTCGCCAAGCTGGGCGTGGAGGACTTCGCCGGCGGTAGCGCCGTGCACATCAATGCGGGTGCTGCCGGTCTGGCCCTCTGCCTGGTCCTGGGCAAGCGGGTCGGTTGGAAGCGCGACCCGATGCGTCCGCACAACATCCCGTTGGTGATGATCGGTGCCGGCCTGCTGTGGTTCGGCTGGTTCGGGTTCAACGCCGGTTCCGCCCTCGCGGCGAACGGCCAGTCCGCGCTGGCATTCATGAACACGCAGGTCGCCACGGCGGCGGGCGTGCTCGGCTGGTGCCTCGTGGAGAAGCTGCGCGACGGTCACCCCACGAGCCTCGGCGGCGCATCCGGCGCGGTCGCGGGCCTCGTGGCCATCACCCCGGCGTGCGCGTTCATCGCGCCGTGGGCGGCTGTGGTCCTCGGAGTCCTGGTCGGTGCGATCTGCGCCATGGCGGTCGGCCTGAAGTACCGCCTCGGCTTCGACGACTCGCTCGACGTCGTCGGCGTGCACATGGTCGGCGGGATCGTCGGCTGCCTGTTCATCGGGTTCTTCGGCACCTCGTTCACGACGTCGAACCTCGACGGCAAGACGAGCTACACCTGGGGCGTCAAGGGCCTGTTCTACGGGGGCGGCGGGACGCTGCTCGGGCACCAGTTCATCGGTGCGTTCTCGGTCCTGGCGTACTCGTTCATCGTGACCTACCTCCTTGGCTGGATCCTCGAGAAGACGATCGGGTTCCGCGTCGCCGAAGAGGTCGAGGTCGAGGGCATCGACGTCGGTGAGCACTCGGAGACCGGGTACGACTGGGGCACGCTGGGCGGTACGTTCGGCGGGTCGCACGGCTCGTCCACGCTCACCCTCAAGAAAGACGAGGAGGTGTCGGCATGAAGCTCGTCACTGCGGTGATCAAGCCGTTCAAGTTGGACGATGTCAAGACGGCGCTGGAGGCTTTCGGGGTGCACGGGATGACCGTGTCCGAGGCGTCCGGCTACGGCCGGCAGCGCGGCCACACCGAGGTCTACCGGGGGGCGGAGTACACCGTCGACCTGGTGCCCAAGGTTCGTGTCGAGGTGCTGGTCGACGACGATGACGCAGCCGACGTGATCGACGTCGTCGTGAAGGCCGCTCAGACCGGCCGGATCGGTGACGGCAAGGTGTGGGCGGTCCCGGTCGACACCGTGGTCCGGGTTCGTACGGGTGAGCGCGGGCCGGAAGCGCTCTAGCGCCGATGGTCCACGCGCGCGCCGAGGGCAGCAACGGGGCGGCCCCGGCGTACAGCGAGGCGCGCGCAGACCTGCTGGCCCGGCCCGGGATCTCCGGGTCGGGCCGGCGGGGCGCGCTGACCGAGCTCACCGACGGCTGGCTGGCGGAACTGTTCCGCCTGGCGGGCGGTGACGAGCTCGGCTGCGCGCTGATCGCGGTCGGCGGGTACGGCCGCGGCGAGCTCTCGCCCGGCAGCGACCTCGACCTGGTGCTGCTGCGGCCAGGGTCGGCGTCGCAGCCGGCGGCCGCCAAGGTCGCCTCCGACCTCTGGTACCCCATCTGGGACTCGGGTCTCAAGCTCGACCACTCGCTGCGTACGGTGCCCGAGGCCCGCCGGGTCGCGGCGGACGACCTGCGGGCGCTGCTCGGGATGCTCGACCTCCGACATCTCGCCGGTGACGAGACGCTGAGCGCCGGCCTGCGCACGGCCGCCCTCGCCGACTGGCGTGGGTTCGCCAAGCGCCGGCTGCCCGAGCTGCAGGCCAGCTGCCGGGAACGCGCCGAGCGGGCCGGCGACCTTGCCTTCTCCCTCGAGCCCGACCTCAAGGAGTCCCGCGGCGGCCTGCGCGACCTCGTGGTCCTGCGAGCCGTCGCCGCCTCGTGGGTGGCGGACTGCCCGCACACCGGCCTCGAGGAGGCCAGGCAGCTGCTGCTCGACGTCCGCGACGCGCTGCACGTGACCACCGGCCGCGCCTCCGACCGCCTCGTCCTCCAGGAGCAGGACGTCGTCGCCAAGCAGCTCGGCCTGCTCGACGCGGACGCCCTGCTCCGCCACGTGTCGGGCATCGGGCGGACCGTCTCGTACGCGGCCGACGTGACCTGGCACCGCGTCGAGCGCGCCCTTGCGGGTCGCGAAGGGCGCACCCGGTTCCTCCGGATGGGTTCGAAGCGGCTGGGGGAGCGCGCGCCGCTCGCGGACGGCGTGGTCGAGCAGGACGGCGAGGTCGTGCTGGCGCGCGACGTGCGTCCCTGGGACGACCCGGCGCTGGTGCTCCGAGCGGCGGCAGCCGCCGCCCAGGCCGGGCTGCGGCTTGCGCCGCACACGCTCGACCGCCTCGTCGCCGAGAGTCCCGCGCTGCCCGAACCGTGGCCACGCCCGGCGCTCGACGCCCTCGTCAGCCTGCTCGGCGCCGGGCGGCCCGCCGTGGTGGTCTGGGAGGCGCTCGACCAGGCCGGGCTCACGTCGCGACTGCTGCCGGACTGGGAGCGGGTCCGCAGCCGCCCGCAGCGCAACGCGGTGCACCGGTTCACCGTCGACCGGCACCTGGTCGAGTGCGCGGTCCGAGCGGCCGGGTTCGCCCGCCGCGTCGACCGGCCGGACCTGCTGCTCGTGGGGGCGCTCTTCCACGACATCGGCAAGGGCTGGCCCGGCGACCACTCGGAGGCGGGCGTCGCTGTCGTCGCCGACCTCGGCCCGCGGCTGGGCTTCGAGCCGGCAGACGTCGACGTCCTCGTCACGCTCGTGCGGCACCACCTGCTGCTGCCCGACACCGCGACCAGACGCGACCTCGAGGACCCGGCCACGGTCGCGCACGTGGCGGCCTGCGTGCGCACCCCCGAGGTCCTGGACCTGCTGCACGCGCTCACCGAGGCGGACGGCCTCGCCACGGGACCGGCGGCCTGGAACGAGTGGAAGGCCGGCCTGATCTCCGAGCTGGTCACCCGTACCCATGCCGTGCTCGGCGGTCACGCGGTGCCGCCGCCTCCGGTGCTCGCCGACTCGTACGCGGACCTGGTGGCTGCCGGGCGGCTCGCCGTGCTCGCCACGCCGGTCGCCGGCGGCCTGGAGGTCACGGTCGTCGGGCCGGACCGCGTCGGGATGCTGGCGGCGGTCGCAGGAGTGCTGTCGCTGAACCGGCTCGCCGTGCGCTCCGCATCCACGCAGACGTCCGGGTCCGTCGCGGTGCAGGTATGGCAGGTCCTGCCCGAGTACGGGGAGCCGCCCGCCCTGGTCCGCCTTCGCGAGGACGTCCGTCGGGCCCTCGACGGCACGCTGGACGTGGGGGAGCGGCTCGCGGTACGCGAGGACTCGGTCGTGCCGCGGCCCGGCGTCCCGGTACCCCCGCCGAGGGTCGACGTCGTGCCGGGCGCCAGCGCCAGCGCCACCGTCGTCGAGGTGCGCGCGCACGACCGGCCGGGCCTGCTGCACCGGATCGGCGCCGCGCTGGCCGCGTCGGGCGTCGACGTGCGGTCCGCCCTGGTGACAACGCTGGGGTCCGAGGCGGTCGACGTGTTCTACGTCGTGGGTCCCGACGGCGAGCCGCTCACGGCCGAGCGCGCCCAGGCCGTCGCCCTCGAGGTCAAGGCCGCACTCCGCTAGGGCTTGGTCGCGCGGGCGGGTGAGTCGCGCCGGTTAGGCTTGGCCCGTGTTCGTCACCCTCTCCGATCGCCTCGCCGCGACCTTCAAGAACCTGCGTGGCAAGGGCCGGCTCTCCGAGGCCGACATCGACGAGACCTGCCGCGAGATCCGCATCGCGCTGCTCGAGGCCGATGTCACCCTGGCGGTCGTCCGCGGCTTCGTCGCCCGGGTCAAGGAGCGCGCGCTCGGGGCCGAGGTGTCGCAGGCGCTCAACCCCGCCCAGCAGGTCATCAAGATCGTCGACGACGAGCTGGTCCAGATCCTGGGCGGCGAGACCCGTCGGGTACGGCTGGCCAAGAACCCGCCCACCGTCGTCATGCTGCTGGGCCTCCAGGGCGCCGGGAAGACCACGCTGGCCGGCAAGCTGGCCCGCTGGTTCCGCGAGCAGGGCCACCAGCCGCTGCTGGTCGCCGCCGACCTGCAGCGGCCCAACGCCGTCACCCAGCTGCAGGTCGTGGGTGAGCGGGCCGGGGTACCCGTCTTCGCGCCGGAACCGGGCAACGGCGTCGGGGATCCCGTACGCGTCTCCCGCGACTCGATCGAGCACGCCCGCGCCAAGCTGTACGACGTCGTCATCGTCGACACCGCGGGCCGCCTCGCGATCGACGAGGAGCTGATGACGCAGGCGGCCGACATCAGGGCCGCCGTGCACCCCGACGAGGTCCTTCTCGTCGTCGACGCGATGATCGGCCAGGACTCGGTCGTGACCGCCGAGGCGTTCGGCGAGCGGGTCGGCTTCGACGGCGTCGTCCTCACCAAGCTCGACGGTGACGCCCGAGGCGGTGCAGCGCTCTCGATCGTGTCGGCCACCGGCAAGCCGGTGATGTTCGCGTCCAACGGCGAGAAGCTCGAGGACTTCGACGTCTTCCACCCCGAGCGCATGGCGTCGCGCATCCTCGGCATGGGCGACGTGCTCACCCTCATCGAGCAGGCCGAGAAGGCGTTCGACAAGGACCAGGCCGCGGACATGGCGGCCAAGCTCACGTCCGGCCGCGACTTCACGCTCGAGGACTTCCTGGCGCAGATGCAGGCGGTGCGCAAGATGGGGTCCCTCGGCAAGCTGCTCGGGATGCTCCCCGGCATGGGCGACATGCGCGAGCAGATCGAGAACATCGACGAGCGCGAGCTCGACCGGGTGTCCGCGATCATCCAGTCGATGACGCCGGCCGAGCGCAACGACCCCAAGATCCTCAACGGTTCCCGCCGGGCCCGCATCGCCAAGGGGTCGGGCACCGAGGTGGCCGAGGTCAACGGCCTGGTGGAGCGCTTCGGCGAGGCCCGCAAGATGATGGCCTCGCTCGGCCGGGGCGGCGGGATCCCCGGGATGGCAGGCATGGCGGGGATGCCCGGGATGGCAGGGCCAGGGGGACGCGGCAAGCCCGGCAAGCAGGCCAAGCAGGTCAAGAAGGCCAAGCGGGGCAGCGGCAACCCGGCGCGGCGGGTCGAGGAGCAGCGCCTCGCCGGCCAGCGCCGCATCGAGTCCGCAGATGCCACCTCGGCTGCGGCGCTGGACAGCTTCGAGCTGCCGGACGAGTTCAAGAACCTCCTGCCCCCGGGCTGAGTCCCGCCCTCTTTGGCACCTGTCCGTGCCAGAGCAGGCTCTGGCACGGTCCGGCACGGACAGGTCGGGGGACCGTAGGGTTTCGTCTGCAGCGATCGGGTCTGGCACACTGGGCGGGCGAACATGGCCGCGCGGGGCCCTCTACCCCTGCGCGCCGTGTCCATCGAGGCGCCGGCTCCGCACCCCACGCGGCAGGGCGACGTCTCACCGACATCGATACCCAGGAGAAGACCCTCCCGTGGCAGTGAAGATCAAGCTCAAGCGCCTCGGCAAGATGCGCGCCCCGCAGTACCGGATCGTCGTCGCCGACGCCCGCGCCAAGCGTGACGGCCGGGCGATCGAGGAGATCGGCCACTACCACCCCAAGGAGCACCCCTCGTTCATCGAGGTCAACTCCGCGCGGGTGCAGTACTGGCTCGGCGTCGGCGCCCAGCCGACGGAGGCCGTCGCCGCCATCCTCAAGGTGACCGGCGACTGGCAGACGTTCAAGGGTCTGCCGGGCGGCGAAGGCACGCTGCAGCACGCGGCGCCCAAGGTCGACAAGCGCGCCGTCTTCGAGGCGGCAGCCAAGGAGTCGGCCGACGAGCCGAAGGCCGAGGCGATCACGCCGCGCGCCAGGAAGGCTGCGGCTCCGAAGGTCGAGGCTGCTCCCGAGGTTGTGGCCGCTCCCGAGGCACCTGCGGCTGAGGCAGCTCCTGAAGCGGAGGCTGCTCCCGAGGCTGCTGCGGCTGAGGCAGCTCCTGAAGCGGAGGCTGCTCCCGAGGCT
>JGI24140J50213_10001037_pt1 | contig 12481 bp, 10 predicted proteins | sample BarGraIncu00222A_FD_50213 | JGI IMG/M metagenome (IMG submission 50213)
GAAGATGAAAGTTAACGTACTGATGAAACTAATTTTGAGGAAAGTAATAATCCAGTGAAAAAAATAATGAAAATCACTGGATTATGGAATTGTGTCATTAAATTCAGAGTTATTATAGTAGTGGAACAGTAATCAAAAAAGAAGAATAAGGGTTAAAGGGTAAATTTTACAGAAATTAGGCACACTGCCAAATGTTCGGGGAAAGATGGTGTTTAGCAATACTTTTATTTTTGGATTATTGACCGGGATGAGTGTACTTATATCTCTTACTCTTGATAAAGATAAGACTGTTCTTGGTCTGAAGAAAGGCGGAAAAATGCTCTTCAATATTCTTCATCCATTCCTCAATATTTTAATCCTTATTAGCATAGTGCTTTTCTTCATCCCAGATCCCTTAATTGTACATTATCTTGGAGCCAATTCTGGCTGGTATGGTTTTGGAATAGCTGCATTTGTGGGGTCAATTACTCTGATACCCGGTTTCATCTCATACCCCCTGGCTGCTGCTTTACTTAAACAAGGCGCGACTTACGCTGTTGTTGCAGTTTTTATGACCACTATGATGATGGTAGGAGTTGTTACATTGCCTCTTGAAATCAAATATTTTGGTAAGAAAGCAGCAATAGCAAGGAACACCTTGAATCTAATTGCGGCAATAATAATTGGCATTTTAATGGGGTGGTTAATGTGAAGAAACACCTGAAGAACTATATGTGGGTTATTTTGTTTGTCCTCTTTTCTGTAGGTTCATATCTCATAGGATTTAAGCCAGGTCTTGTTATATATTCTAATTTTAATGAATTTTTTATAGAAATGATTTCATTTATTCCTTTCCTTTTCATAATAATCGGACTTTTTGATGTCTGGGTTCCAAAGGAGATGCTTGAGAAGCATGTAGGTAGAGAATCCGGAGTTAAAGGAATTTTTTTGGTTATTTTGTTGGCAATGCTTCAGGCAGGCCCTCTCTATGGAGCATTCCCTGTTGCGTATGTCCTTTTTAAGAAAGGTGCATCTGTAAGGAACATCTTCATTTACTTGGGAGCATTTTCATCGATGAAGTTACCTATGTTGGGAATAGAAATAGGTTATTTGGGGATAAAATTCACAATTTTAAGGACGCTCATATCACTACCACTGTTTATATGCATAGGATTTATTATGGAGAAAATCGTTGGCAGTGATTTTAAAGTCGAAGAGGTTAAAGCATAAAAAATTAAAAATGACTAAAAACCACTGTCTGTAAACCCTTTTAAACCATGGATCAAAGATATGGATTCGAATTTCCCGAAAATTAAAGATAATGCTAAAAATTGTGATGTCTGAAAGATTCACTTCAGGCAAACCTTTCCCTTACCCCTATTCCCATAACTAGCAGATTTGTTTCCATAGGAGGATGGTTCCAGCCGTCAGGAGAGACTGTCTTTTTTTCAATTGAGAGTTCAACCTGGTTCCCACTGAGGCCGCAATTTTTCATGTAGTCCTCAACGAGCTTTTTCCCAATTTCGATTGCTGTTTCCAGAGCTTCTGCATAAGTATTGAACCTCAGCCTGCTGTCAGGAGCAAAGACCAGGAAATCCTTCTCCGGGGACATGAGACTTGCTGGTCTTATCAGGATTTCAACTCTTTTGATACCTTTTCCTACAAGGGCTCCAACGGCGTTTCCTACTTCGGCGTGTTCGGGAACCAGGATTTCAGCGTCAATAAATTTCTCCAGTTCTTTCCTGTACGCTCGGACAGGACCTCCGAGCAGAACAACAGGAATATCCAGTTTGAATTTTGCAGGATATTTACCGTCAAGGATCTTTGCAATAGAGGTTTCCGGAACTCCTTCCAGTATATACGAGAGCAAGTGAAGTGCCATATTCCTGGCAACTCGCTTTTTTATGGCGGTGCAGAATTCCCCTGGAGTTATACGCATGAGCCTGGAAAGCCTTTCTGCGCCGATACGGGAAGCTTCTTCGTTCCAGGCCGTGTATTCCCCCAACACATGCAGGGCATCGGTAGGAGTAAAGCCAATCGCCTGGACAAGGCGTTTTTTGATAAGAGAATCAAAAGTCTGAGGGTGAAGGTCTTTTCTCATAAGGGCTGAAATTTCGGACACCGAAGTGGGTTCTTCTCCGACAACTTCCAGCACTTCAGCCTCCGCCTTGCTCAGTTCTCCTGCCGGATAGCCTGATCTGACAAAAAACTTTGTGGGCTGAATGTTTTCGCAAAGATCTTCTCTGGCAGGCGTGGGAGTCCTTTTGAGGTTATTTAGGAAACCTGGGTATTGCACCGCAGCTACGGCAAGGGGTACAACCCGGCGGGGCCCAAGGAAAAATTCTCTATTCATTGCCCAGACATGGCTGTCTCCACCTGTAGCCGTTGTTTCCATCCGGATCGCCCGGACTCTGGTCTTCCAGCCCCCCACAATAGCGCCCTCCTCGCTCAGGTCAGGAACGCCCATGCAGATTGAGGAGATGTCAGTGCTCGTCCCCCCTACATCAATTACGGCACAGGTCTCAAGTCCAGAGAGATATGAGGCTCCGACCAGGCTTGCTGCCGGGCCTGAAAAGATCGTTTCTATGGGCTTTTTCAGGGCATCTTTGATTCCGACCACAGAACCATCACATTTGAGCATAAGAAGCCGGGCGTTAATCCCCCTCTCTTTGATATCCGTGATTATTGACTGCACGAACTGCCTTGTTATGGGGATCAACTGGGCATTAAGGAAAGCTGTCACCGCTCTTTCGTAAGCTCCGAGTTCCTGGGAAAGTTCATGTCCACAAACGGCAGGAAGGCCTGTAAGTTCAAGGATTCGGTCCCTTACTTTCAGTTCATGTTCCGGATTCCGAGTGCTGAAATAGGATGAAATGGCAAAAGCGGAAACCTTATCCTTTACACGCAGGGCAAACTTCTCAACAGCTTCCAGGCCAAGGGGGGCCTCTTCTTCCCCATTGTGGTTGTGTCCGCCTGCGACAAAAAACACATGCTCTGTGGGCAATTGCTTTTCGAAGGGGTGATCTCCAATAAGGATCAGGGCGACTGGAAAACCGGTTCCTTCCAAGATAGTGTTGGTGGATAGGGTTGTGGAAACCGAAACTAGCTTTATGTTTTTCAGGTATTCCGTGTTCAGGCCATCTATTACGTTTTTGATGCCAGGGTGGAGGTCGGGGTATGTGGTAAGCGCTTTATTTGAGTCAATAATGACACCGTCCGTATCCCTTATAAGCACCGCATCGGTGTATGTGCCTCCCGCATCAATCCCAAGGCTATATTGCATGCTGAAAACTACTCCTTTTTTGTTTACTTCGTGAGGAACATGTATTGAAATCTCGGCTATATTTTATTTATACGCTGGAGCCAGGTTCTATTTACATGCTGGAGTAACTGGCTATCGGATTTTGTTCAATCAAGAATAGGCAACAAAAATAAGTAGAGTGATAAATCCTCAAAACGAGGTCATAGCTCCATATAAATGCAGCACCAATTGACTGTAAAACTAAGCTGCAAGGACTCTTTGTTGCTGTTCTTCAAGCTGCCCTGTAACCTTTCGTAAAATATTTCCTTCTCCAATAGAGTGCCACATTTACAAGCCCAATCATCACTGGCACTTCAATCAGCGGACCTACAACCGCTGCAAATGCCTGTCCTGAATCAATGCCGAAAACTGCTACTGCGACTGCAATTGCCAGTTCGAAGTTGTTACTTGCCGCGGTAAAAGCAAGAGATGTTGTCTGTGCGTAGTTAATACCCATTTTTAGAGAGACAAAAAATGAGATGCTGAACATAATTACGAAATAGATTAAGAGAGGAATTGCAATTCTTACTACATCTAAAGGCAAGGTAACAATATATTCACCTTTTAAAGAGAACATTACAATAATCGTGAATAGTAGAGCATAAAGCGAAATCGGACCCGCTTTAGGAATGAATTTGTTATCATACCATTCAGCTCCTTTTGCAGGACGTAAGAAGTAACGGGTTAAAAAGCCAGCAGCAAAAGGGATCCCCAGGTAGATGGCAACACTTTGGGCAACCTCTCCAATAGAGATATTTATTTCCATGCCACTCAATCCCAGCCACTCAGGCAATAAGGTTATAAAGAAATATGCAAAAACGGAGTAGAAGACTAACTGAAAGATAGAATTGAAGGCGACCAGAGCAGCAGCATACTCATTATCCCCATCTGCCAGGGTGTTCCAAACAATTACCATGGCGATGCATCTAGCCAGTCCAATTAGAATGACACCTACCATGTATTCCGGATATTCCCTAAGAAATATAATCGCCAGGATGAACATTAAAATTGGACCAATGACCCAATTTTCTAATAAGGATAATCCTAACACCTTGTGATTCTTGAACACCTTGCCTAATTCCTCGTATTTGACCCGCGCCAGCGGAGGGTACATCATTACTATCAAGCCAATGGCAATGGGAATGGATGTGGTGCCAATAGACAGGCTCTTTAAAAAGTCTGCAAAGCCCGGATAAACAAAGCCTAGGGCTACACCGATAAACATAGCCAGAAAAATCCACAGGGTCAAATAACGATTCAGGAACGACAATTTTGATACAACAGAGTCTTCCAAAATAAACACCTTCAATTTTTAGTAAGCTTTATTTTTCTCATTCAATCGCAGGACCTATCACTTGCTTTGAACTTTTTCAATAGTTCTAAGTCATCTTTACAAATGCTTATTTTTTCTACTTCATCGCTAACGATGATTGAAAGGAAGGGGAACCTTTTAAAAATATTATCGTTGAATCTGTAATAGACCCATTGGGACTTTTTTTCGGAAACAATTATTTCTGCCGTTTTCAGTCTATTCAAGTGCCTGGAAGCATTGGATTGTTTAATGCCTAGAACCGCCTCAATATCACAGACACATAATTCACCATTTTTTAAAAGGTTCAGTATTCTTATTCTATTTTCATCAGCCAGAGCCTTAAATATATAAACAATATCCGCGAACATCACCATCTGTAAATGAGTATATGCAATTATACTCATATTCTATTTATAAATGCTGTCTTATTTTTCATTGTTCAAGATGTTATGCGAATTATCTCCAGAATAAAATTGAAAAATGAAAATGAGCTATCTCAAATGACGGGATGAGATTACGGATTAATTATACTGAAGACAAACTGTAAAAATGATTTCACCCCATAGTGTTGTTAATTTAAAGATCTCAGTCCCAAGGAAAAAACTCGAGATCAGTGGCCGTAGGTATAAAGTCCATATCCAAGATTAAATCACCAGTGGGTGCACTATTTCAATCACCAGGCAGATCGCAGATAAGAAATTCCTCACTGAGGCTTTTTACTTTTCCCTGATGGCCAATCTCCAGCGAGCGAAAAGATGAATGCGGTCCAGACAAAGAATAAGGCATACACACTGAGCATATCTGGATTAATTCCTAAGGTACCCTGGCCAATTCCAATAAAGATGATTGATGAGATGGTAACATACAACGTTTATCCATCGAATAAAGCAAGCTTTTGTTTTTCCCTCTTCAGGAATCATAATTTTTCAAGGGATGCTCTTTCTTCCATAGTTAAAAAAGGGCAATTTTCGGCTTTGGAGGCATGGATCAAAGTTTTAAGGTTTTGGAGAGCTTTTTCTCCGGTATTGAACTTGCAGTCCGGGCGTATAGGCAGCGCGGACATGTCCACAAATTCCCAGGGATGGACAAAGAGTACAGGAGCTTTTGCGTGCTTGAGCAGCGGGAGAAAAAGAGATGGTGGCAGCCTTAAAAAAGAAGAGGTAATCGTAGCAGGAATCCTTATTATTTTACCCTCTACTCTGCTTCGGGGAAACGGCGGTTTGTATGCCGCAAGGGAGGAGTCGTACAGAAAGCCTTCCTTTTCTAGGAGTTTTAGATATTTTGCCGGAAACTGAAGGTTCGGAGCCCTGAAGGAGACAAGCTTTTTTTCAAACTGCCTGAGTACCTTGCCAGCCTGCTTAAGGGCGATTCTAGCCTCTTCTGTTTCCATTCGGTCAAAACGTGCATGGGTATATCCGTGGCAACCCAGCTCGTGTCCTTCTTTCGGGATCCTGGTTATCAGGTCCTGATACTGTTCTGCCATCATTCCGGTCACGAAGAAAGTAGCTTTTATTCCTTCCTTTTTGAAGAGGTCGAGTAGTTTCGGCAGTCCTTCTTCCATACCTCTTGTACTCGTAAGCATGGGTGGACAGTCTTCTTCCACATCAATTGTTATTGTGATGTTTTTCATAAATGACCTTTGTATACACTTTGCTGGTCTGTTCACATATTCTGTTCCAATCGTAGTTTGAAAGCTCCTGGCTCGCTCTCTGGGCAAGCGAGGTTCGCAGGGATGGATTTTCTATCAGTTCTTGAAGATTGGACGAAAATTCCGCAAGATTATTCGCAAGGTAGCCACTTACGCCGTTCTTTATAATATCCGAGACCCCACTATGATTCATTGCCACGACAGGAACATTTTTAGAGATAGCTTCAAGGATCGCAATTCCGAAAGCCTCATCGCTGGAGGGAAGAGCAAAGATATCTGCCTNCTCCAGNTACCCCAATACCCTTCNCCTTGGAACTTCTCCTGTAAAGTAAAAGTTTCTTGATAACCCTTTTTCGTCTACCTTTTTTTCCAGGTTTTTCNTAAGTGGCCCGTCTCCTATCATTAAGAATATCACGTTTTCATATTTTTCCAGAAGGGAAGGGGCGATATTCACAATATTCTGGACACCTTTCTTTTTTGTCATGCGTGCGACAGTGGCGATTATAACTTTTCCTTTCGTATCAAAAGGAAGTGGAACCTTGATGATATTATCCTCAGAATCAACCCCATTAAAAATTCTGTAAACAGGTTTTGCTGTCATTATTTTTGAGTCTTTCTCAACTGCCGAGCTGACAGCGATTACAGCGTCTGCATTCCTTATAAAAAGTTTGCCAAGAAGATAAAGAACTGGGCTATATATGGTGTGGCCTACCAGAGAATGATTGGTAACTACTACAGGAATTCCAAGTCTCCTGGAAGCAATAAGGGCAGATATCCCAATAGGAGAATCCAGTCCGTGGCAATTGACTATTTCATAATTGCCATTTTTCAAAAGATAGTAGAGCTCTTTATACGCATTTGGCATGAGAAAACGATGTTGCCCGGGAAAAGGTTTCCCTTTGATCCTTATTACTGAAACCCCATCTCGGATACAGTATTCAGGAACATCCGGATAGCTCCTTGTAATAACGCTTACCTCATGACCATGCGTGGCAAGGGTTTTAGCAAGGGCATGCATGGCATACTCAATTCCTCCTACTTTTGGAAAGTACCAGTCACTGATCAGTGCAACTTTGCGCTTTTCCATATCTTAAACCCTCCATAATAAAATAGGTACAGAAATCCTATCACGCTGCTGAGCCCAAAGGAGATAAAACGTTCGAGAAAGACGAAGCTACTTGCTGAAGAGAGTGGTAACCCGAAGTAGAGAAGGATAGAGATCAGACCTCCTTCAACTATTCCAAGCCCTCCAGGGGTTATTGGCAGGCTTCCAAGCAGCAGATACAAAATTGATATTGTTGCAATCAAATATAGAGAAAGAGGAAGGTCCAGGGCTAAAGCAATCAGCTTGAGACGTATTATATCAAGAACCCAGACTCCGGAGGATAAAAGAAGAACAGCAATAAAGGATTTGCGAAGCTGTCTCCAGTTTTGCTGCACACTATTGAGAAGGGAAGAAAACCTTGCTCTGAAAAGCCATATTGTGAATCCTGCTGCGAAGAAGCCTAATAGCAATAAATAAGTTGAGTTTAACGTAAGACTATTTTTTATGGGTAAGAATTTGATCTCCAGCGAGGGGAATGAGTGTAGAACATAAATTGATAGTATGGAAATAGGAATTGCTTCAACCAGCCTTTCGAAAAGAATTGATATGAAACCATCAGTATAACGTACTCCAAATCTCTTGTTAATCCAAAATATCCGAAGGGGCTCGCCTCCTGCCCTGCTTGCCGGAGTTAAATTGTTTGCGAACATTCCTCCAAAAATAACGGGAACAAGGTTTGTGGCCTTAAGATCATAGCCAATAGAACAAAGAACCTGCTGCCAACGGACTGCGAATAAGTATACACTCAAGAGGTATACTAAGAAAGCCAGAATGAAATAACGTATTCGGGTTTGACTGAGAATTTTCAAGCTTTCTCCCAGAATAGGTATGATATCTGGCCAGTAAACGCGAACCAGAAATACTCCTGCTATAAGCAGTAAAAGGACCGCGATGGCTTTTTTCAAGGTTCCCATGTTCAAAAATACATCTCCACAAGGTTCAGAGTGGGATTTATTGTAAGTAAATTTTTCTATAATTAATGTTTCACTTCCGGATTTTTCCATAAATTGAGACGGTACTTACACTCTGGATCTGGAATTATCTAGATTAAAAAGGAAGACTTTAATATCTTTTTCTATTTACCCAGCCCGGAATTCGTCGAACGACATCTCATATCATCACCTAATCCACATTCTTCTAAGTTTAGGCTCTTTTTATATAATATCTGTCATGGTTGCATTTTCTCACATTTTAAGTATCTGCTTTCAGTTTCTGATTAATTCTCTCATTCTTCAGATACTTCTCTTTTTGTAGATACTGTAATTCGTTCTTATCGAATCACCTTTTGCTAACCTGTGCTAGCTTGTGAATCTACAGACACTTTATTTGCTACTCTGACAATATAGGGTTTGAATTTTCAAACTTCTTAATAATGGGGTAAAAGTAGATATTTTACAGAAGAGTTGGTCAAACAGGTATACATCTTTCAATCCTAGTGCATCGATTCCAAAGTATGTCAAGAACCAAATATTTGAATTTAGATCAAGGAAGGATTAGCGAACATGTACTCCTTAACTAATTTCAAACGAATGCGTGAGCGGACAAATTTACAAAAAATGTGTTACAAACTGCGGAAATTGAGCTCCATTTTCAGCATTAAGTAACCTCTAACATAATAAAAAATTTAATATAGAATGAATTTAATATTACTGTCGATGAGGGATGTAAAACGGGAGAATGGAAGAGAAATATTTAGATCAGAGCTGGATGACTCAATTGTCTGGGCAATTATAATCGTCTTTCTCTGCATAATTAGTTTCAAACATTATCTTCTCTTCCATAGCCTGGTGGAATTATTCAGCGTCGTGGCAGCGTGCACATCCTTCATTATAATATGGAAATCAAAAAGCTTAATCTTAAATAGATATTTATTATTGTTAGGAATATCGTATTTTTTCGTTGGATGTTTTGACCTTTTACATACTCTGGCGTTTAGCGGGGTAGAGGCACTTCCCGAACTTGATTTAAATCCTTCCATCCAATTCTGGATAATTGCAAGGTATATAGAAAGCATTTCTCTTCTGATAGCTCCAATGTTTTTGATACGGAATAAAAATAATGAGATGGATAATTCGATATTCTTTAAAAATTCTCGATTTGCTAAGAAAATATTCGTTATATATGCTATAATTACAGCATATCTCCTTATTTCAGTTATATATCTAAAGAATTTTCCAGCATCTTACATCGAAGGCTCAGGATTTACTTTTTTCGAACAAATAAGCGGATGCGTAATCTCTTTTATATTACTCTGCTCACTTGTTCTTCTGTATGCAAAAAAAGAAATGTTCGGACAAAAAGTCTTCAGCTTGCTTGTAATGTCTATCACTCTGGCAATTTTCGGGGAACTACCCTTTATCATCTACAGCCATCTGGATGAGTTTCCAAGTGCTATGGGACACTTTATTAAACTGATGTCTTTTTGCTTGATATATCAAGCAGTCGTGGAAACAAAGTTTGAAGAACCTTACAGCAGACTTTCCAGAGAACTTACACAAAGAGAAGATGTTTTAAAACAGGAGGCAAGTTTCCTCACTAATGAACAGGCTATTATTTACGGCTTGTTTGGAGTAAAAAAAGACATTCTTGAAAAAAAAACCGTGCCGGAAGATTCACACCGATTTCAAGAAGATTATCTTTCTTTTATGCAAAATTTTAGTGGAATTCTATTTCAGCTGGATAAAGATCTTTTACCTATATTTATGGAAGGGTCTATTGAAGAAATCACAGGTTACAGTAAGAAAGACTTTCTTTCCTGCAGCGTGAAGTGGGCTGATATTATTATACCTAAAGGCCTGCCAGTAGTCTCTAAAAAAACAGAATGTTCCACATCAAATCCTGAAATCTCTGTAGAAACAGAATATAGAATACAGAGAAAAGACGGGGAAATAAGATGGGTAAGGGAAAGAATTCGACAAATTCCCAATAATTCAGTAAATCGGGGCAAATTTCAAGGTTGGATTCATGATATCACTGGACGCAAAATGATTGAAGAAACCCTGGAAAAACATGAAGAAGCCCGGGTAAAAGAAATTCATCACAGAATAAAAAATAACCTTCAGGTGGTTTCCTCCCTTCTTGATCTCCAGGCAGAAAGGTTCAGTGAAAGGGAAGCCGTTCAGAGTCAAGAGATTCTTAAGGCTTTTAAAGAAAGCCAGAATCGCGTAATCTGTATGGCTCTGATTCATGAGGAGTTGTACAAATCCAGAGACATGGCTACATTAGATTTTGCCAGTTACCTGCGGAAACTGACTACAAACCTTCTCAGATCATATACAGTAAAAAATGAAGACATTACCCTGAAGCTGAACCTTGAACAGGTCTACCTGGGAATGGATACAGCAATTCCTCTTGGAATTATTGTAAATGAACTTGTCTCAAATTCCCTGAAATATGCCTTTCAGCCAGGACAGAAAGGAGAAATTAGCATAAGCCTGTGTAGATCTGAGAACAACGAAAAAATTTGTGAAAAATTGCATGAAAAATCTGCAGATTCAGAAAAAGATAGGGGCAAGAGTAAAATGTATTTGCAGTATACACTGGCAGTAGCTGATAATGGTCCTGGAATCCCGGAAGAGATATATCTTGAAAATACGGATTCTCTTGGACTTCAGCTCATAATGGTTCTTGTAGACCAGATAGAAGGTCACTTGGAACTGAGAAGGGATGCAGGAACAGAATTCAAGATCATTTTCAACAATAAATAATAGACATTGAAAATACGGATTCNATCCAAAGATGTGTGAATTTTTTTCTCTTGNGGAAATTAAATCGGAGATTTAACTTCTTTGAATTTAACCTTTNATTTTACTGCTCTCCCTTTAAAGAAGGTATAACAGAAAGTTCCTTCAGGTTTGGCAGTCCCATGGAGCTCTTCTATCCCCTTCTTCCACTCTCCTTCTCCTATCATNTTCATCTCCAAAGCCTGATCTTTTACACCTTCTACCATNGGAATAATGNTCTTCAGGATAAAACCATCCACAAGTCCAGGTTTGCTGGAATCTACATAGACCATTCTAGGCTCTACTTTTACTTCACTGAACCCCGATTTCTGAAGGAGAGGGNAAAGCTGGCGTCCGATAAGGGAATTCCCTTTCATTTGTGCCTGCACGCGGATAAGGCAACGCCAGGCTTTAACGGCCCTTTCTCCTTCAGGATAAAAATAACATGAACCATGGTCCCCCTCAACGACAGTTACAGTACCTCCGGGTTTGAGAACTTTTTTCAGGCATTCCAGGGCTTCTACAGGATTCTGAAGGTGTTCGAGCACGAAACAGATGAAAACGTGATCAAAACTTTCCTCTTCGAAAGGTAGAGAAAAGATATCTGCTTGCAGGAGCCTGACATTCTTAATGCCTCTTTCTCTCATATTTTCCCTGGCTTTTCCAAGTGATTCATGGGAGATGTCAAATGATATGATTTTTGCCTCAGGATTGTTTTTTGCAAGAATTAAGGTCTGAGCCCCTATCTCGCAACCGGCTTCGAGAACTTTTGTTCCGGGCAAATATATCGTATCATGATGGAGAAGTCTTTCAAGTGTGTCTGCCTGTTCTGAAAGGCGTAAAGCTTCTCTTTCAGAATAACCGTGAACATATTCAGTCATGTGCTCTTCACTCTCTCTTTTTCCTGCCTGCAGCGTTGTATTAACTGTTATTGATCAACAATTGTTATCTTTAGTTGATCAGGTATGCTATTATAGTCCTCACAGTAAAAATCAACACTTCACAAACTAAAGAAGATAATCTATCATCAAGTATCAAAACTTCGCCACTCATCTTAAATGTAAAGTTGAACCACGGAAAGCGCGGAAAAAAAATGTTCCCATGCTTACTTTCTTCCGTGATTCGCAACATTACTTTTGTAAATCAAGACTCAGATAAAGAGAGTCACGTTCGCATCCCTTGCTTCCTGAATATACGTACCCACGGCCCCTCATTCGTCTACCCATTCCGTTCTAAGCTCTTCTTTCTTTATGCCCATGATTTCCATGGTCATTTCGCAGGCTATTATCTTTCCTCCAAGTTCCTTGAAGTCGCTCATCAATCTCTCAAGTGAAGCAACATTGGCTTTGCCCATTCTCTTTTTGATCATCCACCTGCCAAGTCCCAACATATTCATTTTGGAAAGCGGCCCCTT
>JGI24140J50213_10001039_pt1 | contig 12466 bp, 13 predicted proteins | sample BarGraIncu00222A_FD_50213 | JGI IMG/M metagenome (IMG submission 50213)
CATGGGTCACTCCTTGGCCGGCATCGTAGGCAGCGGCAGCGGGCGGCGGTGGCGCGAACTGAGGCAGCAATGCCCGGCTGTTCCGGCCATCCGGCAGGGGGTCCCTTTCGAATAATCACTCGTCACCCCGGGGTTCGCCTCGGCCGCCCTCCGGCCCGCAACACCCCCCATGGACAACGCCGTCGCCCTCACGCACACCATGCCAGACGCCCTGCCCACCACCTTCACCGGCCGCATCCAGGCGATGCCCCTGCGCAGCAAGCTGAGCTTCGGCATCGGCGTCGCGGCGCTCGCCGCAGTCATCCTGGCGATGACGATGTGGAGCTCGCACGGCGACTACAAGGTCCTCTACGCCAACCTGTCCGACAAGGACGGCGGCGCCGTCATCGCCCAGCTCTCGCAGATGAACGTTCCCTATCGCATGGCCGAGGGTGGCGGCGCCATCCTCGTTCCGGCGGCGCAGGTGCACGACCTGCGCCTGAAGCTGGCGACCGCCGGCCTGCCGAAGGGTGCGATCTCGGGCTTCGAGCTGATGGACAGCGCCCGCTTCGGGCAGACCCAGTTCCAGGAGCGGCTCACCTTCCAGCGCGGCCTCGAAGGCGAGCTGATGCGCTCGATCTCGTCGCTCGCCGCGGTCGCGAGCGCGCGCGTCCACCTCGCGCTGCCGAACCAGAACGGGTTCTTCCGCGAGCAGCAGAAGCCGAGCGCATCGGTCCTGCTGACCCTGCATCCCGGGCGCACGCTCGACCGGGCGCAGATCGCCGGCATCGTCCACCTCGTGTCGGCCAGCGTCCCCGAGATGAGCCCGAAGGCGGTGAGCGTGCTCGACCAGAGCGGCGCCCTCCTCACCGGCGCCGGCGAAGGGGCGCAGGCCGGGCTCGACGCGCAGCAGCTGCAGTACGTCGCCCAGATCGAAGCCGGCTACACCAAGCGCATCCACGAGCTGCTCGAGCCGATCGTCGGCGCCGACAACCTGCGCGCCACCGTCGCCGCCGACGTCGACTTCTCGCAGACCGAGGCGACCTCGGAAGAATTCAAGCCGAACCAGGGCGCCGACGCGACGATCGCGATCCGCAGCCAGCAGACGAGCGAGCAGGGCGCGGGCTCGGCCGGCGCGCTGCCGAGCGGAGTTCCCGGTGCGGCGTCGAACCAGCCGCCGGTCGCGGCGACGGCGCCGCTGACCGGCGCCTCGCAGCCGCTGCAGGGCGCGCCGCTCTCGGGCGCGGTCGGGCCGAGCGGCCGGCGCGAAGCGGTGACGAACTACGAGGTCGACAAGACGGTCCGCGTGACGAAGAACGCGAGCGGCAACGTCAAGCGGCTGAACGCCGCCGTCGTCGTCAACAACCGCACCGTCGTCGACCCGCGCGGCAAGTCGACGCAGGTGCCGCTCTCCTCCGAAGAGATCGAGAAGCTCACGACGCTGGTGCGCGAATCGATCGGCTTCAACAAGGAGCGCGGCGACTCGGTCAAGGTCATCAACGCGCCGTTCAAGGTCGACCCCGTCGCGACCGTCGACGCGCCGTTCTGGAAGAGCCCGGAGCTGATCGACCTGGTCCGCGCCGCGGCGCTGCCGACCGGTCTGGCGATCGTCGCCCTGCTCGTCTTCTTCGGGCTCGTTCGGCCGGCCGTCAAGACGGCGTTCGCTGCGCCGCGCGCCCTGCCGCGAAGCACCCGCATCGACGCCGTCGTTGGCGACGAACAGACCCTCGAAGCATTGCCCGCACCTGCCTACCTGCGCCAGCTCGAAGGCGCCAAGGCGATGGCCAAGGAGAACCCCGCAGCGGTCGCCGGGATCGTCCGCGGCTGGGTCGGCGGCCAGACCGCGTAGGCATTTTCGAGCGAACGAAAGAGCGAGCGCATGGACGAAACCGGACTCGAAGACTCGGCCATCCTTCTGATGTCGCTCGGCGAGGAAGAGGCGGCGAACGTGTTTCGCCATCTGTCGCCGCGCGAAGTGCAAAGCCTGGGCGAGACGATCGCCCGCATGACCTCGGTGCCCAAGCAGCGGCTCGACGGCGTGCTCGAGAAGTTCGCGACGATCGCCTCGGCGCAGAGCTCGCTCGTCGCCGACACCGGCGGCTACGTGCGCAACGTGCTGAAGAAGGCGCTCGACGAGGACAAGGCGAACCTGCTCATCGACCGGATCCTGCAAAGCGGCGACATCTCGGGAATCGAGGGCCTGAAGTGGATGGACGCGGCGTCGATCGGCGAGATGCTGCGCCACGAGCACCCGCAGATCGTCGCCGCCGTGCTCGTCCATCTCGATTCCGACCAGGCCGCCGCCGTCCTGAAGACCTTCAGCGAGCGGCAGAGGAACGAGGTGCTCGTCCGCGTCGCGACGCTCGACGGCATCCAGCCTTCGGCGCTGAAGGACCTCAACGAGGTGATGAGCAAGATGCTCGCCGGCGGCGAGCAGTCGAGGAAGGCCCCGCTCGGCGGCGTGAAGAGCGCGGCCGACATGATCAACCTGATGGGAACGAGCATCGAGACCGCCGCGCTCGACTACATCCGCGAAGCCGACAACGACCTCGCGCAGTCGATCATGGACAACCTGTTCACCTTCGACGACCTCGATCGCGTCGACGACAAGGGGCTGCAGGCGCTGCTCAAGGAAGTGCAGAGCGAGTCGCTCGTCATCGCGCTCAAGGGCGCCAAGCCCGAGATCCGCGAACGGATCTTCAAGAACATGTCGACGCGCGCCGCCGAGACGCTGCGCGANGAGCTCGATTCGCGCGGCCCGGTGCGCGTCGCCGAGGTCGAGGCCGAACAGAAGGAGCTGCTCAAGGTCGTGCGCCGGCTCGCCGAAGAAGGCCAGCTCGTGCTCGGCGGCGGCAGCAGCGACGACTTCCTGTGATGAGCGCCTCGAAGCCGCGCAACGTTCCGCCGCCAACGGACGGCGCGCGCGCCAACCCGTACGCGCGCTTCATTCCGCGCGAGGAGGTGAGCTCGTTCGCCGCCTGGGCGCTCGGCGACATCTCGGCGGCACCGGGCGCGGCGAACGCGCCCCGCGCCCGCCGCGCAAGCGACCAGGCGAAGGCCGTCGACCCGGCCGAGCTCGTCGCCCAGCAGCAGCGCGCGGCGCGCCAGTCGGGCTACCAGGACGGCTACCGCGACGGCCTCGTCGCCCTCGAAGGATTCAAGCAGAGCTTCGCGGCGCAGACGACGGCGCAGGTCGGCGCGCTTGTCGCGTCGATCGGCGGCGAGCTCGACGCCCTGCAGCAGGAGATGGCGAAGAGCCTCGCCGCGGCGGCGACGCAGCTGGCGCGTCGCATCGTCAGGAGCGAGCTGGCAGCGCGGCCTGACTGCGTCACCCACGTTGCCGAGCAGGCGATCGACGCGCTGCTGCAGAGCGCGCGCCACATCACGGTCCGCGTCCACCCCGACGACCACGTCCTGGTCGCGGCGGGCGCCGGGGAAACGCTCGCGGCGCGCGGCGCGCGGCTCGTCGCCGATGCGCAGATCGCGCGCGGCGGCTGCAAGGTCGACTCCGACATCGGCGGCGTCGACGCGACGATCGAGGAGCGCTGGCGCCGCGCCGCCGCCGCGCTCGGCTGCGACGACGCGTGGAGCGACGGCGCCGGGCCCGAAGCGGGCGGCTCGCCGCAAGCGGCGCCATGATCCCCGACTCCCGGCTCGCGGCAACGAGCGCCACCGAGAAATGGCGACGCTACCTCGCCGACCTGGAAAGCTTCGCTGCCGACCCGCTGCCGCTCGAGACGCACGGCCGGCTCGTCCGCGTCACCGGNCTGGTCCTCGAGGCGGCCGGGATCCGCGTTCCGGTTGGCTCGGTCTGCGACGTCCTCATGGACGAGCAGCCGCCCGTCGTCGCCGAGGTCGTCGGCTTCTCGAACGACCGCGCCTACCTGATGCCGACCGGCGACGTGCACGGCCTCGCGAGCGGTGCCATCGTCTCGCCGCGGCCGACGCCGCCGGTGCCGATGCAGCTCGGCGCGATCCGCCACCCGTGGCGTCGCAACGTCGACCGCACGCTGCACCTGCCGGTCGGCGACGGCCTGCTCGGCCGCGTCGTCGATTCGCAAGGGCAGCCGATGGACCGCAAGGGAGTCCTCGCCTGCGTCCACGACGAGCCGCTGACGCGCCGGCCGATCAACGCGATGGACCGCGACCCGGTGCGCAAACCCCTCGACACCGGCGTGCGCGCGATCAACGCCATGCTCACGGTCGGGCGCGGCCAGCGCATCGGCCTGTTCGCCGGCACCGGCGTGGGCAAGAGCGTGCTGCTCGGGATGATGGCGCGCTACACCGCCGCCGACGTCATCGTCGTCGGCCTGATCGGCGAGCGCGGCCGCGAAGTCAAGGAATTCATCGAGGACATCCTCGGCGAGGAAGGCATCCGCCGCTCCGTCGTCGTCGCCGCGCCGGCCGACGCGCCGCCGCTGGTGCGCATGCAGGGCGCCAACTACGCGACCGTGATCGCCGAGCACTTCCGCGACCGCGGCAAGAACGTGCTGCTGCTGATGGACTCGCTGACGCGCTACGCGATGGCGCAGCGCGAGATCGCGCTGGCGATCGGCGAGCCGCCCGCGACCAAGGGCTATCCGCCGAGCTGCTTCGCCAAGCTGCCGCAGCTCGTCGAGCGCAGCGGCAACGGCGTCGCCGGCGGCGGCTCGATCACCGCGTTCTACACGGTGCTGTCGGAAGGCGACGACCCGCAGGATCCGATCGCCGACGCGGCGCGCGGCATCCTCGACGGCCACATCGTCCTGTCGCGCGACCTCGCCGAGGCCGGCCACTATCCGGCGATCGACATCGAGCGATCGGTCTCGCGCGTCATGACGAACGTCGCGTCCGCCGAACACCTCGAGGCGGCGCGGCGCTTCCGCCAGCTGCACGCGCGGCACCAGAAGGCGCGCGACCTGATCCAGCTCGGCGCCTACACGCCCGGGCACGACGCCGACCTCGACCTGGCGGTGCGCCTGCACACGCTGATGGACCGCCTCCTGCAGCAGAACATGCACGAGCCGGCCCGCCTCGACGACAGCCTGGCGATGCTGTACGCCGTGCTCGCCTCCTGACCTTTCACTACTCATCCGACGAGTCACCGACCATGAACGACGACCTGCACTCCCTCAGCGTCCTCCTCGCCCAGGCCGAACGGCAGCGCGACGAAGCGCTCGCCGAGCACATGAAGCTCGATGCCGCGCGCCGCGCCGCCGAAGCGCAGGCCGAGCAGCTCGTCGCCTACCGGCGCGAATACGAGCAGCGCTGGAGCGCCGAGTTCTGTCGCGAAGGCAAGATCGAGCTGGTCCGCTGCTATCAGGGCTTCGTCACGCGACTGACGCAGGCCGTCGAGCAGCAGGCGCGCGTCGCCCTGCACGCGGCGACGCAGGCCGAACGCGCCGCCGCGCTGGTCCGCGGCCACGACGTTCGTGCCGCGGCTTTGCGCAAGCTCGTCGAGCGGCGCGTCCACGAAGGCCGGCGCGTCGCGGCGCGACACGAACAGAAGCAGAGCGACGAGCACTCGGCGCGGGTCGCCTGGCTGCGCGTCGCCGCGCAACACGCAGAGCGCGACCTGAGCCGGCGATGATCGACTCGACGCGCTCGCTCGGCGCACCCGTCCCGCCCTTGCCCGGCCCGGCGTCGACGCCGCCGGTGCGGCCGCCGCAAGCGGCGACTGCGCCGCCGGCGCATCCCTTTGCCGAGCTGCTGCAGCAGAACCGGCTCGCCGCCGCAGGCCCCGCGGTGGCGACGCCGAAGGCCCAGGTCGCGCACGACGAAGATCACGCCGCGCCGGCGCCTGCGAGCGACGCGGGCGCGTCGGCTGCACCCGAAACGGCACCACCGCAGCGTGACGCGACGGCGACGAAGGGTCGGCCCGCCGCCGCCTCGCGCGACGCGCCGCGCTCGCCCGCAGGCGGCGCCTCGACACGAACCGATGAAGCGTCCGAAGACGAGCGAGGCGCGCGGCACGCCGATGCCGGCGCGGCGACGACGCAGACGCCCGACGCGACGGCGCTGGCGGGTGTCGCTGCGGCGGCGCGTCCGGATGTGGCTGGGCCAGACGAGGCGTTGACGGGTGGGCGCGGCGCGGGCTCGCAAACCCAGGCAGCGGCGATGTTCGACGCGTCGCGCCGGCTCGATGCCGCGAACGACTCCGCCGCAGCAGGCGCGGCGTCGCCTGCCGGCAGTTTGCAAGCCGATGCATCGGCTCTCTCTGCGACGCAGCAACGCGACGCGCGTGCGTCCATCGACGCAGCGGAGCAGCGTCGCGGCGCCGACGCTGCGTCCGCGCTGCACGAGCCGGGAATCGCGTCGTTCGCCGACGCGCTGGCGCAAACGAAGGCGACGCCGGAGCCGCGCACTGCCTTGCTTGGCGATCCCGCCGGCGTCGCAGCCACCGCGCTGACGGTGCCCGGCACTGCGCCGACGAGCGTCGCTTCGGGCAACGACGCGACGACGCTGACGGCGAGCCTCGCGACTCCCGTCGATGCACCCGATTTCGCCGCGACCTTCGGCGCGCAGGTGAGCGTGTTCGTGCGCGACGGCGTCCAGCATGCCGATCTGCACCTGCATCCCGCCGACATGGGCCCGGTCTCGATCTCGATCACCCTCGACGGAACGCAGGCCCGCGTCGACTTCGGCGCCGACGTCGCGGCGACGCGCCAGGCGATCGAGTCCGGCCTGCCCCAGCTCGCCAGCGCGCTGAGCGACGCCGGCTTCACGCTGGCCGGCGGCGGCGTCGCGCAGCACTCGNGCTCGAGCAGCGGCGAAGGCGGCGACGCCGACGCGAATCGCTCGCCGCAGGCGCGCCACGCCCCGGCGCGCAGCGCCATCGTCGACGTTGTCGCCACGCGGCGGATCGCCGCCGGCGGCGTCGACGTCTACGCGTAGAGGCGCGCGCGCCGCCAGGAACGGCNCGCGCGGCGGGCCGTTCTGCGCGGCAAATACCCGGCTTATCGCCGCTTCGCACGGCGACCGCGCTTTCGATAATTTCCTCGAGGAATCGCCCGGCTGCCGACCTCGGCCGCGGGCCGTCCCGCCCGAGGAGAACCATCGATGTCCGCCGTGATTGCCGACCCCGCCGCCCTTGGCGACGCCGTTCCCGTCAAACGCGGCAAGAAGAAGCTCCTCGTCATCGTCGCCGCAGCCCTGGCGTTCGCCCTGGCGGCCGGCGGCGGAACGATCGTCTACCTGAAGAAGCGCGCCGCGCACGCCGCGGCGGCCGCCGCCGAGGCCGGCGAAGAGGGCGGCCCGGCCGCGACCGATACCGGCGCCGGCGCGAGCGCCAGGCCCGACGCGATGAACCCGCCGACCTACCTGCCGCTCGACCCGTTCGTCGTCAACCTCGCCGACCGCGACGTCGACCGCTACGCGCAGATCGGCATCACGCTCGAAGTCGAGAGCTCGGTGTTCGCCGACCAGATGCGCGGCTACATGCCGGCGATCCGCAACGCCATCCTGATGATCATCACGCGCAAGACCTCGAAGGATCTGCTCGGCAGCTCGGGCAAGGAAGAGCTGGCCGACGAGATCATGCGCGAGGCGGTGCGGCCGATGGGGATCGAGATCGCCGCACCCGAGCCGGTGACGCCGGCGGCGGCGCCCGCACCGGAAGCGAGCGGTGCCGAAGCGACCGCCGCGTCCGCTGCCGCGTCGATGCCGAAGAAGGCGAAGAAACGCATCGGAACGACGCGAAACCCGATCCAGCACGTGCACTTCTCGAGCTTCATCATCCAATGAGCCGGGCACAGCGATGAACGAGCAGATCCTCACCCAGGACGAGGTCGACGCGCTGCTGCAAGGCATCTCGGGCGAGAGCGATTCGCTCGCGCCCGAAGCGCCGCTCGCCGACGGCGTTCGCAGCTTCGACCTGGCGAACCAGGAGCGCATGGTCCGCGACCGCATGCCGACGCTCGAGATCGTCGGCGAACGCTTCGCGAAGAACATCCGTGCCGGCCTCTTCGCCTTCATCAGGAAGAGCCCCGAGGTCTCGATCGGCACGGTTCGCGTGCACAAGTTCAGCGCCTTCCTGCGCGAGATCGCGGTCCCGACCAACTTCAACATCGTCAGCGTCAAGCCGTTGCGCGGGCTCGGGCTGATCGTCTGCGAGCCACAGCTGATCTTCGCCGTCATCGACGCCCAGTTCGGCGGCGCCGGCAAGTATCCGACGCGCATCGAAGGGCGCGATTTCTCTGCGACCGAGCAACGCATCATCCGGCGCCTCCTCGATGTCGTCATGGCCGACTACAAGAAGGCCTGGGCCGGCGTCTACCCGCTCGAGCTCGAGTACCAGCGCTCGGAGATGCAGCCGCAATTCGCGAACATCGCGACGCCGGGCGAGATCGTCGTCTCGACCTCGTTCACGCTCGAGATCGGCGAGGCCAGCGGAACGATCCACATCTGCATCCCGTACGCGACCTTCGAGCCGATCCGCGACGTCCTCTACGGCGCCATGCAGGGCGACGCCAACGCGCCGGACCGGCGCTGGATCAACCTGATGACGCAGCAGATCCAGTCGGCCGAGGTCGAGCTCGTCGTCGAGCTGGCGCAGGCGCCCGCGACCGTCGAGCAGCTGCTGGCGCTGAAATCGGGCGACTTCATCGAGCTCGACCTGAAGCCCGGCATCCAGGCCAAGGTCGCCGGGGTCCCGGTGCTCGAATGCCACTACGGCACCTCGAACGGCAAGTACGCGCTCAAGGTCGATCAACTGCTCACCGGCTCGAAAGAGGGCTGGCTCGGAGAAACGCATGGCCACTGACCACACGCAAGGCGCGGTTCCCGCCGACGCCGCCGCCGCCGACTGGGCCGCCGTCGACGGGCGCAACGAAACCGCGTCCGAGGTCCACGCCGCCGCCGACCAGGTCTCGCCCGCGTCGTTCGCCACCTTCGCGCCGACGACCGGCTCGACCGCCGGCAACGACATCAACATGATCCTCGACATCCCGGTGCAGCTCACCGTCGAGCTGGGGCGCACGCGCATCCCGATCAAGAACATCCTGCAGCTGGCGCAGGGCTCGGTCGTCGAGCTCGAGGCGATGGCCGGTGAGCCGATGGACGTGCTCGTCAACGGCTACCTGATCGCGCAGGGCGAGGTCGTCGTCGTCAACGAGAAATTCGGCATCCGCTTGACGGACATCGTCACGCCGAGCGAGCGCATGCGCCGCCTCAGCAGGGGATGATCCCGATGGTCGCAGCCGAGAGGCCGGCCGGCCGCCGGGCCGCCCCAAGGCCGGCCGGCCTTGCAGGCCGCGGCGTTGCGAGACGCAGCGCCTCCTCGTGCCGTCCAAGCCGGCGCGGGCCGGCTTGGAGCCGCGGCACTCGGCCCCCGCGGGGGGCAGCGACCGCAGGGAGCGTGGGGGCACCATGCCCGGTCTGAGCTCGCTGCTCTGGTTCGTCGCGATCGTCGCGCTGATCCCGGCTACGCTGTGGTTCCTCAAGCGCACGCCGCTCGGCGGCGCGGGCGGCGCCGGCGTCATGAAGAGCATCGCCTCGCTGCCGCTGTCGACCTCGCAGCGCATCGTCACGGTCGAGGTTGGCACGGGCGACGAACGGCGCTGGCTCGTCCTGGGCGTGACGCCGGCGTCGATCACGACGCTGCACTCGATGAGCGCGCAGGCCGTCGAAGCGGCGCCCGGCGTCGGGCCCGGGGTGCATCCCGCCTTCGCGCAAATCCTCGGCCGCTTTCGCCGCTCCGATGCGGGAGACGTCGATGCCCGCTGAGCGTATCGCCCTGGCCGCGCATCGCCGCGAGACGGACGCGGCCGATCGGCGGGCCTGGGAGAAACTCAGCCGCGCGGCGTGGGTCGGCTTCGTCTTCATCGCGGCGTTCACGCTCGCCTTCCTCACCTTGCCCGCGTTCGCGCAAACGCCGCCGGCGGGCGGCGCGACGCTGCCGCTGCTGGTCGGCCAGAGCGCCGGCAGCACCAGCTACTCGGTGCCGGTGCAGACGCTGCTCTTCTTCACCGCGCTCAGCTTCCTGCCCGCCGTGCTCCTGCTCATGACGAGCTTCACGCGCATCGTCATCGTGCTCAGCCTGTTGCGCCAGGCGCTCGGCACGCAAGCCGCGCCGCCGAACCAGGTGGTGATCGGCCTGAGCCTGTTCCTCACTTTCTTCGTCATGGGCCCGACCATCGACAAGGTCTACGCCGACGCCTACCAGCCTTACGCCGACAACAAAATCGCCTTCGAGGAGGCGATCAGGCGCGGCGAGAGCCCGGTGCGCGACTTCATGATGAAGCAGACGCGCCAGTCCGACGTGATGCTGTTCGCCCGGCTCGCCAAGATCGACCCGGCCGTGAAGACCGCCGACGTGCCGTTCAAGGTGCTCGTCCCGGCCTTCGTCACGAGCGAGCTGAAGAGCGCGTTCCAGATCGGCTTCCTCGTCTTCCTGCCTTTTCTGGTCATCGACATCATCGTCGCCAGCGTGCTGATGTCGCTCGGCATGATGATGCTTTCGCCGGTGCTGATCGCCCTGCCGTTCAAGCTGATGCTGTTCGTCCTCGCCGACGGCTGGAACCTGCTGCTCGGCTCGCTCGCCTCGAGCTTCGTCACCTAGCCATGGATTCGCAACAGGTCTTCACCTGGGGCCAGCAAAGCCTGTGGCTGCTGCTGATGGTCTCGGCGCCGGTGCTGCTCACCGTGCTCGCCGTCGGCCTGGTCGTCAGCATCTTCCAGGCGGCGACGCAGATCCACGAAGCGACGCTGTCGTTCGTTCCGAAGATCGTCGCCGCCGTCGCCGTGCTCGCCGTCGCCGGGCCGTGGATGCTGAGCTCGCTGGTCGAGTTCGTGCAGCGGACGCTGCAGGCGATACCCTCGGTCGTCGGTTGACCGGAGCACCGAGGTGCTCACCTTCACCGAAGCGCAGGTGCTGGCCTGGATCACGCCGATCCTGTGGCCGTTCATCCGCGTCCTCGCCCTCTTCACCTCCTTGCCCGTGATCGCGCAGCGCAGCGTTCCGGTGCGGCTGCGCATCGGCCTGGCGTTTCTGGTCGCGTTCTGCGCCCAGGCGGCGATCCCGGCAACGGCGCCGATCGAGCTTGCGTCGTCGGCCGGCTTTCTCGCCGTCGTCCAGCAGGTGCTGATCGGCGTCTCGCTCGGCTTCGCCGTGCGCATCGTCTTCACCGCCGTCGAGTTCGCCGGCGAGATCATCGGCCTGCAGATGGGGCTCAACTTCGCCGCCTTCTTCAACCCGATGGCGGCGAGCGAAGAGACGGCGATGAGCCAGTTCTTCAGCGTTTCCGTGTCGTGGCTGTTCATCGTCATGGGCGGCCATCTCATGCTGATCGCTGCCGTCGTGAAGAGCTTCGCGGCGTTTCCGGTCGCAGGCGACCCGTTCGCCTTCCTGCGCGCCGTCGAGCCACAGCGCTGGGGCGCCGAGATCTTCAGCCTGGGCCTGTGGATCGCCCTGCCGCTCGTGGCGATGCTGCTCTTCGCCAACCTCGTCCTCGGCATCATCTCGCGCGTCGCCCAGCAGATGAACATCTTCGCGATCGGCTTTCCGATCACGCTCGGCGTCGGCCTGCTCGGCGTGCTGCTGACGCTGCCGATGATGCAGCTGCCGTTCACGATGGCGCTGGAGAAGATGCTCGCGCACTTCCAGTAGGGCGCGCTGTCGGGCGGCGATGGACCATCCGCTTCGGCCGAGCTCGGGCCTCTCGAGAAAATCTCCAGCGGTGTCCGGTTCGTAACCTCTTGTCACGTCTGATCAGGCAAGGGCCGAGGACAGCCGGGCGGCAGTCCCGGAGCCCTGGACCGATTGGAGGAGTCTCGACATGGCCTACGACCGAAGCCGTTCGGACAGTCCTGCTCTGCGCCTTGCCTCGTGCGGCGCTCGACTGGCGCTCGTCCTGATCGAAGACGACTTCCGCACGCGCGAACGGTTTCTCGACGTCATCGCCGCCGAGCCGTCGCTGCGCGCAGCGTCCGGTGCCTCCGCGATGGCCGAGATGCTTGCGTGGCTGGGCGCCAAGCTCGTCGACGCATTGCGGACCGACTCGGTCTTCCCGGAACGATCGAGCCTCGCGGTCGCGCGCCTCCCCGCCGGCATGCAGGAGTCGCTCTCCATCACGGAATTCACCCTGTGTGTCGACGAAGCTTCGATGCTGCGAGTCTTCGAAACCGAACTGAGCGACCACCTGATGACGGATGGTTCCGAAACGGGCCGCGCTTTTCGTGTGCTGAGCTTGCATGCCGGCAACTCGCCGACAAGGTCTGTCGTCGCGCGCGAGGTCCTGGCGGGCCGCAAAGCGGCTTCCCCGGGCCATTGCGACGCGTCGCCGTGGGGTGGCCGAATGCGCCGAAGGCGGGGCAGTCCTCGTCTCGCGCAGGTCGCGAGTCGTCGCGCCTCAGCCCGCAGCGTGACCGCGGAGGTTCTGCTCGAGCTTGACGAGCGGTGCCTTGAAGTAGGGGCTGACGCCGGGCTGCGCGGCGAACGCCCGCCGGGCCAGCTCGCTCAGCTCGACGGCCCGCTTGCGGTCGCCGGCCTTCAGTGCACACAAGCCCGTCA
>JGI24140J50213_10001043_pt1 | contig 12444 bp, 9 predicted proteins | sample BarGraIncu00222A_FD_50213 | JGI IMG/M metagenome (IMG submission 50213)
TGGCATCGATTTTTGGCACGCTGTTGAGTTCTCAAGAATCGGACGCACACCAACACAACACCTCACAGCATCACATCGGGGCAACCAGTCAAACTTACTCTGACCCGCCTCGCCAGTCAAATCCGCACCCGATCGAAGATCAAGGGGAGTTTGCCCGACGGGACTGCTTGGGCCGTGGACGACTTTAGCACCGATTTGGGGCCACGCTTGACCGCTGGGTTCCGGGCGACAGTGCCTAGGGCTCCCGATGGCCGTGAGGTCCAGAAGTGCGGTGCTGCAACGGCGTTCGTCGCGGGATGGGTGCTCGCCTCAGACGGGCGGGACACCCCTGCGACGCTGGCTGAAGGTCCGGTCTCGCCGAGCGGCATAGGCGAGTCGGCTCACCAGCTCAAACCGGAGCTCGTCCGCCTCGATGATGGCATCGAGAACCAGGTCGGCGGCCAGACGCTCGAGGTCCACATCCTGCTCATACTCGTGGCGCCTTTCCTTCACGAACTGTTCTCGCTCGACGGGATCTTCGATCTCGGCGATCTTGTTGGCGTAGACCGCATTGACCGCTGCCTCCGGACCCATCACCGCGATCCGTGCGGTCGGCAACGCCAGCGTTGCATCTGGACCGAAGCCAGGACCGGCCATCGCGTACAAGCCCGCGCCGTAGGCCTTACGGACGATGACCGAGAACTGCGGAACCGTGGCCTCCGAGACCGCCGTGATCATCTTGGCTCCGTGCCGGATGATCCCTGCCCTTTCAACTTCCGACCCGATCATGAAGCCAGGCACGTCCGCCAGGTAGACCAANGGAATCGAGAAGGCGTCACACAGCCAGATGAACCGCGCGGCCTTGTCCGCACTGTCGACGAACAGCACACCGCCCTTGATCGCCGAGTTGTTAGCGACCACGCCAACGGTCGACCCCGCCATCCGTGCCAACCCGGTGACGAGCTCTGAGGCATACAAGGGTTTGAGCTCGAAGAAGGAGTCTTCGTCCACCAGCCCGTCGATGAACTCATGAATGTCGAAGGGCTGGCTCTCAATCTCGGGCACCGTCGACCGGGTCAGCGGGCGGGCTGGCTCCTCGCAGACATAGGAGGGCAACTCCGCCTGCCAGTTCGAGGGCACGTAGGAGAAGTAGAGCTTGGCCAGGTCGATGGCATCGGCATCGTCGAATGCGAGCAGGTCACCACAGCCGGAGACGGTGCAGTGCATCCGGGCGCCTCCCATATCCTCCAGAGAGACCTTCTCGCCTACCACCATCTCAGCCATGCGGGGGCTGCCGAGATACATGGACGCGTTGCCGTCGACCATGATCACGATGTCGGTGAAGGCCGGGATGTAGGCCCCGCCGGCGGCCGACGGGCCGAAGAGGCAGCAGATCTGCGGAACCTTGCCCGAGAGCGCCACCTGGTTGTGAAAGATCCGTCCGGCGCCACGACGACCTGGGAAGAGATCAACCTGATCGGTGATCCGCGCGCCGGCAGAGTCGATGAACCAGAAGATGGGCAGCTCTTCGCGCAAGGCCATCTCGGTGGCGCGAATGATCTTCTCCACCGTGCGTGCACCCCAGGATCCAGCCTTGACCGTGGGGTCGTTGGCCACCACGATCGCCGGCCTGCCCTCCACTGTCCCGCGACCGGTCACGACCCCGTCGGCTGGCAAACCGGCCGTCGTCGCGTTGGCGTAGCGCCCGTCCTCGACGAAGGAACCATGGTCGAACAGCAACGAAATGCGCTGACGCACGTATAGCTTGTTCTGCGACGCCAGCTTGACCAACGCTCTCTGCGGTGGGGCCGCCGATGCGGCGTGAGCCACATTCAGCCGTCGACGAACGTCCGCAACCCGGGGGTCGCCGCCCTGCCTGGGTCCGGCGAATGGTGGCTGCTGTTGCTGGGATTCGACGTCCGTCATGGCGACATCTCCTGAGATTTGAGCCGAATGGATCAGGCGCTGGGCAAACCGAGGCCGCGTGCGATGACCATGCGCTGAACTTCACTGGTACCCTCGCCGATCTCAAGGATCTTGGCATCTCGGAAGAATCGAGCCACCGGAAAGTCCTCCATGAAGCCGTTGCCACCGAAGATCTGGGTGGCGATACGGGTGGCGGTGACCGCTGCTTCCGTCGAGTAGAGCTTTGCCACTGCAGCGGCCTGTTTGACGTCCTTGACAGAGCGACGGCCGGCATGGAGCTCGTCCTTGAGCCAGGCAGCCTTGTAGGTCAGCAGGCGGGCGGCCTCGACCATCACCTCCAGGTCGGCGATCTGGAACGAGACACCTTGGTTGACCCCGATCGGCCGCCCGAACGCGATGCGCGTCTTGGCGTACTCCGTAGAGGCCTCCAGGCACGCCTGGGCAAGTCCGACGGCAAGCGCACTGATCGCTATACGTCCGTCATCGAGAGTCTTGAGGAACTGCTTGAAGCCGGCGCCCTGTTCACCAAGCAAGTTCTCAGCCGACACCCGGCAGTCGTGGAAGTGCAGTCCGTGGGTGTCGGACGCATGCCAGCCCAGCTTGTGGTAGGCGGGCTCGACGGCGAACCCCTCTGTGCCCGAAGGAATCAGGATCGCGCTGATCTGCGCCGAACCATCGGGGTTCTGCCCGGTTCGGGCCGTGACCGTCACCACCGAAGTGATGTCGGTGCCACTGTTGGTGATGAACGCCTTGGAACCGTCGACCACCCATTGGTCGCCGTCGAGGCGGGCCTTGGTGCGGGTGGCACCGGCATCNGAGCCGGCTTCGGACTCGGTCAGGCCAAAGGCTGCAAGCGCACGGCCGGCTACCAGGTCGGGCAGCCAGCGCTCCTTCTGCTCCTGGGAGCCGTAGGTGAGGATCGGGTTGATCCCCAGTCCGACACCGGCCGACAGGGTGATGCCGATGGACTGGTCGACCCGGCCGAGCTCCTCGATAGCCACGCACAGGCTCGTGAAGTCGCCGTCAGCGCCGCCAAACTCCTCCGGAACAACCAGGCCGAACAACCCGAGGTCGCCCATCTTGGGGACCAGGTCGACAGGGAAGTGCTCTTCGCGGTCCCAGGTGGCGACGTGCGGAGCCACCTCCGCCTCGGCAAACTCGCGCACGACCGCACGGAAGTCTTCATGATCCTTGCTGAGCTCGAACATGAGTGGGTGGGCCCTTCGTTGGCACCGAGAAACGGGGAAACGTGCTTGACGGACGTGACGACATCGACATGACGTTGACGTTAACGTCAACGTAGAGCATCCTGAGCGACATGACAAGGACGGATTCGGCGAACAACGCGGGGACAACAAGAGACGCCAGGGCAGCGAACGAGGTCGATGCAGCAAACGACGCGAAGACCTGGACGATCGGGCAGGTCGCCGCGGAGTTCGCGATCACCCACCGCACCGTTCGCCACTACGAGGAGCTCAACCTCATCTCACCCGAGCGGCGCGGGACGGCGCGCATCTACCGTCGCCGCGAGCGCACCCGTCTCAACCTGATTCTGCGCGGCAAACGGCTGGGTTTCCCGCTCAAGGAGATCCGCACGATCATCGACCTGTACGACGAACCGACGGGACAGGGAAGTCAGCTGCGCTATGTGTTGGATCAGATCCACGACCGCCGAGGGCATCTGGAGCGACGCCGCCGTGATATCGAGGACGCCATGAACGAGCTGGACGAGTTCGAGCGCCGTTGCCAAAGCGATCTGGAACAGCTAGGCGAGACGGGCCAGCAACCTCGCTCCACCTCGGTATGAGCTCCGCGTCTCGTGCGCGCCACTCTGGCTGCCAGTGTGCCGAACCCCGTGCGCGCGGTGGCAGAGGTCACGTCACGTCCGCTAACCCCTGTCTCACACGCTAGGCTCCGCCAATGGCGCCCATCCGCAAGGTATTGATAGCTAACCGAGGCGAGATCGCCGTTCGGATCGCTCGTGCATGCAAAGACAGCGGGATTCTCTCGGTTGCTGTCTACGCCGATCCGGACCGTGACGCACTGCATGTCAAGGTCGCCGACGAAGCCTACGCGCTGGGCGGCACCTCTCCCGGTGATTCCTACNTGGTACAGCAGAAGCTGCTTGACGTCGCATCCAGAGCCGGTGCCGACGCAGTCCACCCCGGNTATGGCTTCCTGGCCGAGAATGCCTCGTTCGCCCANGCAGTCATCGACGCNGGCCTGATCTGGATAGGGCCCTCNCCAGAGGCCATCGACTCCCTGGGCGACAAGGTGAAGGCCCGCCACATCGCCGCGCGGGCGAACGCGCCGCTGGTGCCCGGCACGTCGGACCCCGTTGAGGACAGCGACGAGATCGTGGCGTTTGCCAAGAAATATGGCCTCCCGGTGGCCATCAAAGCGGTCTTCGGCGGCGGCGGACGCGGAATGAAAGTCGCGCGCACCCTCGAGCAAATACCCGAACTGTTCGACTCAGCCACCCGCGAGGCCATCTCTGCCTTTGGTCGTGGCGAATGCTTCGTCGAGCGCTACCTAGACAAGCCTCGCCACGTCGAAACCCAGTGCCTGGCCGACNGCCACGGCAATGTCGTGGTCGTCTCGACCCGCGACTGCTCCCTGCAAAGGCGCCACCAGAAGCTGGTCGAGGAGGCACCGGCGCCGTTCCTGTCCCGGCAGCAGAACGCAGAGATGGTCCGTGCTTCCAAAGCCATCCTCAAGGAGGCCAAGTACCAAGGCGCTGGAACATGCGAGTTCCTCGTCGGCCAAGACGGCGTCATCTCCTTCCTGGAGGTCAACACGCGACTGCAGGTGGAACACCCCGTCAGCGAAGAGGTCACCGGCATCGACCTGGTCCGCGAGCAGTTCCGGATCGCCAGCGGTGAAACGCTTGGTTACGTCGACCCTGCCCCGCATGGACACTCGATCGAGTTCCGGATCAACGGCGAAGACGCCGGCCGGAACTTCATGCCGGCCCCTGGTGTCGTGGCGAGCTTCCGTCCACCATCGGGCCCCGGCGTCCGGCTGGACTCCGGTGTCGAGTCCGGCGACGTTATCGGCGGAGCGTTCGACTCCATGCTGGCCAAGCTGATAATCACCGGCAAGGACCGCACCCAGGCGCTGGCGCGGGCACGCCGGGCACTGGGCGAGTTCGTCATTGAGGGCATGCCGACAGTTCTGCCGTTCCACCGGTCGGTGGTGTCCAACGAGGCTTTCGCCCCCACGAACCCCGCCGAGCCGTTCACGGTGCACACTCGCTGGATCGAGACAGAGTTCGTGAACGACATCCCCGCCTACGCCGGCGCCATCGCCAGCGCTTCTGAACCGGNCGGCGAGCGCCAGAGCGTGGTCGTGGAGGTCGGCGGCAAGCGCCTCGAGGTAATTCTGCCCGGCGGACTGAAGTTTGGTGCCGGCGGAGGCGGCGGTTCCAAGAAGAAGGCACCCAAAAGAACCGGTGGCGCCAAGGCAGGAGCCGCCACCTCGGGAGACTCCCTGATCACGCCCATGCAGGGGACAATCGTCAAGATCGCGGTCAAGGAAGGCCAGGTCGTCGAGGCCGGGGAACTGGTGGTCGTCCTGGAAGCGATGAAGATGGAGCAGCCGATCAACGCCCACAAAGCCGGTACGATCACCGGTCTGACCGCAACCGTGGGCCTGACCGTNGCTAACGGCCTGGTGATCGCAGAGATCAAGGACTGAGGTGATCTCAGGCTGAGGTCNCCGGGCGTCGCGGCGACCTCAGATGTTGGAGTGCAGCCGTCGAGCGGCTTCGGCGATCGAGCCTGAAAGGGACGGATAGATGGTAATCGTGCTCGCCATCTGGTCCACCGTGAGCCGGTGCTGAACTGCCAGGGCTATCGGGAAGATCAGCTCGGAGGCATGCGGAGCCACCACCACGCCACCGACGATCGAGCCACTGCCAGTGGCGGCAAGGAGCTTGACGAACCCGTCCTGGGCGTTCTGCATCTTGGCCCGGGGGTTGGTCGACAGTGGCAGCATGACCGCCCGGGCATCGATACGGCCCTCATCGATGTCCTTCTGGGAGTATCCAACTGTCGCGATCTCGGGGTCGGTGAAGATGTTGGCACTGACGCCACGCAGGTGCAGGGGAGCCACGGTGTCCCCCAGCGCATGCGACATCGCGATACGACCTTGCATAGCGGCCACGGACGCCAGCGGGAGGATTCCGGTGCAGTCGCCCGCGGCGTACACGCCTCTTACCGACGTGCGCGAGACTTTGTCGACACGGATGTGGCCCGACGCGCCCAATGCCACTCCCGCGTGAGCCAGCCCCATGTTCGCGGTCTGCGGGATCGAGCCGACGGCAAGGAGCACATGTGAGCCGCTGATCTCACGACCATCATCGAGGGTGACGACCACGCCATCACCGATGAGCCTGGCACCGGCCGCACGGGATCGGTTCATCACGTGCATGCCTCGGCGACGGAAGACTTCCTCGATCACGGTGGCTGCATCGGCGTCCTCACCGGGAAGCACCCGATCACGGGACGAAACCAGGACGACTTCGCTGCCGAGACCGAGATAGGCATCGGCAAGCTCCGCGCCCGTCACCCCCGAACCGACCACAACCAGACGCTTGGGGACCTCGGTGAGTGCGTAAAGCTGCTGCCAGGTGAGGATTCGCTCGCCGTCGGGCAGGGCTGAGTCCATGACCCGCGGGGTTGCCCCGGTCGCGATCAGAACGACGTCCGCGTCCAGCTCTTCAGTTGTCCCGCCCGCCAGGTCCATCGCGACCCTTCCCGGCGAAACCAGCCTCCCGACGCCGCGGCACACCCGCACACCAACCGTCTGGAGTCGTTCCTCGATGTCCCGGCTCTGCGCGGCGGCCAACTCGAGGATGCGTTCGTTAACCGCGACCAGGTCTGCCGCGGCCTCATGGCCAAACTCCTCACCGTCGAAGCGGACACCTAGCCCACCGGCCACCTCGATGCGTGACAGCGAGTTCGAGGTCGAGATCAGCGTCTTGCTGGGGACACAGTCGGTGAGGACGGCGGCACCTCCAAGTCCATCGCGGTCGACAACGGTGACTTTGGCTCCGAGATGCGCAGCAACCAGGGCAGCCTCATACCCACCTGGGCCGCCACCAACAATGACCACGGACGTGCTGCGTTCTTTCACGAGGCCTATCCAACCACCCTGCCGCCCCCCATGCTGACGAATGACCCGGCCGTGGGGAACGGTAAACCCCGGCGTCGCCGGCCGTTCATCAAGATCAGACATCGTATGATCCCCGTGATACGACAGCGNAGCGCCAACATCTCGGCGCTAGCCTGCGCGGGTCCGTCCCACCCAATCCAGGAGGTCTGAAGTGAAGAGACGAATGACTCGACGAAGCGCTGTCGCGGCGCTGGCCGCTGTTACCCTGATCGGCATCGCCGCATGCTCCCCACCTACGAAGACTGCCAGTAGCGGTAGCACCGGCGACGCCCAGGCGGCGTCCGCGACCTCAGCCGCCGGCATCGGTGGGATGGCCGCACTGGTCGACGCAGCCAAGAAGGAGGGCACGCTCAACGTCATTGCTCTGCCCCCGGACTGGGCCAACTATGGCGAGATCATCAAGGGGTTCCAGGCCAAGTACGGCCTTGCGGTCAACAGCGCGCAGCCCGATGCCTCCAGCGCCGACGAGATCACCGCGGCCAAGAACCTCAAGGGCCAGTCCAACGCACCTGACGTGTTCGACCTCGGCGCTACGGTGGCCGACGCCAACACCGCCATGTTCGCCCCTTACAAGGTGGCCACGTTCAACGACATTCCCGCACTGCTCAAGGACCCGAACGGCCTCAGGGTCAGCGATTACGGCGGCTACATGAGCATCGGCTACGACGCGGGCAAGGTCCCGGCGCCGAAGACTGTCTCCGACCTGCTGAAGCCCGCCTACAAGGGCAAGGTCGCCCTGAACGGCGATCCGACCAAGGCGGGTTCTGCGTTCAGCGGTGTCGTCATGACAGCGCTGAGCCAAGGCGGATCGGCCAACGACATCAGCAAGGGTGTCGATTTCTTCAAGGCACTCAAGACTGCCGGCAACTTCCTGCCTGTTGACCCCACTCCTGCCACGATCGAGTCCGGCCAGACACCGGTCGTGTTCGACTGGGACTACCTGAACGTCGCACAGGGCAAGAAGCTCACGGGCAAGATGAACTGGAAGACAGTTGTCCCGGCTGGGGCCGTGGTCGGCGGCTACTACGTGCAGGCGATCAGCAAGGNCGCTCCTCACCCTGCCGCAGCCCGTCTGTGGGAGGAGTACCTCTACTCCGACGAGGGCCAGAACCTGTGGCTCAAGGGCGCCGCCCGACCGGTGCGCGAAGCAGCGATGGTCGCAGCAGGCACGATCGACAAGGCCGCATTTGCCGCACTGCCGAAGGCGGTCGGAACACCGGTGTTCTTGACCAAGGCGCAGAACGACAAGGCCAACGCCTACCTGACGGCCAACTGGGCCCAGGCCATTGGCTGAACGAGCCAGTCTCAGGGCGTCCATCGGCCGCAAGCCGGTGGGCGCCCTGCTCGGCGTCCTGCCCTTCTTTACGTACACGATGATCTTCCTGCTGGTGCCGACGCTCATCGTCGTGGTTGGCGCGTTTCTGGATGGCAAGAGCCGCCCAACCCTGGGGAACCTGGCGGCCCTAGGCCAACCGCAGATCGTGTCGGCCTTCATGAACTCGGTCCTGCTCTCCGCGGTCACGGCGGTCTTAGGTGCCGTGTTCGGGGCATTGCTGGCCTATGCCGTCTCGACCGCCCGCGAGGGCGGCCCGCTTCGGCGAATGATCACTTCCGTGTGCGGGGTCCTCGCGCAGTTTGGCGGAGTCACGCTGGCCTTCGCGTTCGGCGCCACCGTCGGGTCCGAGGGATTCCTGACCCTCTGGTTACGGAAGATCGGCATAGACCTCGCCGGCAGCACCTGGCTGTACGAGCCGGACAAGGGGCTGATGCTCGTGTACACATATTTCCAGATCCCCTTGATGCTCATCGTCTTCCTTCCCGCGGTGGAGGGGCTGAGGCCGCAATGGCGCGAGGCAGCGGAGTCCCTCGGTGGCAGCACCTGGGACTATTGGCGTCATGTCGGCGGCCCCATCCTGGCGCCCTCTTTTATCGGGGCAATGCTGCTGTTGTTCACCAACGCTTTCAGCGCGTACGCCACTGCTGCGGCGCTGATCTCGCAGGGCTCCCCCATCATCCCCCTGCAGATTGGCGGCACGCTTAGCTCAGAGGTGATCCTGGGGCAGGAGAACATCGGCAAAGCCATGGCTCTGGGCATGGTGGCCATCGTCGCAGTGGTCATGACTCTTTATGTCGTCCTCGAACGGCGCACGAGCANGTGGCTGGCCCGATGAAGCTACGCGCCGCGCGCAAGCGCAAGCAGACCATCTTCCGGCGAGTCGTTGTGGGGCTGATCGGTCTGTTCTTCGCCCTTCCCCTCCTGGGCATGGTCGAGTTCACAACCCGCGCGCCAGGGGGCGGCCGGACCCTGCACACCTGGGCCACCCTGTTCGACGTCACCGCCATCAACGCGGACTACCCCGAGCTGAGGACGGGCATCCTGGCCTCTGCCGGCCTCGTCCTGCTCACGGTGGCGATCATGCTCGTCATGCTGGTTCCGACGATGACCTGGGTCCGGCTGCGACTGCCGGGCATGCGCCGCACGGTGGAGTTCATCTGCCTCCTGCCCCTGACTATCCCGGCAATCGTTCTTGTCGTCGGCCTTGCCCCCGTCTACGCATGGGTGGCCTACTTCCTCGGCGAGTCCTCGCTGTGGCTTTCCTTCGCCTACGTCGTCCTCGTTCTGCCCTATGCCTACCGTGCACTGGACGCCGGCCTGAGCGCGATCGACGTGAAGACCCTGGCAGAGGCAGCCCGATCGCTGGGCGCGGGGTGGCCGACGGTGATGTGGCGCATCATCTTGCCCAACGTGCGGACCGCTGTGCTCTCGGCGTCCTTTCTGTCCGTGGCACTTGTTCTGGGCGAGTTCACCATCGCCAACCTGTTCAGCCGCAACAACCTTCAGGTGGCCATCAACCAGCTCGGCAAGCGCGACTCTTCGCTGGCAACAGCCGCCGCCCTAGCCGCACTTATCCTGGCCTTCATCGTGCTCTTTGCGATGTCCTTCGTGGGCGCCGGTCGGCGCTCGCATCGACCCAAGGAGAACTGATGTCCCCCGCCCAGAAGCCGGCCTCCGCACGGTTGGCCGCCGGCGAACCCAACCACGGAGTGGGCGTGACACTGGTTGACCTGCGCCGCTCTTACGGCCCTATCCATGCCCTGGATGGACTCACCCTGGACATCGCGCCCGGCGAGTTTGTCGCACTGCTTGGCCCCTCCGGCTGCGGCAAGACCACGGCCCTGCGTGTGTTGGCTGGGCTGGAAGATGCGGACTCCGGACGAGTCGAGGTTGACGGCAGGGACATCACGTCAGTACCCACCAGTGCGCGCGACATGGGAATGGTGTTCCAGGCCTACAGCCTGTTTCCGCATATGACCGCGCGCCAGAACGTGGAGTTTGGGCTCCGGCTGCGCCGTATGCCATCCACCCGGCGCCATGCGCGCGCCTCGCAGATGCTGGACCTCGTAGAGCTCTCGGACCACGCAGACCGCTATGCCCATCAGCTGTCGGGGGGCCAGCAGCAACGAGTCGCCCTTGCCCGAGCGCTGGCCATCGAGCCACAGGTGCTTTTGCTGGACGAACCATTGTCTGCCCTGGACGCCAAGGTGCGGGTACAGCTGCGTGATGAGATCCGACGCATCCAGCTCGAGGTCGGCACCACCACGTTGTTTGTTACCCATGACCAGGAGGAGGCCTTGGCTGTTGCCGACCGCGTTGGCGTCATGCGGGCCGGCAACCTCGAGCAGCTGGCGTCTCCCCACGACCTGTATGCCAGGCCCGCGACGCCGTTCGTGGCCGACTTCGTCGGTCTCACGAACCGCGTGCATGCCACCGTCGAGTCAGGTCTGGCCATCCTTCTCGGAACCTCAATTCCCCTCCTGCCCGGTTCGGTCCAGGGGGGGCCTGCGCTGGTGCTCATCCGACCCGAGTCCATCGCGGTCACCGCTGATCCGGCCGGTCACGCCACAGTCGTGGCAGCAAGCTTTCTGGGCTCGACCGGAAGTCTGCATGCAGTGACGGGATCCGGAGAGACCATCCTGGCGCAGATCGACAATGACGCGGTGGCCACTTTCAACCCCGGAGACAGGGTCACCCTCGTGCCACGACCAAACCCCGCCCTTGCGGTCGCGCTCGTAGAGGTTGCGCGAGACCCCGATGCGAGTCCGGGCGCCCCTGCCTGAACCTGCCAGTCGCCGACCCACGATCCGAACTCTCGAGCCGGCCTCGCCGGCTACTACCGCATATTGCCCGTGTGCCCTAGGGAGAACGAACCCGGTTGAGGCCACACCAACAAACCATGCGGGCCTGGATTGACCTTGATCCGCCTGATGAGTGCGCCGGTCGCCGTGTGCAAGACGTAAACCTCACTGTTGTACCTGCCCGAGAGCCACAGCTGCGAGCCATCGGCGCTCACCCCACCCATGTCAGGGGACCCCCCACCGGGGATTGTCCAGGTGGCGATGATATTGAGCGAGGACGCGTCCAGAACGGAGACGGACCCCGCATCGCGGTTNCTGACGAAGATCCTCCTGCCCTGTCGGTCCGGGTAGATGCCGTGAGCGCCCGTGCCGGTGTGGATGAAGCGCTCCACCCTCTGCGTGCTGGCGTTGATGACCCAGATTCCGTTGCGCAGCATGTCCGCGACCAGGAATCGAGTGCCGTCGGGGGTGACCCGCACGTCCTGCGGCATGGCTGAGGCGCCGGGTGTCAGACCGCTGCGGGGGCCCCCCATGCGCATGGCGTCACGCACGCTGGTGGCACCGGGAGTCACGATGTTGTTGAGGTTGATCACGGCGATAAGCCTGGTGGCGTTACGGTCAACCACCAGAAGCTTGCCGCTGAACTCACAGCTGGCCAGGAAGAAGGACAGGTCTGCGGAGTAGTCAGCGTGATTGACACCGTCGCAGGGAACCGGCAGAGATCGTTCGAGACCCATCGTCTGCGGGTTATGGACGTCGATGCGATGCAGCCGCTCGGCCATCACCAGCGCGTGACTGCCGTCGGGAGTGAAGTACAGGTTATAAGGATCCTGCACCGGTACAGGTTTACCGGGCCTGCCCGTGATGGGGTTGATTGGCACCATATCGTTGCCCAGGTCGTCGTTGACCCAGAGCGTTTTCATGTCCCAGCTCGGCACCACATGCTGCGGCTCACGGCCGGTGGGGTACGTCGCGATCACCTGGAACGTGACCGGGTCGATCACCTGCACCGTGTTGGTGATGTTGTTGGGGACGTAGACCAAAGACTTGGCCAGCTTCGCCGTCGCAGACAGCTTGCCTGCCGTCGCACCGGCGTAGACGTTGACCGGGCCCGCCGAGGTGGACGCCGCCGCTGAGGGCGCAGCCGAGCTCGGTCTCGATGATCTGGTCGGCGTCGACTTTACCGCGTCCCGCGGCCCGAGCCCGGCGCAGGAGCTCAGCAGCGCG
>JGI24140J50213_10001044_pt1 | contig 12433 bp, 10 predicted proteins | sample BarGraIncu00222A_FD_50213 | JGI IMG/M metagenome (IMG submission 50213)
GTTGACCATCCGGCACGAATCTTCTTTTCTTTAGCTTCTTTTGATTGGAGGATATATTCGGTGATTTCTGTTGAAGGAGTACCGGGATAGGCGTAGATTCCACTCATTCCGGCATCAATGGCTCCCTGCGCGATTGCTTCATCGCCCAAAAGCATTAATTTTTGCATCTTGTTAAAGTTTTCTAATTGATTAAACTTTTTGCCTGATTTGATAGACTCAGCAAAACTACTATCTTTTTCATTATCTTTAAAATATGAACTTCAGATGCAACCGATTGTTTAAGAATTAATTTTTATATTTGTTCTGAATCTTAACTAAAAAACTGCCAAAAATTGCCCGTAGGGCATAAATATCAATAGCGAATTTGTCATCTTTTGTATTTTCCCCGTAGGGGATTAACCTTTAATGTTAATGCCCTACGGGCAAAAAAAGAGGGGATAAATGTATTTCTATTGATATTTATGCCCTACGGGCAAAAGAAAAATAAGAATTAAACTGTTTCAAATGAATTTTCTAGGTCATATATTTTTATCAGGAGAAGAGGACGAAATCCTGCTTGGGAATTTCTTTGCCGATCATGTAAAAGGGAAAAAGCAACTTGAATATCCACAGGGAGTGATCAAGGGAATTCAACTCCATCGGGCCATTGATCACTTTACAGATCATCATCCGATAGTTTTAAAAGGAGTGAGACGGCTAAACGGAGATTTTGGTCGTTACGGTAGTGTGATCATAGATATGTATTATGACCATTTTCTGGCTTCTTTATGGACAGAATATCATGATGTACCCCTTGAAAGATTTTCTGTGATTATTTATTCACGACTCCTCCCCTTTCTTGAAATCATGCCTGAAAAGACACAACATATGTTACCATTCATGGTACGAAATAACTGGTTGGCAGCTTATGCCGGCACAGAAGGATTGGGCAGGGCGTTAAACGGGATGTCGAACAGGGCACGTTTTCCTTCAGGAATGGAGAGTGCAACAGCCTTTCTGATCGACAATTATGATGAATTTAAAGAAGCATTCAGATTATTTATGCCGGATATCATTGCATATACTGATGAATGGAAAAGGCAACATGAAATTTTATAATTGAAAATGACTAAATAAGTAGGGGCGACCCTTGTGGTCGCCCCTACATTTTAAATCATATTATTCCTCTGGAATATGCAGATCTTCTCCTCTGGCAATTGCTTCCAACATATCCGTTGTCAATGATTTAGGCCGCTCGAGTGCAAAGCCCAAAGCACGGTCCCAGACAAGGTTTACTGCAATACCAATGGATCTTCCAACGGCAAATAAGACAGTATAGAAATCGTATTCACGGACGCCATAATGCCACTGGATAACTCCTGTTTGGGCATCAAGGTTGGGCCATGGATTTTTTGCCTTACCCTGTTCTCTGAGAATATCCGGAACAACTTTATACAAGATGTCGGCATATTTAAAGATAGGATCATCGGGCATATGTTTGAGACAGAATTCACGCTGAATCATGTAACGGGGGTCAGTCTTGCGCAATACAGCATGACCGTAACCCGGGATGACATGACCGGCATTCAGTGTATCCCAAACGAATTGTTTCATTTCGGCTTCGGTTGGTTCGCGACCATCCATTTTATCCATGATCTCCTGCAGCCAACGCAATACTTCCTGATTGGCCAAACCATGTAATGGACCTGCCAAACCATTTACCATTGCTGCTGTAGAGAGATAGACATCTGATAATGTACTTGCTACAAGGTGGCCTGTATGCGCACTTACGTTTCCACTCTCATGATCTGCATGAATGATGAAATGCAATCGAGAAACATCATCATAAGGAGCAGGTTTGCCCATCATGTGTGCAAAGTTACCTCCCATATCAAGGAACGGGTTCGACTGAATACGATTCCCATCACGATAAAGTTTTGCATAAATATAGGATGCAAGTTCAGGAAGTTTTGCAAGCATATTCAGAACGTCTTCATACATCGGATCCCAGTACATTGACTTGGAAATCCCTGCCTGATATTTTTTGGCAAAAAATGACTCACGTTGCATGGTCATAATTGCAGCCGAGAAGATCGTCATTGGATGACTACAACAAGGAAAAGCATCGACCACCTCGTAAACATAACGGGGTAGGATACGCCTTTTATTGATATCATCGGCCACGTCGAGTGTCTCTTCCAAAGTTGGAATCTCTCCGGTAAACAACAAATAAATCAACGCTTCAACATAGGGCATCTCTGCTCCTTTTGGTTTAGGAAGCTTCTCGAATAATTCGGGTAGTGTATACCCTCTGTAGCGGATGCCTTCGTAAGGATCCAGATATGAAATATCTGTTAAGAGACATTTCACTCCTCGTAGACCACCGATGATTTTTCCAATAGTAACCTGGTCAACAACCACATTACTTGAATCTTTTACCAATTTGTCTATTCGTTGACGCTGTATCTCAATCTTTTCAGCAAGCTTGTCTTTAAGTTTTACCATTTTTGAACTCAATTGAAATTAAACCATTTATGTGAGTTGAATATTTTGAACAATCTCGTTCCCGAATTCAGAACACTTCAGTAGGACAGCTCCTTCCATCAACCGGTGAAAATCGTATGTTACTCTTTTATTGCGGATTGCAAGCTCTACGTTGTCATAAATCAACTGTGCAGCTTCGTACCAACCCATATACTCCAACATCATTGCTCCCGACAGGATTACCGAACCCGGGTTCACCTTGTCCAGATTTGCATATTTTGGAGCTGTTCCATGAGTAGCTTCAAAGATAGCAAATCCACTGTCATAATTTATATTTGCTCCCGGTGCAATTCCGATACCACCTACCATTGCAGCAAGAGCATCTGAAATATAATCACCATTAAGATTCAATGTAGCGATGACTGAATATTCTGATGGTCGTAACAGGATCTGCTGGAGGAATGCATCTGCAATCACATCTTTGATGATGAGTTTGCCTTCGGTTACAGCCTTTTGTTGAGCATTATCAGCTGCTTCACGACCAACTGTTTCGCTGATCATATCATACTGAGCCCATGTGAACACCTGATCTCCAAACTCACGTTCGGCCAGTTCATAGCCCCACTTCTTAAAGGATCCTTCTGTAAACTTCATGATGTTACCCTTATGAACAATGGTCACACTGGGTAATTTACGCTCGAGGGCATAGAGGATTGCAGCCCTGACCAGACGGTCAGTACCTTCTTTCGAAACAGGTTTAATACCGAGGGATGAAGTCTCAGGAAATCTGATTTTCGTCACACCCATTTCTTCAATCAGGAATTTCATCAGTTTCGTATTCTCTGGCTCTCCGGTCATGAATTCGATACCTGCATAAATATCTTCGGTATTCTCTCTGAAAATATGCATGTCGACCAGGTCGGGTCTTTTTACAGGACTCGGTACACCTTCGAACCAACGAACAGGTCGCAGACAAACATAAAGATCAAGAATCTGTCGTAGGGCGACATTTAATGAACGGATACCTCCACCAATCGGAGTAGTTAATGGTCCTTTGATACCTACTATATAATCTCGAAAGGCTTGTAATGTTTCATCGGGCAACCAATTGCCTGTTTGTTTGAAGGCTTTTTCACCCGCTAACACCTCTTTCCAGAAAATTTTTCGTTTTCCGTTGTAGGCTTTTAAGACTGCAGCATCAAAAACTCTTACGGCAGCGCTCCAAATATCTGGGCCGGTGCCATCTCCTTCAATAAATGGAATAATCGGATAATCAGGTACAGCTATACGATTATTAAGCATAGAAATCTTCTCTGGGGTCATGGAATTATATTAAAATAAGGTAACAATCGCACTGGGAAAAATGTTTTCCCTTACGCTGCACAATGATAGTAAACGATTTGGAAATTTACAAATTATTCTTTGTTTTTTGTATCGATGATAATTGTAACCGGTCCATCGTTGATCAGACTGACTTGCATATCGGCTCCAAACTCGCCTGTTGCTAAAGGTTTTCCGAGTTCTATTGATAGATGTTTAATAAATTTCTCATATAGGAAAATCGCAATTTCGGGTCGGGCAGCCTTGATATAAGAAGGTCGGTTCCCTTTTTTTGTACTGGCGTGCAAAGTAAACTGACTTACGACCAGAATCTCTCCTTTTATATCTGTTACAGCGAGATTCATGACTCCTTCGGCATCGTTAAAAATACGTAGCCTGACTATTTTCCCGCATAACCAGAGAATATCCTCTTCGTTATCACTCTCTTCAATTCCCAAAAGGATCAGTAATCCCTTATCTATTTTCGAATTAATGGTTCCACCTATGGAAACAGATGCTGATAATACCCTTTGAATGACTGCTCTCATAGTGAACGTGAATTATTTCCAATCGGTCTCTTCAAAATAATCGTCATTGATGATGCTGATATAATTATGATATCTGCTCTGGCTGATACGTCCTTCTTTCACAGCCTGGATCACGGCACAGCGGGGTTCATGAACATGGGTACAATTATGGAACTGACACAGATGCATCAATTCACGCATTTCAGGAAAACGTTCTGCCACTTCAGTCTTTTCAAAATCGACCAGTCCAAACTCTTTGATACCGGGTGTGTCGATGATGTAACCGCCAAACGACAATGGAAACATCTCTGCAAAAGTTGTCGTGTGTTTTCCTTTCTGATGGGCTTCAGAAATGATTCCCGTCCTCAGGTCAAGCTCAGGTTGAATCTTGTTGATCAAAGCAGATTTCCCAACTCCCGAATGACCGGAAAAGAGGGTTACTTTATCTTTCATATCTTCCTTCAGTTTATCCAGACCAAAACCTGTCAAGGCTGAAACCTCATAACAATGATACCCGATCTCTCGATAGAGATTACTCATCGTGTCATGCAATACCTGCAACTCAGCGGTATAGATATCTGTTTTATTGAAGACAAGAGATACCGGGATGTGGTAAGCCTCCGAAGTAACAAGAAACCGGTCGATAAATCCGGTAGAGGTGCGCGGCTGAACAAGTGTGACAATTAAAAAAGCCTGATCGAGATTAGATGCAATGATATGTGACTCTTTGGAAAGATTGATTGACTTACGGATGATGTAATTGTGACGTTGTTCGATTTCGGTGATAGATCCTTCATCAGGTACTTTTGGATCTGTCAGTATCGTCACATGATCGCCCACCGCAACAGGATTTGTAGCGCGAAGACCCTTGATTCGGAACTTACCTTTAAGGCGGCAGTTCATAATCCTTCCATCGGGAAGTCTGACAAAATACCAACTTCCTGTCGACCTGATTACAGTACCGTAAACCCATACGGGCTCTTCATCTTTCAAGTCGGTTGAATTAGTTGGTTTTTTGATCGTTATTTGAAATTGTAATGCATTACCACATCGTGTCGGATATCCCATACACAACGAAATCCTTCTTTGAAGGTGATAAAATCACCTGTTTTGTAATGAAATGTGCCTTCTTCAGATTCTATACTAAAGTCTCCTTCAATAATATAGCATTCTTCGTCACAATCATAGCTCCATTCGTAACGCGAAGGTTCCTTTTCCCAGACTGGCCAGTTTTTGATCCCTCTTTTTACGACATCGGAAATATTAATTCTCTCAGAAAAAATCTTTGACATTGGTAGAGCTTTTGAATTATGCCACAAAGGTAGTAAAAGTTCTACAGAAGTCACTTTATATACATTTTAGATTTTTATGCGTTAACAGCCAATACGATAAAATGATATCAGTTTTTAAATGGCTAAATTAACCGGTAGACTTTGCCCGGTAAAAGCTTGATCACCCCTTTAAATTCAAGATTTAGCAAGACAGATGCCACATGACCGGATGCCATTTTGGAATCATTCACCATTGAATCAATGCTCGTATCACCCTTCTCTTTCAAAATCTCTACCATTTTTTCCTCGTCTGCCGATAGATCATCAAAAAGCTTTAATTGTGGTGTCTTCCCATTTTGAGGGACCTCCCACCCCATTGCAAACACGAGATCGGCCGCATTTTCGATCAATGCAGCCCGGTTTGTCTTGATCAGAAAATGACAACCCTGGGAAAAAGGATCTGTCGTTCTACCTGGAACGGCAAAGACATCCCGATTGTAAGAATTAGCAATATCGGCAGTGATAAGTGCCCCACCTTTTAATCCAGCCTCCACAACAACTACTGCATCACACAATCCAGCTATAATACGATTACGCTTGGGAAAATTCACACCATCAGGTTTGGTTTCACTTATAAATTCCGTCACCAATCCTCCCTGAACTACCATTTTCTCCGCCAATTGTTTGTTTTGAGGGGGATAAATTCTATCCAGGCCGTGACCCAAAACACCAATGGTGGATATTCCATTTTCTAAAGAATGTTTGTGAGCGCTGGTATCGACCCCATAAGCGAGTCCACTTACGATTAAAGGCTCAAAAGGAGCGATTCCATCTATTATTTTTTTGCATTGGATCTTACCATATTCTGTGATCTGGCGTGTTCCTACAACCGCAATCGGCCTGACATGATTAAGATCAACAGTTCCTTTGTAATAAATCATTGTAGGATGGTCTTCGCACTGTTTCAGCCGTTCGGGATAGTTATCATCAAGATAAAAAATTGGTTGAATTGCATAGCGCCGGATAAAACGCACTTCTTTTTCGGCCCTGTCCAGCGTTTCTTTATTGTGGATTGACCCTGCTACGGCAGCACCTATCCCCGGAATCCGGTGAAGTATATCCTGCTTTTCAGCAAATACAGCATCAACACCTCCGCAATATGCAATAAGTTTTTTAGTCAGAACATCTCCGACTCCCGGAATCAGGGTTAGCGCAATTCGGTTGATTAGTTCCTGATCTGTAGTCATTACAGGATATATTAAATTTATAAAATCATATCACAATCCGAAATCTACATCAAATATAAGCAATCATTTGGGAATTTGTATGATAAGTTTTAAGCTATCTTTGTCTTTTCGCTAAAGACGAAAGTATTGATGAAAAACTCACGAATTCTGATCTGTCCACTCAATTGGGGCATCGGACATGCAAGTCGCTGCATCCCTGTCATCAGGGCTTTGCTAGATGAGGGTGCCGAACCCATTATTGCAGCCGAAGGCAGACCACTTATATTGCTTCAGAAAGAGTTTCCACAACTCGAAACTGTGATCTTTAAAGGATATGACCCACGTTATCCCACCTTTGGCAGTATGGCCTGGAAAATGTTTCTAACTATGTTTCCAATATTAATCGGGATCTGGAAAGAGCATTGGAGACTGAGAAAAATCATCCGTGAATATAAAATAGATGCCGTAATATCTGATAACAGGTTCGGGTTATGGACCCGCAAGGTACCTTGCGTCTATATTACCCATCAATTGATGATTAAAGCGCCATGGCATCTGAAACTGACCGAACCTTTTCTCCATTTATTTCACCGGTTCTTTATTAACAGGTTTGACCGTTGCTGGGTTCCCGACCTGATCGGAGACGAAAATCTTTCCGGACACCTGTCGCATCTTTATCCAATTCCCGCACATGCTGAATTCATTGGTCCTTTATCCCGATTTAAACTCAAGAGCCAGATTCCAGTGCAGGAAAATTTCATTCTGGCAATAATCTCAGGACCTGAACCACAACGGACCATTTTCGAAGAGCTACTCACACAACAATTATCAGCATATGGTCAGCCTGCAGTAATTATTACAGGTATCACTGAGGCTGAAACCGAAGAACACAGAGATAATCTCACCATCTATTCGCATCTTGAGACCGAGAAACTTGAACAATTGATTCAGAAAGCCTCATTCGTGATTTGTCGTTCAGGCTATTCTTCAATCATGGATTTGTCTATTCTGAAGAAAAAGGCAGTCTTTGTGCCTACACCTGGTCAGACTGAACAGGAATATCTTGCTGAATTTCATTCAAAGAATGGGAATTGTCCCTTCTTTACACAAAAGCATTTTGAACTTATCAAGGCCATTGAACTGGTCGAAAAGTTTCACGGATTGTCGGTCTTTTTCAATACCAAACAATTGAACGGTGTAGTGCGAAACTTTCTACGTTCATTGGAATGAAAGTCCAAAAAGCAATGTCCGACATTTCATCAAAACTATTATTTTTGTAAAAAATCTGAACTATGATATTAGAAACAATAACCTGGAATGCGAATCCTGAAATATTTCGTATCGGGAGTATAGCAATACGCTGGTATGGTCTGTTCTTTGCCCTCAGTTTTTATCTGGGCTACATCATCATGGAGCGGATCTTTAAAAAGGAAGGTGTTCCACTGAATGTACTCGACTCCCTGGCAACTTATATGATTATAGCAACTGTTATTGGAGCACGGTTGGGTCATGTCTTGTTTTATCAACCCGAATATTATTTTGCACACCCCATTGAAATACTGAAGATCTGGGAAGGAGGACTTGCCAGTCATGGAGCTGCCGTTGGAATTATATTTGCCATTTGGTTATTCTCCCGAAAACATGAACAATCGTTTTTCTGGACTATTGATAGAATCGTGATAGTTGTTGCGTTGGCCGGATTTTTCATTCGGATGGGAAACCTGATGAATTCTGAGATTTACGGAACGACCACTAACCTTCCATGGGGATTTATTTTTGCCCACGACAAATCAGGAGACGGTCTCGCACATCACCCAACGCAGATATACGAAGCATTCTCATATCTGGCGATCTTTGGGTACCTGCTTTGGTATTACTTCAAGAAGAACGGCAAGCCACTCGAAGGATATTTGTTCAGTATGTTTTTGATCCTGGTATTCGGGGTGAGGTTCCTGGTTGAATTCATTAAGTTAGTTCAGGTCGAAGAAGAGAGCAAGTATATCCTTGATCTCGGTCAGATCCTGAGTATCCCATTAATACTAGGAGGATTCTGGATCTTATGGTACATCCACAAAAAGGAAAAGCTCAAAACCCAATAGCTATTATTTTTTGTTGTTATTATCATATAAAATAATGACATCGTGACGCTTATAATCATTTCACCCCTTGGGGTTCGTTCACTTATATCCTTTTTCTATAATCATTTCATCCCTTCGGGATTGAAGAAACTATCCCCTGAATTATAGAAAATGCCGAAGGCATGAAATGATTATAGCATTAAATTCATAATGAAAATGAACCCCGAAGGGGTGAAATGATTATTTGGCACGAAAAAATTACCTACTAGAACATTTTAAAAGGACATCATAATCCTTATTTTAAACTCATGGTCTTGTCTTTGATGAATTGCTCAATATCATTGGTCAGTGCAGGCTGATTGTGCTTACGCGTTATCCCTGCAATTTGTTGAAGCGTCCCCAAATCATTTCCAATATCATCCTTCCAGTAGCCCAAAAAGTCTCCAGTTGAAAGATAATAATTGATGTTTTGCTTATATATTCTGGTCAGCTCGTTTGCCAGTTTCATTCCCTTTTCCTGAGAACCTGCCCTGAAATAGATTTCGAGCAATTGCAACTGGAAATAATCATACCCACACTTGGCAGGAGGAAATACCTGCTGACAACGATCGGCCACCTGAATAGCCGAGTCATGTTTATTTTCAACAATCATTGCATAGGCCAGATGGGTAAAACTAAACCTTTCCCAATAAATATTTCTGAAAGATTCCCTGTCAACAGTTACTTTCGGATTATTCAGATTCCCAAATTTGAATTTGTTCATCATCAGATCCCAGGTGCGCTCAATATTCATTCCACCCAATACCTCCATACCCTTTTTTGGTGGAACAGGCATAAACCGGTAAAGCGTTCCTTCGAGATGAAAATATTTACTGATGTCAAGCACGTTTGACAGGCTGCCGGGGGAGGCTACATAGAAAGGACGACTCCACGCATTGGTAGCCAGGAAATCAAGCAACATCAAATCATTCTTGGTGATATAATTCGATTTAAGATCCCACTCAATGACCGGGACGATATCGTTGATCCTGTCGGCAGGGACAATTCCATTCCGGATCACTGCTGCCCTGTCCACCGTCATCTTCAATTTTTTAGTTGGAAGAAAAGGGACATAAGATCCGTCGGTAACCTGGACCTTTGATTTAGGGCTGTCACTGGCTATAAAATCCATGGCAGCCTTCAACTCCAGCCTGGTTGTATCGGGCTGTTGATCAATTATTACCGCATCATTAACTCCTTTATTGTACTGATCGGCGCTCAATGTAAATTTGAGCGCTTCCGATTTATAGGCTTTCTTCATCATCTGGTGAATATACCAGTCTCCGGAAGCAAGCATGTTGTTCAAAACTCTAACATCAGTTCTGATATTTTCAACATCCTGAACATACCAGAGAGGGAAAGTATCGTTATCTCCAAAGGTGACAACTACAGCATTTGGTGCACAACTCTCCAGATAGTTAACTGCAAAGTCTTTACATGCAGTCTTACCTGATCTGTCATGATCATCCCAACCTTCTTTAGCCATTATTCCGGGAACCAGGATCAGACACAATCCGGTTACACCCAGAGCTACAAGAGTGGTTTTAAACCTTGATGGCAACATTTTTAATATCGCGATTACACCCAAACCAATCCATATGGCAAATGCATAAAATGACCCTGCATAGGCATAATCCCTTTCTCGAGGCTGGAAAGGTGTTTGATTCAGATAGATTAATATGGCTATCCCGGTCATAAAAAAAATTGTGAAAACAACCAGTGCATCTTTAAAATTCCGGTTGACATGAAATATAAACCCAATCATCCCCAGCAACAATGGCAACATATAAAACCGGTTGTGGGCAGGGTTTTTCATGCTCTCGGGCAAACCAGACTGACTTCCAATCTTCAGGTCGTCAAGTAAATTGATACCGCATATCCAGTTTCCACTTTGAATACCCCCATGACCTTCAACATCATTCTGCCGTCCTGCAAAATTCCAAAGGAAATAACGCATATACATATGGCCAACCTGATAGCGGAAGAAAAAGTCAAGGTTTTCAGCGAAGGTAGGTTTGTCAATTACGACCTGTTGGTTTTTTGCATCCTCGACTGTAATCGGGACACCTTTCATATTAGACCAATTCTTGTAAGCCCTGATATGATCTTTCTCGCGACTATACATGCGTGGAAATAGTGTGCAAAACCTTGAATCAAAAATCGGGTCTACCTGTTTACGTGGATCAGCAATTTTATAAGCGTGACTTTTTACATCTTTTACATAAACAGGGTTACCATCAGCATAACTAGTTACCGGTGCATTAAAGTAAGGACCATACAAGAGTGGCCAGTCGCCATATTGCTCCCGGTTAAGGTATGAAAGCAGACTGACGGCATCTGAAGGTTCATTTTCATTGATCGGGGTATCCGCATTGGCGCGGATCACCAGCATCAGGAAAGAAGAATAGCCGATTAATATAAAGGTAAAAGCCAGGATAACCAGATTCAAAACTTTTTTTCCTTTCCGGTGTGAATAAATCAAACCAAATATGATCAACCCAATGAGGAGAAGAAAATAAAAGATAGTTCCCGAGTTGAATGGAAGTCCAAAATCATTTACAAAGACCAGTTCAAACTTGCCTGCCAGTTTAACAGTCAACGGAATGATGCCATACATAATGACAATCAGAATCAGCAGGCTGAAGAAAGCAGTCAGAAAGATCCCTTTTGTGGAATACTTATATTTCCTGAAATAGAAAATAAAACAAATGGCCGGTATGGTCAGCAGGTTGAGCAGATGTACACCTATGGAAAGCCCCATCAGGTAAGCAATCAACAAGAGCCATCGCCAGTGATGCGGTTGATCTGAATCTCTTTCCCAACGCAGTATTGCCCAAAACACAATGGCTGTGAAGAAAGAAGACATTGCATAAACCTCTCCCTCCACTGCAGAAAACCAAAAAGAATCAGAAAATGTATATGCCAGGGCGCCAACAAGACCACTTCCAAAAATAGCCCATTTTTGAAATGATGTGATTGGTTTATCAGAAGGAAACATCTTTCCGGCAAGCATTGTAATACTCCAAAAGAGAAACAGAATAGTGAAACCGCTGCATAAAGCAGACATGGCATTAACCATCAAAGCAACCTTTGATAAATCATTAAATGCAAACAAAGAAAAGAAGCGACCAATCATCTGAAATAATGGCGCTCCGGGAGGATGACCCACCTGTAATTTGAATGCTGTAGAAATATATTCTCCACAATCCCACCAGCTTGCCGTTGGTTCTAACGTTAAAAAATAAACTATAGTCGCAATTGCAAATACTGACCAGCCTAAGATGTTATTGATTTTGTGGAATTTATGCATAAAATTATATTCTGAGTGCTTTTATTTCAAATAAGAAGCGAAGTTAGGAATTTAAAAGTTTGTGAAATTAAATTTTTTAATATCTTTGCCACCGCAAAAAGGATTAAAAAGATTGTCCGATGGTGTAACTGGCAACACGTCTGGTTTTGGTCCAGAAGAGTTCAGGTTCGAGCCCTGATCGGACAACTTAGCTTCTTAA
>JGI24140J50213_10001047_pt1 | contig 12422 bp, 9 predicted proteins | sample BarGraIncu00222A_FD_50213 | JGI IMG/M metagenome (IMG submission 50213)
TGGGCGGTCGCCTTGTTCGACGCTCGCATGGAAAGCGGGTCGGCCGTGATCTTCTGGAGCGCGTCAGCCAGCCCGTTCGGGTTGCGCGTGAGCAGCGCTCCGTCGGCGTCTGCCAGGAGTTCGCGCTTCCGCGAGATCGCCAGCTGCATGAGCATCGCGACCAGCGGCGAGAGCAGAGCCAGCACGATCCCGACGAGCATGAGGACCATCTGCACCTGTCCGTCGCCGCTGTTGTTGTTGCGCCTGCCGCCGCCACCCCAGAACGTGTAGCGCAGGAAGAAGTCCGACATCAGCACGACGAAACCGACCAGCACGACGATGATGCTCGAGAGCCGGATGTCGTAGTTGCCGACGTGCGAGAACTCGTGCGCGATCACGCCCTCGAGCTCAGGCCTGTCGAGCTTCGCCAGAAGTCCGCTCGTCACGGCGACCGCGGAGTGCTGCGGGTCGCGTCCGGTCGCGAACGCGTTCGGCGACGGGTCGTCGATGATGTAGACGCGCGGCACCGGCAGGCCAGCGGTGATCGCGAGGTTCTCGACGATGCGGTACAGCTCGGGAGCGGCGGCCTTGTCTACCTCGCGCGCACCCGAGATCGCGAGCGCGACCTTGTCGCTCCACCAGTACGCGGAGAACGACTGCGCCACGGCNACNACGATCGCNANNGGNAGNAGCCACCACAGCCGCAGNGCNACNCCGAACACGTAGCCGAGCNCNATCACGACCGCNACGAANANNGTCATCGTGACGACGGACCGCCACTTGTTCGCCGATATGTTGGTGTAGATCGTGGCCACGTCAGAACTTGACCTCGACGTTGGCGGTCTCGGTGGCAGTGGCCTCGATGAACTCGAATGCCGTGAAGCCGAACATGCCGACCAGCAGGTTGTTCGGGAACACCTGGATCTGCGTGTTGAAGTCGCGGACGTTGCTGTTGTAGAAGCGCTGAGCCGCCATGATCTTGTCCTGCGTGTCGGTCAACTCGGCCTGCAGCGACAGGAAGTTCTGGTTCGCCTTGAGGTCCGGATACGCCTCTGCCACGGCGAACAACGACTTCAGCGTCTCGGTCAGCTGGTTGCTCGCTGCGATCCGCTCACCGGTCGTACCGGTCATCAGGCCTGCACGGGCCGCGGTGACCTTCTCGAAGAGCTCGCGCTCGTGGGTCGCGTAGCCCTTCACGGTGTTCACCAGGTTCGGGATCAGATCATACCGGCGCTTGAGCTGCACGTCGATGTCGCTCGCGGCCTCTTGGACGCGGTTGCGACGCATCACGAGGCTGTTGTAGACGACGACGACGAACAGCACGAGCAGCACCACGATGCCGAGCACGATCCACAACCACATCATCTTCGGGTTCCTCCCCGCTCGCGGGCGTCCCGCCCGCTTCTCGTCCGGCAGCCAGCCGGCAACTGCGCCCGGCTGTCCCTCCGCGTCCACTACAAGTATGTACCCGGCGGGTGCGCTCGCGCTCGACGCACACACGATCGACAGACCATTCGTCCTCGCCCCCTATACATATTCTGATATTCGCATATTCTTACATGCGTACGATCGTCCGTGAGGGCCGCAGCCGTGCCGGAGGCGAAGACGTGGACCGCGATTTCTTCTGCATGCACTCCGATCTGTGCAAGACGCTTGCGAACGACAAGCGCCAGATGATTCTCGGCGCCCTGCGTGAGGGAGAGCTCTCCGTCGGCGCGCTGGCCGAAGCCACGGGGATCCCGCAGGCGAACCTTTCCCAGCACCTTGCGACGATGCGCTCCAAGGGCGTCGTGCGCACGCGCCGCGAAGGCAGCCGCGTCTTCTACGAGATCGCCAACCCCAAGCTCATCCAGGCGTTCGACCTGATCACCGAGGTCATGCGCGAGTCGATGGACGAGCGCTCGCGTACCGCGGGCTCCGAGGCCGAATAGGCGCCTCTCGGCCCTTCCAACGGGGAAAACACGGGGGCATCCCCGTATGCACCACGAATGAGGAGGTCGAAACGGCATGGGTCCTGAGGTCGATCAGATGATGGCGCAGGTGGCCGCACTCCCGGCGGCCGATCGCAAGAAGAAGATGACGATCGTGGTGATGAGCGGCGACTTCGACAAGCTGTTCGGAGCGTTCATCATCGGCACCGGCGGCGCTGCGATGGGCATGGAGGTCACCATGTTCTTCACCTTCTGGGGCCTGCGCGCTATCAGGAGCAACACAAGGACCGGTGACACCGCCTTCGGCAAGATGCTCGGCGTGATGTACGGCGGCGACATCTCCAAGTCGAACCCGTCGCATTTCAGCTTCCTCGGCATGGGACGGTGGATGTTCGGGAAGATGATGGGCGCCCACAACGTGGCCAAGCTCACAGAACTGCGCGACCTCGCCGTCATGCTCGGCATCGGCCTGTACCCGTGCCAGATGTCGATGGACGTCATGGAGATGCCGCAGGAGTCGTTCATCGAGGGCGTCAAGCCGGCGGTCGGCGTCGGCTTCATGCTCGCCGAAGCTGAGGAGTCCGCAATCCAGTTCTTCATCTAGGCTCTCGCTCGCAGTTCAACCGTCGTCCACTGCTACCGAAAGGAACACCACCATGTCCGACGTCACACCCGATCTCGAGCTCGACCTGAAAGGCCTTCTCTGCCCGATGCCGATGGTCAAGGTCTCGCAGAACATCACCAACGTGCCGGTCGGCGGCGTGATCCGCGCCGTGGCCACCGACGCCGGCTCCATGGCCGACATCCCCGCGTGGGCGAAGTCGACCGGCAACGAAGTCCTGTCCGCCGAGAAGGTCGGCGGCGAGTTCGTGTTCCTCGTCAAGCGCGTCAAGTAGGGTGGCCTGACACCCAATGGACTGGTTCTCCTACCTCACATCGGGCATCGGCGTGTACGTCGGTCTGGCCGTGTTCACCGGCGGGATGGCGTGGCGCACGTGGCAGTGGTCGCGCACGCCCAAGTCGCCGGTGCGGCTTGCCCTGTACCCGAAGCCGGCCAGCGGCGCTGGCAGGTTCGGCAAGCTGCTGACCGACACGTTCGTCGCGCCGCAGTCGTTCAAGATCGCGCCCGCGGTCATGGTCGCGGCGATGGCCTTCCACCTGGCCGCCTTCGCAGCGTTCTTCGGCCACCTGCGGCTCGTCCATGAGTTCGACCCTCTCGTGGCCCTTCTGGGCGAGGAGGGCATGCACACGTTCGCGGCGTGGACGGGTGGGACGGCCGGCATCGTGATGCTCGTCGCCGTGCTGTATTGGCTCGGGAGGCGGACCTTCGGGCCCTACAAGAACCTCTCCGTCCCTGAGGACTACCTGCTGCTGGCGCTGCTGCTCGGCATCGTGCTGATGGGCGACCACCTGCGCTTCGTCGGCGGCCTGCCGACCGGCGCGTACCAGGGCTGGTTCGCTTCCGTCATGGCGTTCAACCCGTCGTTCCGGCCCGATCTCGCGGCATCACTCACGCGCTACGCGCTGGACTGGCACATGCTGTTCGTCGATCTCTTCCTCATCTACTTCCCGTTCAGCAAGCTGACGCATGCGATCGGTGCGTTCGCCACCAACCTCGTGCGGACCGGGGAGTAGCCATGGAGAAGCAGACGATCGACACCATGGTCGGCAAGTTGGACAAGGGCATGAACCGCCAGCTCAAGCAGTACCTGGACATCTGCGCGCGATGCGCGATCTGCAAGGACTCGTGCCACCAGTACGTCGCTACCGGAGACATGAAGTACCTGCCCGCGCGCCGAGCGGAACTCATCCGCGAGGTGTACCGCAAGTACTTCACCAAGGCCGGCGAGTTCGTGCCGGCGCTGTACGAGGCGCGCGACCCCGATGACCACCTGCTCGACGAGCTCTACGATTCGGCGTACGCATGCACCGGCTGCCGCCGCTGCATGTTCTACTGCCCATTCTCNATCGACAACGCCTGGGTCGTNGCTGCCGCCAAGGGCATCCTGATCGCGGCGGACCGCGGTAACGACATGCTCGGACAGTTGGCCGATGCCGCGCTGTTCAAGAGCGACAACATGGACATGTTCCGGGACATCATCGTGAACGGCTTCGCTGACATCGAGAACGAGCTGCGGGAGGAGACCGGCCGCGACGTGGCGATCCCGGTGGACGTGGCCGGCGCCGACATCCTCTACGTCGCGTTGGCCGGATCGCACTCGATCAAGCCNGCCGCGATCATCTTCGATGCCGCGGGAGCNAGNTGGACNNTGTCCATGTTCGAGGGTTCCAACTACGGCTTCTTCCTCGGCGATCCCGCCAAGGCGAAGCTCATCGCGGACCGCTTCATGAACGAGGCCAAGCGCCTCGGTGTGAAGGAGGTCGTCATCACCGAGTGCGGCCACGCGTACCGCGTCGCCGAGATGTTCTATGAGGCGTGGGCCAAGGAGAAGATGCCCTTCAAGGTCCGCCACATCCTCGAAGTGATCGACGAGTACATCAAGGACGGCCGCATCAAGGTCGACCCGAAGGCGGTCAAGGAGCGCGTCACCTACCACGACCCTTGCCAGATCGGCCGCAACGGCGGCATCTACGAGCAGCCGCGCGACATCGTGCGCGCCATCGCCTCCGACTTCGTGGACATGACCCCGAACCGTCAGGAGCAGTGGTGCTGCGGCGGCGGGGGCGGCATCGTCGCGATGGAGGAGTTCAACGACCTCCGTTTGAAGTCCGGCGGTAAGAAGGTCGAGCAGATCCGCGCGACCGGCGCGACCCTGCTGGCCTGCCCGTGTGAGAACTGCCGCCTGCAGATAGCCGAGCTGAACGATGTGCACGACCTCGGCCTGCGCATCGTGCCGGTGATGGAGCTCGTCGCTGAGGCACTCGTGCCGAAGGCGTAGCTCCGCTCCGGCCACTCGCAACTCTCGACGAAGGCCCGCTCCCACCGGGGAGCGGGCCTTCGCACGTACCGCCCGTCGATGCGCGACGCAACGCCGCGGGCGTATCCTCTAGCCGGAAGGCCGCGAAGCCGATAGACATTGGGTGGCGGCGCACCACTGCGAAGCCACCCGCCAAGGACCGAGGCCGCATGCTCTATCCACATGACCATCACGCTCCCCTGCGCGTCCGCGCCTTCATGCGCATGCTCGCGTGCGCGTTTGCGATCGCGGCCACTCTGGTCGCGGTTCCAGCCTACGCGGCGACCTACAACTCCCTCAACGTCATCTCGTACGAGACGTGGCGCGCGTCCTCGGCGATGTCGGTCGCGGACATACAGGCGTTCCTGGACACGCAGACCGGTCCGCTGAAGTCGTACGTCTGTACCGATACGATCACCAGCGCCACCCCAGCGCGCCGCTCGGCCGCCTCGATCATCTGGCGCTCGGCTCAGGCGTGGAACCTCAATCCGAGGGTCATCCTCGCCACGCTCCAGAAGGAACAGAGCCTCATCACGGTGAGCAACTCGAGCAACGCGGCCCGGCTCGTGAAGGCGATGGGCTGCGGCGTGTACGGCGACGCGAACCACGACGGCAAGACCGACAACCGCTTCCCCGGCTTCCCGAACCAGATCTACAACGGCGCGCGCGTGCTCTCGACCTACGAGATCACCTACGGCTGGTACGCGGGCAAGCCCAAGGCGGTCACCGCCTACAAGTACGTCGATGCCACAAAGACAGTCGACGCCCAGGTCGTCACCTATCAGAAGCGCGTCTCGTACACGAAGTACATCACGCCGGCCAACGCGTGCACCTTCTCGCTGTACACGTACACCCCGTACTACCCGCAGAAGCTCTTCTGGGACTGCTACACCCGCTGGTTCGGGGACCCGCAGTCGCCGCCGAGGTTGCGCCCGCTCTACCGGTTCCGCAGTCTCAAGACCGGGACGTACCTCTACACCGCATCCGAAGCCAAGCGCTACCGCCTGATCAAGGACTCTAAGACGATCTGGGCATTCGAGGGCGCGACGCTCAGCGTGGACACCAGCGCGACGGGGAACTCGGCCCCGCTGTATCAGCTGTACAACACCAGGACACACAAGTACCTGTACACGACCTTCGCCGCGACCCGCGACCGGCTGCTCAAGGTCCGGCCGAAGCAGTGGCGCTACGACACGATCGTCTGCTACGTGTCCCGTGACACCTCGGGCACCGCTCCGGTCTACAAGCTGGAGAAGAAGTCGACCCACGGCATCCTGTTCACATCGTCAGCGACGGTGAAGACGAGCCTGAGCACGGGCCGCTCGGCGGCCTTCATCTACCGCGGGGTGGGCTTCCGCCTGGACTCGCTCGACGCGACCCCCGCGGTCGGGCCGACCCCCTAGCGCCCGCGCCCTTGCACCTTCCCGCCGACGCGAGATATTGTCGGCTTGAGGGCATATGCATGGGGAAGGGTTCCAGGGGACGGGGGCTTCGACATGTCACGACGCGTGGTCTCTCTCGCGATGGCCGTCGCTTTGGTGGTGGCGCTTCTCCCGGTGCAGGGCTGCCAGCCCACCAGTACCGCGAACACGAACACGAAGCCGTTCACGCTCGACTACACGCTCACGCAGGCCGACTACGACTTCTTCGTGGGCTCCGACACCGTCGACACGGCGATCGTCCACAGCCCGTTCTACGCGGGCAACCAGCCTCTCCCCTCCCAGAACACCGTCGAGTACGAGGCTGCCCGTTACAAGAAGGTCGGCGAGATCATGGCCGACGCGGACGCTCTGGTGGCGGCTGGCAAGGCCGCTGAACCCGCGATGGCGGCGCTTCGCAGCGACTACATCACGTTCCTCGGCAAGGTCAAGGCGAGCGATCCGAAGGCCGCCGAGTTCGTCGGCTCGTCGCTGACAAGCGTAACGGCGTCGGGGGTCAGCGAGATCATTGCCCAGACCTCGTACGAGAGCCTGATGTCGACGGAGGCAACGACCTCCTACGTCTCGACGATGCGCGACTACCTCAAGGTGACGCGCGCGACCGAGTACGGCTCACTGCTCCTCGAGGACGCGAACACGATCATCGGGCAGGCTGCGGTGCTGTCGCAGGCGATCGCCGCTGACGGCTCGGACGCGGCGAAGGCAGCCGCGGCGGAGTTCGACGGCAAGGCGACCAAGGACGTGGCGGACGCGATGGCCGCCCTCGAGCCGGTGGCCGGCGGCATCGACGCTCTGGACCAGGATATGGCGCTGCTCGCGAGCGGCGACTACTACTTCAGCCGCGAAGCGCTCGGCTGGATGGCCAGCGAGTCCGCCAAGCTCCAGCCGCAGGTCGACGCGCTCGAGGTGCGCGACGGCGTGACGCAGGAGCAGATCGACGACATCAAGGCGGTCTTCGGCGCGTACGGCGAGTGGACCACCGCGCTGACCCAGGAACTCCGCTCGCTCGATACGAGCGGGCTCGTGGCGGTGCGGGACGCCGCGGCGTTCGGTGTCATGCCGTTCGTGGAGACCGCGTATGCCGCCGAGGGCGACGTCAGCTACAACCCGGGCGCCGACTACGGCAACTCGGTCACCTCGCTGTCCAAAGAGCCCGAGAAGAAGCAGGGGTGGCTCGGCGCCACCTGGAGCGGCGTCAAGACCGTCTTCGGCGCGGTGAAGACCGGCGTCGGGGTCGGGGTCGACACCGCGGCGGCGGCGGCCAAGAACATCTCCACGGTCGGCTGCGGCATCTACTACGGAAACAAGCCTTCCGAGATCTGGAAGGAGATGAAGAACAACGTCAAGGAGATCGGCAAGAACTACGATGCCGGCGTCTCCGGGTCGCAGGTGCTGACCGACGCGGGCGGTTACCTCGACTCCGCCGAGGCAGGCGCCGGCAAGTACGCCGGCGGATGGGCGCAGTCCGGCATAGCGGCCACATGGGGCAAGGGCAAGATCGCCGACACCACCGGCTGGGCGGTCGGCGGGCTGACCAAGATCACGACAGGCATGTTCACCGGCCTCGCGAAAGGCATCTACAAGGTCGCCAACAAGGAGTCATCGACCGCGGACGTGGCCTCGGGCTTCGTCGAGATCGGCCTTTCGTGCATCGGTGGCAGCAAGGTACTTGTGAAGGGCACCCAGGTCCCCGGCCTGCTCAAGGGCGGCTACCAGACGATCAAGAACGCCGGGAAGCTCTTCGTGAACCTCGCCGAGAGCGCCGGCGATGCGCAGGTCCGTGCGAAGCTCGGCACGGAGATGGCCGCGATACTCGCCAACAACAATCTCACCAAGGAGCAGGTCGCGAAGCTGATCAGCAACTCGATCAAGGTCGAGATGTCCGAAGCGATCTCCAGCCTGATGGCCCGCAACCGTGACCTGTACATCAAGGCGATCCGCGACCTGATCGCGGCGGGCGGGACGGCCATCAAGACGAACTTCGTGAACACCGCCAAGGGGCAGATCGAGGACCTCGTCTCCAAGAGCTTCTCCAAGACGCTGCAGGGGATCCTGGACGCCGGCACTACCGTCATCGGCGCCGGGCTGGGTGACTACATCGACAACCTCATCGCGTCGCAGGTCGACCCGCCCTCACGGACCTGATCAACAGCGCGCTCGCCATGCCGCCCGACCCCGAGCCCTGAGCGCGGAGGACCCCGAGCCGGGATGGCCGGTGGATGAGTTCCCGCTCACCACGCACTACCGGCTCGACTCCGGAAACGACACGACGGGCACTGCCGTGACCGCGGGCTCGAGCGGTCTGCACACACTGCGCTTCTGGTCGGTTGACTACGCCGGCAACGTGGGGGCGGTGACGGTGACGACGTTCACCGTCGTGCCCGTCCCCGCGAGCACGGGCGTTCCCTCCACGCCCGCCGCGATCTCCACCCGGTCGACCAACAGGTCCTTCACCGTCTCGGGCGAGATCGTGCGGCATGCGGCGGGCACGCATCCCGTGACCCTGCAGTTCTACCGCTATGAGTCCGGGCGATGGGTGCTGCGCAAGAGTGTCAGTGCCGTGGTCTCGGACACGCTGTCCTTCTCGACGTACCGGGCCTCGACCTCGTTGCCCTACTCGGGTACCTGGCGGGTGCGGGCGCGTCACCAGGTCGGGACGAAGTACCTCTACAGCGGATACCGGACGTTCACCGTGGTGGCAACGCCGTCGAGCAAGGGCGCGCCGTCCACGCCCTCGACCCCCTCGAAGGTCACGCATAACCGGCCGTTCTCCGTGTCCGGGTACGTCGTCAGGGACACCGCGGGCACCGCTCCGGTAAAGCTGTACCTCTACCGGTACGAGTCCCGGCGCTGGGTACTGCGCAAGGTCGCCTACGCCACGGTGTCCGACTTCCTGACCTTCTCGAAGTATCTTGGCTCCCCCTCCGTACCCTACCCAGGGAGATGGCGCGTGAAGGCCAGGCACCTCGATGGATCGGCCTCCAATACCAGCGGCTACCGGTACTTCACCGCGAGCTGAGCCGCGAGACATCCGATGGCATGAACGGAGGCCCTCACACCGGGAGGGCCTCCGTTCGTCCGTGCCGAGTTGACGGGTCTATACCCCTGCGGGTATGGTCCAAGCATACGGGCGGGGGTATCCGTCGACTTCGTACTGTCGAATCGCTCTGCTGGAGGTCTCCGATCACATGGCTGTCCTGAGTGAGCGCGTGCAACACGGTCTCGAATCCATCGTGGGCGACCGTGTCAGGGTCGATCGCGTGGAACGGCGGATGTACTCCGCTGACATAGGCGAGATGCCGCGTCTTGTGAAGCCCTTCGTCAGGGCGGGCCTCGCTGGCGGCGTCGTGCGGCCGCGCACTGAGGCCGAGGCCGTCGCGCTCGTCCGCTTCGCCGGGGAGAACTCGCTGAAGCTGGTCCCGCGCGGAGCGTCGACGTCGGGGTACGGCGGCGTCCTGCCCGTCGAGGGAGCGGTCGTGGTAGACCTCTCGGGCATGCACGAGGTCCTCGAGGTCGATGCGACGGCGCGGACCGTCCGCGTGCAGCCGGGACTCATATGGGAAGAGCTCGCCCGCCGTCTCGAGTCAGATGGGCTCGCGCTGCGCCTCTATCCTTCGTCGACTCCGTCGTCGTCCGTCGCCGGCTGGCTCGCTCAGGGAGGGGCCGGCTTCGGCTCGTACGAGTACGGTATGTTCAAGGACAACGTGGCTTCCGCTCGGGTCGTTCTTCCGACCGGCGAGGTCAGAACGTTTACCGGTAGCGAGCTCGGCACCCTGATCGCGGACGCCGAGGGCATCACCGGCATCATCACCGAGGTCACGGTGATGCTCCGCGACCTCGAGCCCGAGGTGCACCGGCTCGTCGCTTTCACCGATGCGCTCGCCCTAAACGCCGCGCTCCGCGACATCTCCATCCAGGGGCTCCCCATCTGGTCGATCACCTTCCTGAACCCCGAATCGACCCGGCTGAAGAAGAAGCTCCCCCACAGGCACGGCCACCCCTACGAGGAGGCGCACTCCCACTACGAGCCTGAGATGCCGGAGGCGTTCCTGGCCGTCATCGCGTACCCGGAGTCGCGAACCGGCCGCGTCGACAACGCGCTTGCGGCGATCGTGACGGCACACGGCGGATCGGAGCTTCCGAAAGAGGCCGCCGAGCACGAATGGGAGCAGCGTTTCGCGCCTATGCGCCTCAAGCGCGTCGGCCCTTCGATCATCCCCACCGAGGTCGTCGTCCCGCTCACCGAGCTCGCCGCCGTGCTTCGCGAGATCGACGCCAAGATCCATCAGCCGTTCGTGCTCGAAGGCATGGTGGGCAAGGGCGACCGCGTGGTGCTGCTCGGGTTCATCCCGCACGACAGCCGCACGTTCGCCTTCAACGCCGCGTTCGCCCTGTCGCTGTCGGTCATCGCGATCGCGAAGCGCCACGGTGGCGCGGCGTACTCCACCGGCCTCTACTTCCGGCGCGAGGCGCCGACCGTTCTCGGCGCCGATCGGGTGCGCGCGCTCACCGCGTTCAAGGCGAAGGTCGATCCTTCGGGCGTCATGAACCCGGGCAAGGTCCTGGGCCGCGGTGTGATCGACCTGCTGATGGGAACCGCATCCGCACTCGAGCCGCTGATCCGCCCCATCGCGAACCTGATGAAGCCCCCCGCGACCGTCAAACTGAAGGACCGCCGCGGCATCCCCGCCGACGTCGCCTACTACGCCTACGCGTGCGCGCAGTGCGGATACTGCGTCCACACGTGCGAGGAGTATTCGGGCCGCGGCTGGATGAGCCACTCCCCTCGCGGTAAGTACCTCTATCTCCGCGAGGTGATGGAGGGCCGCGAGAAGTTCGACCAGAAGATGGTCGACACGTTCCTCGTCTGCACGACCTGCGAGGTCTGCAACACGCGCTGCCAGCTACAGCTTCCGGTCGAGCACTCGTGGATGACGATGCGCGGCAAGCTCATCCAGAACGAGGGGCGCATGACGTTCCCGCCGTTCGAGATGATGGCCGCGTCGCTTCGGGGCGAGAACAACATCTGGGCCGGCAAGCGCGAGAAGCGCGCCGACTGGGTCCCCGAGGACATCGCCCCCAAGATCAAGGAGAACGCACCGGTCGCCTACTTCGCCGGCTGCACGGCGAGCTACGTGAACACCGACGTGGCCCAGGCCACCGTGCGCCTGCTCGACAAGGCCGGCATCGAGTTCACAACGCTCGGCACCGACGAGGCGTGCTGCGGCATCCCGATGAAGGTAGCCGGCCGTTGGGACGTGTTCGAGGAGATCTACCTCCACAACACGGCCGAGGCGCGCAAGCGCGGCGTCAAGACGATCGTCACCTCGTGCCCTGCCTGCGGACTGGTGTGGAAGGAGCTCTACGCGCAGCTCGCAGCGCAGCGCGGCGAGCCGTACGAGTTCGAGGTGAAGCACTACTCCGAGCTCGCCGCCGAGGCCCTGGCTGATGGGCGGCTCGTGTTCGACCATGAGGTGAACAAGACCCTCACGTTCCACGACAGCTGCCACATGGGCCGCGCCCAGGGCAACTACGAGCCGCCGCGCGACCTGCTCAAGGCGATCCCCGGCGTGACCGTCGTCGAGATGGAGCACAACCGCGAGGAAGGGCTGTGCTGCGGTTCGGTACTCACGCTGATCGGAGACACACCGGTCGCGCCGATCCTCGGCAGGATGCGGCTCGACGAAGCGGTCGACGCCGGAGCGGACGCCATGGTCGCGCTGTGCCCGTGCTGTCAGGTCCAGCTTCGTGACTCCGCCGACAAGAACGGCATCGACCTTCCGGTCGACGACCTCGCGCGAGTGCTCATGGAGGGCCTTGGCCTTCACATCGATTCGAGCTCGGCGAACTCCCTGCTGCAGTGGGGCTACTTCGAGAAGTTCATCTACCTCATGGAGCCGGAGGCGATGGCCGACCTGATGGCCGCGCTCCTGCCCGAGATGATGGCCGCGATGCCCGCCGGGATGGTGCCGATGATNAAGGCCGCGCGTGCNATACCGGGCGGGCTGGCGCTGATGTCGAAGATGATGCCGGTNATGATGCCGATGCTCGTGCCTGGGATCATGCCGAAGGTCATGCCGGCGATGCTCGCCGAGGTGTCCCGCCGCGTGGGTCCGCTACCCGACGACATGGAAGCGCTCATGCCCGACCTGCTG
>JGI24140J50213_10001048_pt1 | contig 12411 bp, 11 predicted proteins | sample BarGraIncu00222A_FD_50213 | JGI IMG/M metagenome (IMG submission 50213)
GCGCGCGATCTGCTGTACGGCGCGGGATACGTGTCGATGGGCTTTGTCGCGCTGGCGCTGATCGCGGTGATCTACAGCGGCAGGCTCTCCGGCGCGCGAGCTTGATTGCCGATGCGGCGAGGGTGCCGCGGGCTGGGATTACTGGTTCTCGGCGGGGGAGGTGGTCGCTACCCGTGTCAATGCGGGTGTTGCCGCCATTTTGACCAGCACTTCCTTGACGGGGTTCTGTGTCCAGGCATGCGTAACGTAATCGCGGTGTCTCACGCCTTCGGGGGTCTCGACGAATACCACGCTGCCGGGCTTCAACGGCCCGTCCATGCTCTCAGAGACGGCGATGCCCTTGTCCCTTATCATGCGCATCAGTTCCCGGTCGTGATGCTCGGTGTAATGCGTGTAGGAGCTCACGAAGAAGCCGGATCGGTTTTTTCCGACCCAGGACGCGAACTTGTCCAACTCGCCATAAACCGCGTCGAGCAGGAACACGCCGCGCACGCGATTGCCAAGGCCGCCCACTTCCAGGCTCCAGGCGGTCGGCACAAAGCCGCCGCTGTAGCCGACGATGATGACCGGCATGTTCGCGAATGCTTTGGCGGCGCGCGGATCGCCATACATCTCGGCAAGATGGTCGGCTGATTCCTCCACGAAGCGCTTGAGGCCGCCGGGCTGCCAGAATTTGCCGGCGCTGGAATCGGCGGCATCGACCGCCAGCTGCGGCGCCAGCAAGACTGCATTCACGCCGGAATCCGTAATCTGCTGCGGCACCAGTTGCCGGTTGCGCACGTCGCGTTCCAGCGTCGCGCCGTTGCCGTGGAAGAACACGACGATGACGCCCGGTTTGCGGATGTCGAAATTCTCAGGCACATGCATCAGGACGCGGTTGTCGTTGAAGGTCTCGTCCTGCCAAAGGACCCGGCCGCTGTAACTGCGATGGCCGCGGCGTCCGCCATTTGAAATATTCAGGAACGGCTGGTCGGTGCGCGGATTATTGCCGAGATAGGGAAACGCCGAGGATTTCAGGCCGACCAGCATGGTCTGGTCATCTTTGGCCGGACGCTGGTAGGGAACCTGCGGTTCCAGCGATGCAACCCGGTAGGGCGCCGGCGCCGCCCGCGCCGTGCGCCGGGCAGGGGCGTCGGAGGGCTGCAACTGGACCAGGCTTTCGCTCGCCGTCGGAAAGCGGTCCTTGAATTGCGGTTTCGGGAAGCGATCGTCGAACGAGTCGCCCCTCGTGGCCTGTACATTGGCCGCCAGCGTTCCGGCGCTCGGCGCCTGGCCACATTGCAGGAGAACGAAAGAGAGCGGGACAAGCGCCGACAGGATGACGAGCAAACGCCAGTGCTGAAAACCGGCGCGATGCCGAAGCGCTTGCGGCTGTATAGGCAGCGCCGCGCCCGACGGAGTTATCGGGCCTGCGCGATCATACGTCCGGAATTTCGGATTGGCTCCGACCATCCCCCACTGCCCCAATATCCACCGAACAATCGGCGTATGTCAGCTCGCTTACGTTGCGCTAACGTTAAGTTTCCGAGAATATTCCCCACCCGGAAACTTCAAGAGAACACGAAATCGTGTCGTGATTGTGGGGCGGTCATCGTCTTTTCGCAATGACCCAGCCCGCCCAACAGCCGCAGACGGTCTTAAAGGTATTATAGTACCGAATTTGGGTCTGGATTTAAATCACCGTTAACACTGCTTGAATTGATTGGGGTCAACCTGCACGATGAAAAAGTCAGGGGGCGTGACACCCGAAGTGTGGACCGGCATGACGGCATCAGAAACCGGAGGCGCGGCATGGACCGGCCGGCTCCCCGGCGGCGGGTCCACGGTCTCGGTTGTGGTGGCTACGGCCATCGTCGTGGCCGACATGATCGGCGTCGGCGTCTTCACCAGCCTCGGCTTTCAGGTCAAGGACATCCCTTCGGGCTTTTCGATCCTGTTGTTGTGGGCCGTCGGCGGCATCGTCGCGCTGTGCGGGGTGTTTTCCTACAGCGAACTTGGCGCGATGTTTCCGCGCTCGAGCGGCGAATATAATTTCCTGAGCCGCGCCTTTCATCCGGCCTTCGGGTTTCTGGCCGGCTGGGTGTCGGCGACGGTTGGTTTCGCAGCCCCGGTGGCGCTGGCCGCGATGGCGTTCGGAGAATATGGCAAGTCGGTGCTGCCGGGCGCCCCGCCGCTGGTGCTTGCCATTGGCGTCGTCTGGCTGGTGTCGATCGTGCAACTGACCGGCGTCAGGCACTCCAGCACCTTTCAATTGATCTCGACCATCCTGAAGGTGGTGCTGATCACCGGCTTCCTGATCGCGGGATTTGTCGTCGGCACGCCGCAACCGCTCTCGTTCGCCCCGTCTGCTCCCGACTTTGGCTATGTCACCAGCGCGCCGTTCGCGATCGGGTTGGTATTCGTGATGTATTCGTTCTCGGGGTGGAATGCCGCGACCTACATCATCGGCGAGATGCGCACCCCGCAGCAAAGTCTGCCGCGCGCGCTGCTGGTGGGGACGCTGATCGTCCTTGTGCTCTATGTCGCCCTGAACGCCGTGTTTCTCCACACTACGCCGATCGACAAGCTGTCCGGCCAGCTCGACGTCGCCCGCATCGCGGGCAGCTACATTTTCGGCGAAATCGGCGGCCGCATCGTCGGTGCAATGATCTGTATTGGCCTTGTGTCCTCCATCAGCGCGATGATGTGGATCGGCCCGCGCGTCATGATGACGATGGGGGAAGACATCCCGGCGCTGCGGATATTTGCGCGCAAATCGAGCCAGGGCGCGCCCGCCTATGCCATCCTTTTCCAGCTCGCGATCGCCAACCTGATGCTGTTCACCCGCAGCTTCGAGGCCGTGCTCGATTTCATCCAGTTCGCGTTGTTGTTCTGTTCGTTCTTCACGGTGCTCGGCGTCATCAAGCTGCGCATCACCCAACCCGACCTGCCGCGGCCCTATCGCGCCTGGGGATACCCGGTCACTCCGGTGGTTTTCCTGCTCGTGACCGCCTTCATGATGTACTATCTTCTGGTTGACCGGCCGTTGCAGTCGTTTCTGGGAATTCTGATTATGATTTCGGGCCTTTTGATCTATGCCGTGTTCCGCAAGCGCCCCGATCGGGGCCCCGCGACCGCATCCCCAAGCCGCGAATAGAAATGCTTCAAACCATGAAAATTGCAGCGATCGCTGCCATCGCGCTGCTCACGGTTGTGGCACCTGTGCGCGCCGCCGATGTCGCAACCGCCGACGATACCGCGCGGTTTCTTGCGGGCATGCAGCCTTCCGCCGATTCGCCGCTGGCGCCGCTCACCAAGAACCCGTCCTGGCAGCGCCATGCACGGTTCTTCGACGAGACGTTCGGCCGACTCGAGCAGAATCAGATTTCCAAGATCCGCGTCTGGGCCGACGCCAATCTGGCCGCGCCGCGGCCCACGATGTTCTACATGTTCAGCGGCCCGGACTTCCTCTATGCGGACGCGTTCTATTCCAAGGCGACGACCTATGTACTGAGCGCGCTCGAACCGGTCGGTCCGGTGCCCGACGTCCTGAAGCTGCCGCGTGGCGGCGTTGGGCCCGCGCTCTACTACGTCGAACATTCGCTGGGATCGATCCTGCGCCTCAGCTTTTTCATCACCAAGCAGATGAAGGTCGACCTGCGGGTTGGGGAGGTCAGCGGTACCCTGCCGATCCTCTACGTATTCCTGGCGCGCTCGGGCAAGACCATCCGCAGCGTCGATCTGATCGCGCTGGACGACAATGGCGTGGTTCATCCCGCCAACGAAGACGCCGGCAAGAACGCGACGCGCGGCGCGCGCATCATCTTCGCTGGTAGCGACAATCAGGAACGGACGCTGTATTTTTTCAGCACCGACCTTTCGAACAGCGGCGTCAAGAACAGCGGCTTCCTGAAATTCTGCGCGACACTCGCGCCNGGCAACAGTCTGATCAAGAGCGCGTCCTACCTGCTGCATGCCGGCAACTTCTCCACGGTGCGGGATTTCCTGCTCGCCAACAGCGCCACCATCATCCAGGACGATTCCGGCATTCCGCTCAGCGATTACGACCTGAAGAAATGGCGGTTTTTTCCGTTCGGCCGCTACGCCGGTCCGATCAACGTATTTCCCGGCCGCTACCAGGCGAAATACGCCGAACTGTTCAAGCGCAGCCAGCCCTTGGGTTTTGGCATCGGTTACCGCTGGCGCTCCAATGAATCGAACTTGCTGCTATCGGTCAGGCTGGCCGCCGGCGAGACCGGGAATGTCGAGACCACCTCGGCCGCCCCGGTTGCCGAACCGGTGCGGCACAAACCGCGGCACGCGCGACCGCGGCCGATCGAGCGGCCGAGAGGCTTTCTCGGGTTCTCGCGATAGCTTGTGTTTTACGGCGCGTTGACCCCGCGCCAGCGTCCGAACCGCCACGGCATATACCATCGCGCGCCCGGGGGTCTTGTCAGCGGCACGTTGTCGATTCCAGAGGTACCCCAGGGCTGGCAGCGCAATAGCCGCGCCAGCGTCATCCATCCTCCGCCCCACAGGCCGAAACGCCCGATCGCTTCGTCGCCATAGACCGAACAGGTCGGCAGATGACGGCAGTTGAAGCCGACCAGCGGTGACAGCGTGTGCCGGTAAATCCAGATCATGGCGCGGCCCGCATTGCGCGGCAGGCGTTGCACCACGCCGGCGCAGTCGGGGCACGGCCATGAATGAGGAGATGAATGCTTCATAGGCGGCGTGCTGTCATCATGTGCGTGGATTTGTACGGTTCCGAAGCATGGAACCTGCGGACGCAGGCAATTGAGCCACACTTGGGCAAATATCGCATATTTCGGGTGGCGGCGCTGCAAAGGTTCTATGGACGGTGGCGATTCGCGCGGTTACCTTTTTCATAACGTCAATGTGACAGAATCGTTTGGATCATCTGGCGTTGAACTGGGGTCATTGCCACTGCCCGTTTTTGGGGCTTGGGGGAAGGAACCAAATTGAGGCTCGTGAGATCGCTTGATCTTCGCGGCTGGGCGCTGCTCGGCGCCGCCGCCCTCTGCATCGTATTGCCTGGCATGGTGACACCGCTCGGCGGTTCGGCGCGTGCCGGCGCCTCGCTCGAAGAGCGAAAATTGCCGATGCGGTTCAGATGGGTCGGTTGCCAGCCGAATTGCCGGGGCTGGGTCAACGCGGTCGGCATCGTGACCGCGGACACGCCGAAGGATTTCGATGAATTCGCCGAGGGACGCCAGCTCGACGGCGTCACCATCGTGCTGGATTCCAGCGGCGGGTCGGTCAACGACGCCATTGCGCTCGGACGACGCTGGCGCGGTCTCGGTGCGCTGACCACCGTCGGCATCAGCCTTGAGAATCGTACCGCGCAGGGCGGCCGCGCCGGCATCATGCCCGAGGCCTATTGCGAGTCGATGTGCGTGTTTCTGCTGCTGTCGGGCAAGACGCGCTACGTGCCCGGGGCCGCGCATGTCAGGGTGCATCANATCTGGATGGGTGACCGCGCTGACGATGCCAGGGCTGCGAGCTACACCGCGGAAGATTTGATGATCGTCGAACGCGATATCGGGCGTCTCGCCAAATACACCTTCGACATGGGCGGCGTGGGCGATCTGTTGTCGCTGTCGCTGAACGTACCGCCGTGGGAAGAACTGCACGAATTGTCGCGGGCCGAATTGCGGTTGACCAGGCTTGTCACCACCGATTCGGTAGCTGAGGTGCTGCCTCAGATCGACAATCCCGATGCACCGGTCGCCGAACTGACCGCCAAACCGTTGCAGGATCGCTTCGCGCGCAGCGCGGCGCAGGCCGAGGCAGATCAGCTGACGTTGAAACCGACCAAGACGGCGGAGGCGACCGTTCCGACCGGCGGCGCACCGGCGGCTCCGGCCCGGTAGCGGATATCACTGCGCGTTCGCGGGCTGTTTGGTCTTGGCTTCGATCTGGCCGATCGCATCGACGACGGCATCGAAGGTCAACATCGTCGAGGCATGCCGCGCCTTGTAGTCACGTACCGGCTCGAGCAGCGCGATGTCAGCCCACTTGCCTTGCGGCGGGCTGCCGTCTTCCTTCAGCATCTTGCGGACGGTCTCGCGCAATTCGCGCAGTTCATCCGCGGTCGAGCCGACGACATGGCTCGCCATGATCGAGGACGAGGCCTGGCCGAGCGCGCAGGCCTTCACGTCATGGGCAAAGTCAGTGACGACAGGACCGTCCATTTTGAGGTCGATCTTGACGGTCGAACCGCACAGCTTGGAATGGGCCGTGGCGCTGGCGTCCGGTGCGGCCAGCCGTCCGAGCCGGGGTATGTTGCCGGCCAGTTCGATGATGCGCTTGTTGTAGATGTCGTTCAGCATAAGATGCAGGTCTCGGATTCCCTCGCTGCGACCGCACTTGGCGGGCGCAGCCCACGACCTTATATATGGAGCCGGGCGGCGGAAATACAGTCCGGCCGCATCCCGAGGCGCCGGAAATAAGAACCAATCCGGCCGTCCCGGTGCTAGCATTGTGGTACTCAGGCGTCCGGCGGCAAAGCCGCCCCGTCTGCCGGTGACACTCCGGTCTCGTTCAAGGCCGGTCGAACGGAGTTGACATGGACGCATTGATCAAAACGCTACGCCCCGGCAAATCTTCCGAGATTCCCGAAACCCGTCCCGCTGAACTCGATCCTTCCGAATTTCTGGCCGCCGCAGTTCGCGCGGACCAGCCCCGTCCGTCGCGCGCCGAAGCCGAGCAGGCGGTGCAGACCCTGCTGGGCTATATCGGCGAGAACCCCTCCCGCGAGGGTCTGGTGGATACGCCGCGCCGGGTAGTCGAAGCCTTCGACGAACTCTATCAGGGTTATCACCAGTGCCCGGCGGAGGTGCTCAACCGCACCTTTGGCGAAACGGCTGGCTACGACGATTTCGTGCTGATCCGCGACATCGAATTCACTTCGCAATGCGAACATCACATGATGCCGTTCTACGGCAGGGCGCATATCGCCTATACGCCGGTGGAGCGGGTGGTGGGACTGTCGAAGCTGGCGCGGTTGACCGATATCTTCGCGCGCCGCCTGCAGACCCAGGAGCATCTGACCGCCCAGATCGCAGCCGCGATCGACGAAATTCTCAAACCTCGCGGCGTTGCGGTGGTGATCGAGGCGGAGCATACCTGCATGTCGGTGCGCGGCGTCGCCAAGCATGGCGCGTTGACGTTCACCAGCCGCTATACGGGCATGTTCCGCGACAATCCGGCGGAGCAGGCGCGTTTCCTGTCCATGGTGCGAGGGACGCAGCGCTGACCAGCCCTCGCTTGGAGTTATGAGGGACTGGCCGTGTCTAGATCTACAGCGATCAATGACGTCGAGGAAGGGCTGACGTTCAAGCCCAAATTCGACGCGTCGGGACTCGTGACTTGTGTGGCCACCGATGCCGGCACCGGCGAGGTGCTGATGGTCGCGCATATGAACGATGAAGCCTTGCGCAAGACCATCGCCAGCGGGGAAGCCTGGTACTTCAGCCGCTCCCGTCAGTCGCTGTGGCGAAAGGGCGAAAGCTCCGGCCATGTCCAGCGCGTGGTTGAGATGCGGATCGATTGCGATCAGGACGCGGTCTGGATCAGGGTGGAGCAAACCGGCGCAGCCTGCCACACCGGCCGCCGCTCGTGCTTCTACCGCGCCGTGACTGCAGGCGAGGGCGGCGCGCAATTGTCGTTTGTGGACGCCGAAAGGCTGTTCGATCCGCAGGATGTTTATCGGAAGTGATTTTGTCATTCCGGAGCGACGCAAAGCGGCGTCCCGGAATAGCGATGGCGGACCCCCTTAACCCGCCATTAACCATAATAGCCGCAGTGTGACGGTGGCATGAGCGGCTTTTTGGGAGAAAGGGCGCTCGAACGGACCGAACGGTCGTTTCGCGGGGAGCGGGGCACCAACACATGGCGGTCGACACTTCAAACGCCACGGCGACGGCAGGTGTCGACCCGTCGCGCGCGCGGATTGCCGGCGCGATCAAGCAGGCTGCGACCACCACCGGCACCAGCTTCGAGTATCTGCTCGCCACCGCCAAGATGGAATCCGATTTCAATCCGACGGCAGGCGCCTCGACATCGTCGGCGCACGGGCTTTATCAATTCATCGATCAGACCTGGCTCGGCACCGTGAAGGAAGCGGGCGCGCAGCTCGGTTACGGCAACTACGCCGACGCCATCAGCAAATCTTCGTCCGGCACGTATTCGGTCGGCGATCCCGCCGCGCGAACGGCGATCATGAAGCTGCGCGACGATCCCGTCGCCAGCTCGGCGATGGCGGCCGTTCTTACCCAGTCCAACAGTTTCCAGCTTACCGGCAAGATCGGCCGCCGCCCGACCGATAGCGAACTCTATATGGCGCACTTCATGGGCGTCGGCGGCGCCGCCAAGCTGATCTCGAGTGCCGAGGACACCCCGCAGGCCTCGGGGGCTGCGTTGTTTCCCAACGCCGCCGCGGCCAACCGCTCGATCTTCTTCGATCGTGCCGGACGCGCCCGTAGCGTCTCCGAAGTCTATTCGGTGCTGAACGCGCGCTATGCCGGCGCTGCCAGTTCACCGGCAACGCGCACCGCGATCGCCGCGTTCGGGGCCACGCCTTCGGCTGCGACGATCGCCGGCGCCTCCGCGCCCGTCGTCAAATCAGCCTTTCTATCGAGCTTTCCGGATGTCGGATCGGNGACCGCGGCGTCGGCGTCGACAACGGCAAACAGCCCGGCGCCGACCGATCCGATGTTCCGCTCGCTGTTCCAGGTCGGCGACCGAACTCAGCCGGTCTCGCCCGCCATTCATGAATTGTGGGGCAACTCCTCGTCGCTGACCTCGGTTGCGCCAGCGACCTCGGTTGCGTCAGCAACCTCGGTCGCCCCTGCGACCTCGGTCGCCCCTGCAACCTCGGGGCCGTCGCTCTCGCCGCAGACCCCCCACGCCCGCGCGCCGCAGCCGCTCGATCTGTTCAGCGACCGCAGCGGAACGTTCAGCAGCTAATTTCCCACGGCGAGCAGGCGCTGAAATGTTGCGGCAAGCCCGAAATGGGCGCTATTTCTCCCGCCGATTGATCGGCTAAACTCCCTCCCGGCACCGGTCTGGATATGTCTGCCGATCGCGAGATGGTCCGGCGCAGCGGGGAGGGTGCGATGGTGCGGTTTCTCGCCCGGTTTCTGTTGACGTTTTTCGCCGTAACGCTGGCGGTGGCCGCATCCCCGGCGTATGCGGACAAGCAATATTGCACGCCCGAAGCCTATCTCCCGTCGCAGATCGAGGCGTCGATGAAGGTGTGCGACGCATTGATCGCCGACAAGCGGCATCCGTTGCGTGATTACATCCAGGCCTATGAAAATCGCGGCGACCTTTACATGCGAAAAGGTCAAGTCGACGCTGCGATGCAGAATTACGATCAGGCGGTGGCGCTGCTGGCGAAGGCCTCGAAGCTTACCGAATCGATCTTCGACAAGCTGACGCCGACCTCGGTCGACAAGATCAGCGCCGCGTCGGTGTTCTACCAGCGTGGCATGGCCTTCCGTCATCAGGGTCAAAACCAGCGCGCCATCGACGATTACACCAAGGCGCTGCAATACCGCGATGATGCCCAGGCCTTTTGGCGCCGCGCCGATGCGTATCAGGCTCTCGGCCAGATCGACCAGGCGATCCGGGATCTCGACAGAGCGGTCGCATTGGGCGGTGACAACGGCAATTACCTCGACGAGCGGGGCGTTGCCTACAACAAGAAGGGGGAATTCGATCGGGCGATCGCCGATTTCGATAGAAAGATTTCGCTGCAGCCGCAAGACGCGCTGGCGTTCAACGGCCGCGGCGTGGCGTATCTTGCCAAGGGCGACGTCGATCGCGCCTTGGAGAATTTCGACAGAGCGGTGGCGATCTCGGCCAACGTCGCTGAATTCCGGTACGGTCGCGGCCTCGCGCTCGTCAAGAAGGGTGACATTGCTGGCGCCGTCGCGGAATTCGACAAGGCCATCGACGAGGCGCGCTATGAAAAGAAGCCTGAACTCCCAGACTACTACGTCCACCGCGCCGATGTGCTCGGAGGCAAAGGGGAGTGGCTGAAGGCGCTGGAGGACTATCAAAGCGCGCTGACCTTGAACCCCAATCACGCCAAGGCGCAGGCCGGACGCGACGCGGCGCGATTAGCGCTCACCATGGTATCCAGGCAACCTGCCGCGTCCGATCCGACTGCGCCGCAGGCGGCCGTCGCCGCGGCAGGACCCGCCCCGGCAAAGCCTCTGGCACCGGCGGTCGCCGAGCGGCGGGTCGCCCTCGTGATCGGCATCTCCGCCTACAAGAACGTGCCGCTGCTGCCGAATCCGGTGCGGGATGCGACCTCGGTCGCGGAGGCACTTCGCCGCACCGGTTTTCAGACCGTGACGCTGCAGACCGATTTGCCCAAGGAAAAACTCGTCGACGCGCTGCGCGATTTCGCCCAACTCGCCGACGCCGCCGATTGGGCGGTGGTATATTATGCCGGGCATGGCATCGAAATGGGCGGGTCGAACTATCTGATCCCGGTCGACGCCCGGCTGTCGACCGACCGCGACGTCGGTTTTGAAGCCGTACCGATGGACCAGGTATTGAGCGCAGTCGACGGCGCGAAGAAGCTGAGGGTCGTCCTGCTCGATGCCTGCCGCGACAACCCATTCGCCAACCAGATGCGCCGGACCCTGAACACAGCCAGCCGCTCCATCGGCCGCGGACTGGCGTCGATCGAGCCGGAAAGCGGAACACTCGTCGTCTATGCCGCCAAGCACGGCGAGACCGCGCTCGACGGCAGCGGAGCCAACAGTCCGTTCGCGACTGCTCTGATCAAGAACATCCAGATCCCCGGTCTCGAAGTGCGGCGAATGTTCGATTTCGTCCGTGACGATGTCATGGACATGACGATGCGAAAGCAGCAGCCCTTCAGCTACGGGTCGATTTCGGGAAGGCAGGAATTCTATTTCGTTTCAGCGAAATAGCCGGGCTTGTGGATGTGCCGCCGCAGGTGCGGCGACCCGCGGAGAGATGACGCGACGCGAGCTGCCGTCACCGGCCGGCCCATTCCCGCACCCTTAACAAAACGTCAATAAAACCAGCCGTTTATGGTGAACGCTTTGTTAAGCGTCATGGTTTATTTTTGGTGACAGTGGCATCGTCACGGTGTCGTTTCAGGTTGCGTAAGCCGGCAGGACCATGATCGTTCGGCAGTTCATCAATTGGATACGGACCGCTCCGGCGGGCGAGCGGGCAGAGGCAACGCGATCCTTGGCGCGGGCCTGGCTGATTTCCGATCTCACCGAGGAGGATCGCGCCGCCGCCGAAGGCGCGCTGCTGATGCAGCTCGACGACGCTTCGCCGCTGGTGCGCCAGGCCATGGCCGAAGTGTTTGCNCGCAGCAGCGAGGCGCCCGCCGCGATCGTGCAGGCNCTGTCGCTCGATCAGGCGTCGGTGGCGCTGCCGGTNCTCGAACATTCACCGCTTTTGATCGATGCCGACCTCGTCGACATCGTCGCGACCGGCAATTGCGAGCTGCAATGCGCCGTCGCCCGCCGCGTCAATCTGCCGGCCTCGGTCTGCGCGGCGATNGCCGAAGTCGGTAGCGCCTCGGCGGCGCTCGAACTGATCGAAAATGCCTATGCCGAGCTCGCGCCGTTTTCATGGGATCGCATCGTCGAGCGCCACGGCCATCTCGCCGCCATCCGGGAAGCGATGCTGGTGCTGGAAGATCTGCCGGCCGCGACGCGGGCGGCCCTGGTCGGCAAGCTTTCGGAGACACTGACGCAATTCGTTGTGGCCCGCAACTGGCTCAGCGCCGATCGCGCGGTGCGGGTGGCCGGCGAGGCGCGCGATCGCTCGACCGTGAATATCGCGGCGCGTTCGCGCGGCGACGACATGCGCGGTCTGGTGTGGCATTTGCGCGCGACCGGCCAGCTCACCGCCGGATTGATCCTGCGCGCGCTGTTGTCGGGCAATCTCGAACTGTTCGATTATGCGCTGGTGGAACTGTCCGGCCTGCCGCAGTCCCGCGTCTTCGCGCTGCTCCATGACCGCGGCGGCGCCAGCCTGCACGCGCTGTTGCAGCGTGCCGGATTGCCGGAATCGACCTTCGCGGCGTTCAAGATGGCGCTCGAAGTCAACTATGAAACCGGATTTGTCGACAGCGCCGGCGGTGCCGCAAGGCTGCGCCGCCGGATGGTCGAACGCGTGCTCACGCATTGCGAGACTGATCAGCAGGCCGCCGAGCCCTTGCTGATCCTGCTGCGGCGCTTTGCGACCGAGTCGGCGCGGGAAGAAGCCCGCATGTTCTGCGATGAGCTTGTGGCCGAGGCCGCCGTCGCGCCGATCCATCACGAGCTGATCGCCGCTTGATTTTGTGATCTTTCAACAGTTGGTGACGGCATCCCCGCGTGAGCGCGATAGCGCTCATCGCTGGAGGTG